>Ga0209062_1002486_pt1 | contig 24594 bp, 22 predicted proteins | sample Coa_R2_2_FD_187158 | JGI IMG/M metagenome (GOLD analysis project Ga0209062, IMG submission 187158) | Surface soil microbial communities from Centralia Pennsylvania, which are recovering from an underground coalmine fire - Coalmine... | ecosystem: Environmental > Terrestrial > Soil > Unclassified... | reverse complement strand
AAACCACGCCAGCAGTTGAGAGCGCCGCAGCGTCTTGCGAACCACGATTGTCCCAGCGGCGTCGACCCCGTGCACCTGAAAGACCTTCTTGGCGATGTCCAAACCGATTATGCTAACCTCTTTCATGGATGGCCCCTGTTCAGTTGGTTGTCCAACACGCCAACTTTGGCACATAGATGCCGTGAAGAGGGGGCCATCCACCCATCATTGCGAGCCGGAGGCGGAGCAATCCAGAATGCGTGCTCAGTCTCGACATTGGATTGCTTCGGCGGCGATGCCGCCTCGCAATGACGACGCTTACGGTGGTGCGTCTGACCGAAAACGGACGCTAATCCGGCAGCATCTCTCCCGAGCCGCCGAAATCCTTGGGCATGTCCTGGAATTTCGGCAGCCCGTCCTTCACCGAGACCATCTTGTATTTGTAGAAGACGTGCAGCGCGGGCGTGTGCTTGAAGCCCCGGAGCAGGTTTGCATAGACATCGACGAGCTTGAAGCCGGGATGAGCGGTCATGAGGTGGCCGCCGCATTTCTTGCAGAATTTGCGATAGGAGTTTTCCGTCTTGTGATAGGTCGCGATATCGGCGTCGCCCTTGGTGACGCGCACGCTCTCGGGCGGCCACAGGCTGAAGGCGTTGATCGGCGCCGCCGACCAGGCCTGGCAATCATCGCAATGGCAATAGCCGGTCGCCACCGGCGCGCCGCTCACCTCAAGCTCCACGGCGCCGCAAAAGCATTTGCCCTTGTAGGTATCGGCCATGTCTCACCTCCCTGCCGCCGGGCCCGATGCGGGCCGGCCCATGCCCAGGATAGGCGCGATCACGGATAGAAGGCGAGGGGGCGCGTGTCGTTTCGGAGCGGCGCCGGTCTTCGGCGATCCGCTATTCCTCCGACGGCGCCTGCGCCGCGGCGTCGGGCTTCCGGCGTTTGGCGCGCGGCGTATAGATCAGCGTCACTCTGCCGATGCGCAGGAAATGGCCGTCCTCGCTGGTCCAGCGATCGATCCAGCGCTTCGCCTCGTCATCGGCGGCCTGCTCGTCTTCCTCGTCCTCTTCGCCCTGATAGTTCAATTCGGGTTCGTATTCGAACGCGTCGTTCCGCGGCTCCGGGACGAGGGGCGGCTCGACGACGACGCAAAAGGCGTTTCCAAAATGCCGGATATACATGGGTGGCGCTCTCCGGTCGCCGCACGACAGCGACCAAGCCTCGCAGCAATGACAGCATCGCGTCGGTCCAATATCAAACGCCATCGGTTAAAATGTCGTTGAGTGTCGGCTGAGGCGGATCGGCCGCGCCGCCGCCGCCGCCGCGCCGTCCGCAACGGACCGTTAACCCTCTTCCACCCCTCCAGATGGTGCAGATTGTGCCGGCGCCCCGGGCACGTCGGGCGATTGCGCGAGCCAAGGCAACGCGCGCTCATGGTTATGCAGGAACAGGCCTTTTCCAACATCGTTGCCCCTTGAAGGAAGCGCCGGAAGTTGATCCGGAGAGACATCGAGGAGGCAGGTCACATGTTCATGCACAACAAGCGTCTCATGTATACGGTGCGGGTTTCCGAGCCGGACCCGAAGCTCGCGGTTCTCATGCTCGAACAGTTCGGCGGACCGCAGGGGGAGCTTGCCGCCGCCATGCGCTATTTCACCCAGGCGCTCGCCGAGGACGATGCGGGCCGCAAGGACATGCTGCTCGACATCGCCACCGAGGAGATGAGCCATCTCGAAGTGATCGGCAGCATCTTCTGCATGCTGAACAAGGGCATCAAGGGCAAGATCGCCGAAGGCATCGAGGAGGCGACCGATCTTCTCGCCAACATCACGCAGGGCAGCGAGAGCCACACGACGGCGGTTCTCTATGGCGGCGGCGCCGCGCTCGTCAATTCCGCGGGCGTGCCTTGGACGGCCGCCTATGTCGACACGATCGGCGAGCCGACCGCCGATCTGCGCTCCAACATCGCCGCGGAGGCGCGGGCGAAGATCGTCTATGAGCGGCTGATCAATCTCACCGCCGATCCCGGCGTCAAGGAAGCGCTGGGCTTTCTCATGACGCGCGAGATCGCCCATCAGAAATCCTTCGAGAAGGCGCTCTATGCGATCATGCCGAACTTCCCGCCCGGCAAGCGCCCGGGCATGCCCGATTTCACCGACACCTATTTCGACATGTCGCAGGGCGACAAGACCGGCGAGCAGGACATGTCGGGTCCGTGGAATTCAGGCGAGAGATGGAAGGTCGTCCGCGCCCGCAAGGATCAGGCGGCGGTCGATGGCGGCGACGGGACGGCGGCGGTGAAGCTCAAGGCGGAGGACAAGGAGATGCTCCTGAAAACGGCGCAACGAACCGCCTCCGCGACGGATGTCGACCCGATGACGGGCGCGGAGCTCGGTTCAGGCGAAGCCCAGCAGGCGAGCAAGGAATAGCCGAGCTGCTTCTTTCAAGACGCCGGCACATCGGCGGTCTCGCCGATGTGCCGGTGCTGTCCGTCCTCACGCCGCCCAGAGCCCATAGACGCCTTCGACGCCATCGGGGAGGCGGTATTCGCGCCAACGCCTGCCGCCATCCTCGGTGCCGAAGACCTGGCCCTTCCGCGTGGCGCAATAGATCCGCGCCGGATCGCCCGGGCTCTCCGCGATGATCATCAAGGTGCTCTTCATCGCGACGCCGTGGTCGAAGCGCTGCCAGCTTTCGCCGAGATCGCGGCTGCGGTAGAGCGAGCCCTCGTCGCTCACCGCGGCGACGCTCAACGCCGCGTACATCGTTTGGGGATCGTGCCGCGACACCTTGACGTCGCGCGCATAGGTCAAGGGCGAGAAGCGGCCGATGCCCATCTCCTGCCAATGCAGGCCGCGGTCGGCGCTGCGGAAGAGGCCCATGCGGTTGGCGAGGAATACCGTGCCGGGGCTCGCCGGGCTGGTGGCGAGCGCATGGGAATCCATCATCCCCTCGGTCTCGGTGTCGCTGACGATGCGGCTGCGAAAGCGCGGCTCGCTGGCGAAGTCGAGGAGGCCTCCATTGCAACCCTGCCAGCTCTCGCCGCCATCGCGGCTCCGCATGACGCCGCCGACTTCGAGCCCGGCATAGAGCGTGCTCGGATCGTCGGCGTCGCTGGCGAGGCGAATGACGCGGCAGGGGAAGCTCGTCGCCACCATGCCCTTGGGTTCGGGCGGCGTCAGCTCCTGCCACGTCTCGCCGCCGTCGCGGCTGCGATAGATGGTGGTCCCCTGCGTCCCGACATAAAGGGTTCGCTCATCGCTTGGGTGGAGCAGGATCGACCAGACGAGGCGCTCCTTTCCGGGCAAGGGAAGCGCGCGCCAGCTCTCGCCGCCATCGCTGCTCCGATAAGGACCCGTTTGCGTCCCGACATAGATCACCTCCGGCGCGCCGGGCCGCGCCGCGATGCAGCGCGCCTCGACGCCATCGGGAAGACCGGCGGCGAGGTTTCGCCATTGCCCGTTCTCGGGATCAAGCCGATAGAGACCGCCGGTGTGCGCCTCGGCACTCGCCGCGATCCATGGCGCCGCCCCGACATAGATATAGCGTGGCATTTCCGCCCCCTTGGCCATCATTGCGCGTCGTTTGATCACGCGCATCTTACGCCGGGAGAGGGCGGCTTGTCTCTTCACCATCGGCTCGCCGGCGAGGCTGAGCGAGGATGGCAGCGCCCGCACCGGGAGGGCGCGGGCGCTGTCCCTGTTGCCGGTCAGCGGGGAACGCCCGGCGAAGTGCCGTCGCCGGTGTCGATGCCGCAGAGCTTGGTGTTCTGGCAATCCTGCTCGCCGCTGCCCAGCGTTCCCGGGTTGCTGAGCTACGATTTGATCTGCGCGAGCCGGCTGACGGCGCCGATCTTGATGCAATTGGGCGTGCCGGGATTGCACGCGGTGCGGTGCTCGGGAGATTAGGCAGGAGGAGCCGAGGCGGGGTGCGAGGCAGTTCACGAACCGGGTGAATTTTCCGCCTTGATCCGCGCCGCATCGGCGAGGGACAGTCTTCACCCGCGATGCGCAGAGGAGCTTGGGCCCGTGAGCCTCGATTTTCTCATCACCTCCCTCATCGTCGTCGTCTCGCCCGGCACCGGCGTGCTCTACACGCTGGCGGCCGGCCTCTCACGCGGATGGCGCGCGAGCATCGTCGCCGCCTTCGGCTGCACCTTGGGCATCGTGCCGCATATGGCGGCGGCGATCCTGGGCGTGGCGGCGCTTCTCCATGCGAGCGCGCTCGCCTTTCAGAGCTTCAAATATGCGGGCGTCGCCTATCTTCTCTATATGGGCTGGAGCACCTTGCGCGAGCGCGGCGCCCTCAAGGTGGAGCGCGATGTCGGTGCGCGCTCGGCCGCTCGGATCGCGACGACGGCCGTTCTCGTCAATATTCTCAACCCGAAGCTCTCGATCTTCTTTCTCGCCTTCCTGCCGCAATTCGTGAGCGCCGGCGAGGCGCATCCTCTATCGCGCATGCTCGCGCTGAGCGCGGTCTTCATGCTGATGACCCTGGTGGTGTTCATCGGCTATGGGCTCTTCGCCGCCGGGATCCGCGATCATGTGATCTCGCGCCCGCGCGTCCTCGCCTGGATGCGCCGCAGTTTCGCCGGCGCCTTCATCGCCCTCGGCGCCAAGCTCGCCCTTGCGGAGCGCTGAGATCGAGCGAGGTCCTGCCCCTAACGCGGCCAATCATACTCGACGCGGCAGATCTGCATATCCACCGTCTCGCCGTCGCGCGACAGCGGAAAGAACCCGCCTTCGAACTCGCGCGGATCGTCCTGCGGGAGCCAGAAGACATCGCAGCGCACGAAGATCGGATGGCATTCGGCGACGACGCGGTGATGGATGGAGCGCATCGTCGTGAAGGCGGGGGAGCCGATCTTGTAGACATCGCTGAAGGTGCGGCCGGTCACATCGCGTCCCGTGGCGCGCACGACGGCGGTCCCGACCAGGCGAAACCGGAAGTCGCGGCCGCCATCGAGCACGTCGAGCAACAGGATATGCGGCAGGTGATCGACGATTTCAGCCGGATCGATCGCGCTGCGCGGCGGCGCGCGGTGCGCCGCCCGCTTCTTCTCCCAGAAGGCGGCAAACGCCTGGATCTCGGCCGATCGCGGCCTCTCAACGGTGATGAGGTTGCGGAAACCGCCGATATGGTGTTGCGCAGCCGCCATGACGAAGGAAACCACGCCTCACCCCGCACCGGCAAGGGACATGCGATGCCGTCGCGCACTCGGTCGCCCGACCCCTCAGCTATGGTTACGCGACCGACGTTTCTCCGCCGGTGATGCCGCAACCTCTGGGATATCTCGGTCCATCGACGCCGCGCCGATCGCGATCTACATTTCCCGGCCGTCAGCCACGCGCGGAGAGGGGAGATGCCGAGCAGGGAGCGGGTCGAGGCGTTCATCGCGCAGGTCGAGCGCGGCGAATTCGTCGAGGCGATCGAGGCGTTCTACACCGAGGATGCGAGCATGCAGGAGAACAATGATCCCCCGCGTCTCGGGCGAGCCCGTCTGGTCGAGCATGAGCGCAAGGTGATGGCCGGCACCGCCGCGGTCGAGGCGAGGCTCGTCGATGGGTTCTTCGTCGACGGGGACCGCGTCGTCATCCATTGGCGCTTCGAATTCCTCGACAAGAAGGGTAGGCGCGTCGTCCTCGACGAGCTCGCCTATCAGCTATGGCGCGGCGACCGGATCGCGACGGAGCGCTTCTACTACGATCCGGCGCAACTCAAAGCTGGCGTTGAGCGAGGCTAGGCCATCGGCTCAGCGGACCGACGGTTGAGGCGAGGCAATTTCCTCGCCGATGAACGACAGATCGACGAGATCGGCCGCCGTGATGCGTTTGTCGAGGCGTCCTCGATCCTGCCAGAAGCGCACCTGTTTCTCGATGTCGGCGGCGTCCAGATTGGCGCGCCGGTCGCAATAGCTCTTGGTCCGCGACAAGAGATCGGGCGACAGGTGCAGCTCACGCGCGATCATCCGGAGGTAATCATCGTAATGCGGTCCCGGAATGAAATCGCCGCCATCGTCATATTCGAGGAAGTTCAGATGATACTCGGCGGTGCCGCGCTGATAGGCGCGGACGAAGCGCGCGACGAAATCGCGCTTCGCTGCGATCGTCGCCGCGCCGGTGAAGACGACGCCCTGTTGCCAGCGGGTGAAATTGCTTGGCAGGAGCAGCGATTGCCCCGTGCTCACCGCATGGAGGGCGACGGGATAAGGCAATAGCGCCGCATCGATCTCGCCGCGAGCCAAGGCCCTGATCTCGCCAGCGGGCGATTTCAGCGGGACCGTCTTGATGGCGGCGAAAGCGAGGGAGAAACGGGCGGCAATGCTGAAGAGCGCGTAGTTGGCCGCGGTTTCCGCGCCCGCCGTGCCGATGCGTGCATGAGCAAGGCCGCGCACGCCGGTCAGGCCTGCGGCGCGCGCCTTGCCGCTCACCAGAAGCGCATAGAGCGGAAAGCCGGTCTGGTCGCTCGAGCGCGAAGCAATCGACTTGAGTTCGTGCGCCGCGGCGAAGCTGTAGAAGGGCGGGGATAGAGCGGCGAGACCGAAATCGACCTTGCCAGAGGCGACCGCGGCCGAGATTGCGGCATCGCTCTCGAAGAAGACGAGCTTGGGATCAAGCCCCTCGGATCTGAAATATCCCGCGGCGACCGCTACCAGGAGAGGAGCGGCGCTGGCCTCGCGAACGACCCCGATGCGCACGGATTGCCCCTCGGCCGCGGCGGCGCGAGCGGCAAAACCGCAAATGAGGAGCAGGATGAGGAGAAGAGCGGCGCGACCCTTCCTCTCCCCAACCCTCTCCGCCCGGCGCGGCGGAGAGGGAGAGAACGACGCAGCCATGAACCCGTCTATCAGCACTCGCTCCTAATGATGCCTTCCGCAGAACTCGGCGACGAGTTTCTCCTTGTGCGGATTGAACCAGCGCTCGTCGTCGGGATCGAAGACCAGCGGCCGCGCGAGGTCGTTGGGATCGACGAGCCAGCGCAGCTCGGGCTTGTAGACGGCGCCTCCGGGGACCTCCGGGCTTCCGGCCGCAGCCTCCTCGGTGAGGATGAAAGACTTCCGGCTTTGCAGCGACGAGCCCACGAGCTGCACGTCGGTCATGTGACCGGGCACGAAGATCTGCGGGCGCACATGCTGGGTGTAGAGGAAGGGATCGCGGAGCGCGTTGGTGCCGAGCCCTAGCGTCGTGACCGAGCCGAACTCGACATCCGTCGGCGGCAGCGAGTCCATGATCTCGAAGAGATGCGCGCCCACCAGCGGATTTCCCTGCGGGCTGACGCCGGCATTGAAGGGGCTCCCCGGCGCCGGGCTGGTGAGGCCGGGATCGGTGCCGAAGCCCTCGATGAGCGGGCCGGAGGTGTTGTGCCAGACCGTGGTGAAGTGGTGGCCGTCGCGCAGAATGATTTGATAGAAGATGCTGTAGGGACCGGCGACGCCGCCAAAGCCCGACGTCGTCAGATTCATCTGCCCCGGCGCCAATGTCGTGAGCTCGGGTCCGACGCCGAGGCAACCCTGGAGCCCGGTGACGCCATTGGCGAGCACGCCGCCCGTCGCTCCCGGCCCGATCTGCGCCGCCGTCCCGGCCGGCTCCTTCTGGTTTCTCGGGCTGAAGGGCGCGACGCAAGTGCCTGGCGGATACATCGCCTGTTCGCGCGGATCGAAATCGTTGATGACGGGAACGACCGGGTTGGCGCCCCAGAAATTTGGATCGGTCGGCACGGTGCCGGAGTGAATATGCTTGAAGGCGACGATGCAGGCCACGGGATCAAGCTGATCGATATTGACGATCGCCGTTCCCGGCACCGAGCCGCGCGGCACGACGCCGATGCACTTCACCGGGTTGGCGTCGGGGACAAGCTTCGCGCCGCCATTATTGGTATTGGGATCGGCGGCCATGCGCGCCACATCCTGCTGCATCACGTCGCAGGTTTCGGGCGTCGTGTAGATCGGGATGTTCAGCCACTTCGCGACATAGGCCGCGTTGTCGGCGTGATCGCCGTGGCCGTGCCCGAGAAAGATCGCTTCGGGATGGAGGTCGATGAGATCCTGCGCGCCGAAGGGCGTACGGCGCAGATCTGGCCCCGAGTTCGGCGGCACCTCGAAGCGATTGATGTAGCTGTCGAGCAAAACCACCCTGCCTCTAAAGGAGGCGGCATAACCCGCATTGGTGATCCAGGAGAAGATCACGCGGTCGCGCCGGACTTGGCCCGTCTCGGCATCGACATTCTCGGTGCCGAAGAAATGCTGGCGCGCCGCGATCATCGCCGCGCTGGCGCCGCGGTCGTCGCGATCATGATCACCATCAAAGGCCGCTGCGCTTTGGGCCCACGAACATAAACAGGAAGTCGCGAGCAATGCCGCGACGATCATTCCTCCAGCCCTCATGACGATTCTCCCCTGGCAAGTGCTGTGGTTGCCACGCCGTTGGCCGCGCTTGGTCTGCGCCAAGCTTCTTCGCGCCATCGTGGGATGGACAATCTCCGCGACAGCAGGAGTTGCGCGAGATCAGCCTATGGTCGCCATCGCACGCTGTCAACAAAACGCGCCGCAGCAAATCGGCGAAGTTGTCGCGGCGGAGCTTCGCAACCGGAGGACGGGGCTCAGATGATCTGACCGAGCAAGGCGAGACCGACGCCGGTGGCGACGAGCAGCAGGCCCAGCGTTTCGTGGCGCCGCGTCCGCTCGCCGAGATAGAGATGAGCGAAGCCGAGGGTGAACAGCACTTCGACCTGGCCCACGAGACGGACCAGCGCGACCGGCGCGGTGGCGAAGCCGGTGAACCAGCCGGCGGAGCCGAGCGCCGCGAGGATGCCCACTTGTCCCGAGCTGCGCCATGTGCGGGCGACCTGGCGCAGCGTCGCCGGCTCGCGCAGCGCGATATAGGTGCCGTGGATGACGCTCTGCAGCATCGTCACCGTCACCAGCGTGACGAGCGAAGCGCGCACCGGATCGGCCGAGGCAAGCTCGAGCGTCGCGCGCTTGACGAAGACGCCGGTCAGCGCGAAGAGCGCGCCGGCCGCCAATCCGCATAGCGCCGCGGGCTGCCCGATCGCACCGAGAATGTCTTGCGGCGACAGGCGCTTTCCGCCGAGCGTGAGCAGCGCCACGCCGGCGAGGCCGATGATGATGCCGCCGATCGCCGCGGCGCTCAGCCGCTCGCCCAGAAAGAGCCAGGCGAAGAGCGCCGCCTGCACCGTCTCGGTCTTGGAAAAGGCGGTGCCCACCACGAAATTGCGGTAGCCGAAGGCCATGATGAGCAGATTGGTGGCGAAGATCTGCGCGATGCCGCCCGCCGCGGCCCAGACGAGAAAGGTTCTGTCGATCGCCGGCCAGCCATAGCCCTTGGCGATCGAATATCCCGCCGCCATGGCGAGCGCCACGGGCCAGCCATAGACATAGCGCACGAGCCCGGCGCCGCTCACGCTCAGCTCGGATCGAAGCCGCTGCTGCACCGCCGTGCGCCAGGATTGGAACAGCGCGGCCATGAGCGTCGCGGGAAGCCACAGGGCGGAAGTGATCATGGGGCGAGTCTGCTGCGGGTCCGGCCAGGCGATCTACCGCATTATAGCGGACGGCCGAAAGATGCCGGTGTTTACCGTCATCATGGATGGTCGATCCGAGGAGAACGGCATATGACGAAGACAGCGACAATGATGCGAGCGCTTGGCGCGACGGCGATCATCGTGCCGGTTCTGCTCGCCGGCTGCTCTCACCGGGCGCAAGAGACGGGTTCGGGGGCAACCCTGAATTCCGATTCCGTCGGCGGAACTCCGCCGCAAGCCGGCGTTCAGCCGAATGCCGACGTCTATGAGAATGGCAGCGGCCAGCCGGTTTCGCCGCACACCGGCGTCACGACGCCGGGTGCGCCGCGGCCCGAGCACTGAATGCTGCTCCGGCAGCCGGCGCTCAGGGCGCTCCGATGAGCGGCGGCGATTCAAGGATGCCGCCATTGTCCAAGAGATAGACGGTCACCCGGCCGCTCGACCTCGCCGCCTGCCCTTGCCAGTAGTTGCCGACACGCTCGAGACCGGTGATATCGTGGTAGCCGTGCTTCTCGAGGGCGGCCTTCGCCTGAGCCTCGTCGGGACCGGAAGGAGGCAAGGGCCAGAGAGGCGGCGGCGCGGGCGCCGCCGCGGTGCGGAGTTCGTTCGACGGTTGGCGCGGCGAGCACGCCGCAATGGCGGCTATTGCAGCGAACCCGGCGAGGGTAGATGCGCTCGAAAGAACGCCCATGCTGCGCGGCTCTCTTTCCACCTATCGCGGCGAAACGGCTTGGCGACGCGCGTGGTTCCACAGACCGCGGAGGCGATCCCTGGTAATGCATCTAAACGAGGAGAATGAATATTCATAGAAGCAGGGAATCATGAATGTTATGCTCGGCTTCTCAGAGATCAGATGACGGAGCGCCTACCGGCTATGAAGCATGCGCCGCAGGATGAAGAGGCGCGCCTCGACGCGTTGCATCGCTATGCCATTCTCGACTCGCCGCCCGAGCAGGCCTTCGATCATGTCGTCGGGCTTGCCGCACAGCTCCTGCGCATGCCGATGGCGGCGATCTCCTTCATCGACCGCGACCGGCAATGGTTCAAGGCGCGGCTCGGCATCACGGCGCCCGAGACCTCGCGCGAGACTGCGTTCTGCGATCACACGATCCGCGCCGATCGCGTGCTGGTGGTCGCCGATGCGACCAAGGACGACCGCTTCAAGAACAACCCCGTCGTCACCTCGGAAGCCGGAATCCGCTTCTATGCCGCGGCGCCCGTCAAGACGAGCGACGGCTTTCGCATCGGCACTCTCTGCGTCGTCGATCGGGTGCCGCGCCCGGACTACGACGATGAGAAGGGCGAGATGCTGGCGCGGCTCGCCGGCATCGTCGGCGAGATGCTGGAGATGCGCCTGGCGGGGCAGGCGCTGACGCATGAGCTGCGCGGCAGGCTGCGCGCCGAGGAACGCCTGCGCCTCCTCCAGGACATCACCAAGGCGAGCGCCGAGGCGGCCGATTTCTCGACGGCGGTCGTGGCGGCGCTGCGCCTCTTATCCGATCACCTCGGCGCCGATGGCGCGCAAGTCTGGAGCCTCGGCGCCGGCATGCGCCGCTGCGAGCTCGATGCCGCCTATGTGGCGCCGGGGAGCGGGCTCGAAGCCTTCATGAAGGAGATCGGCCGCACCCCTTACACGCCGGAGAACAGCATCGTCGGCCAGACCATCGTGCAGCAGCGCGTCTACGCGGTGATCAACGGACCGGATGCGGATTTCACGCGCTTCCCGGTCATGCGCATCGCGCTCGATCACGGCATTCTGAGCTTTGTGGGCTTGCCTTTCCGTGGGCTGCGCACGCGCTTCGCCCTGGGCTTTCTCTTCAAGAAGGTGCATGCCGATCTCGCGGGGGTCGCCGATTTCATCCGCGACATCTCCGGCGAGATCGAGACCATCCTGGCGCGCAAGGAAAGCGAGGACCGGCTGCGCGAGGCGGAGCGGATGGAAGCGCTCGGTCAGCTCACCGCCGGCATCGCTCATGTGCTGAACAACGCGCTCACGGTGATTATCGGCAATCTCGATCGCAGCCTCGACATCGCCGACATGCCGGAGGTGACGCGACGCAATCTTGCCGCCGCGCTGGCCGCCTCGGGGAATGCGGCCGATTGCATCGAGAAGCTGCTGGCCTTCTCGCGCAACCAGTACCTCCAGAGCCGACCGATCGATCTCAACGATCAGATTGCCGATCAGTTGCCGAATTTGGCAAAGGTGCTCGCCGGCATCGAGCTGCGCACCGAGCTCGCCGCGGAGCTATGGCCGGTGCGCGCCGATCCGTCGCCGTTCGACAAGGCGCTTCTCGCCTTGGCCGAGAATGCGCGCGAAGCAAGCGCGGCCGGCGGTGCGGTGACCATCACCACCCGCAATATCGAGTGCGGCGAAGAGGCGGCGCGCCGCCTCGATGTCGTGCCGGGCCAGTATGTCGCCGTCTCGATCGGCGATGAAGGTGCCGGCATGCCGCGCGAGGTCGCGGCGCGCGCCTTCGAGCCGTTCTTCACGACGCGCAATCCGGCGCAGCACACGGGGCTTGGCCTGTCCCAGGTCTATGGCTTCGCGCGTCAATCGGGCGGCGCCGTCGAGATCGAGAGCACGCCGGGCAGCGGCACGAAGATCTCGCTCATCTTGCCGCGTGCCGCGGCGCGCGAGAACGAAGCCGCAAGGTCGATCCGCTGACCGGCTTGCCCGGGCAGGGATGAGGGTGGCCGCGCTGCATCCGCCCGACACTCTCGCTCGTAGTCTCCGCAGGCGGTGCCGGCATGAAAATCCGTTCGATTTCGTCATCCGCGGCGCCCATCGCTGCCCGCGCATCGATGGACAAAGCGGCCGAATCCGGGCACCGTGGCGGCGCAAAAGGCGGCGTCGCAGGGCTCATGGACAAACCGACGGCCAGTCTCTCATCGGTCCGCGACCTGATCGAGGCGGTGCAGGGCGGCAGCCAGGCCGCCCTGAAACGTCTCTACGAGATCGAGTCCCGGCGCCTTTTCGGCATCGCCTTGCGCATTCTCCGTCGCCCGGAGCTGGCGGCGGAAGCGGTGCAGGACGCTTTCGTGCAGGTCTGGCAAAGGGCCGCGAGCTTCTCGCCCGAGCGCGGCGACGCCGCGGCATGGCTCACCGCCATCGTCCGCTATCGCGCGCTCGACATGATCCGGAAATCCGGGCGCGAAATCCTCTCCGACGATCCGACGCTGGGCGATGTGGCGGAAGCCCCTGACATCGTCGAGCGGCTTGATCTCAAGCTCGCCCAGGGAGCCTTGCGCCGTTGCCTCGGCGAGCTCGACGACAATCAGCGGCGCTGCATCGTGCTTGCCTTCGTCGAAGGATTGACCCACGCCGAGATCGCCGAGCGGCTGCCGGCACCGCTCGGCAGCGTCAAGAGCTGGGTGCGGCGCGGCCTGATCGCGCTCAGGAGCTGTCTCGAACCATGATCCCCGACGATCCCCAAGAGCTGAATGCGTTGGCCGGCGAGTATGTTCTGGGCGTGCTCGATGGGGACGCCGCGCGCGAGATCGAGGCGGCACTCGACAAGAATGACGCGCTGCGCCGCGCGGTAATCTTCTGGGAAGAGCGGCTCCACGGCCTCTCGCCACTGGCGCCGCCCGCCTCGCCGCCTCCGGGGGTGTGGGACAACATCGCGGCGCGGATCGCCAGCAAGAAGGCGACGGCACTATCGCCGCTGTGGAATTCGCTCGTCTTGTGGCGGTCATCGACGGCGCTCGCCGCGGCCGCGGCCGCCGCGCTGGCGCTTTACATCGCCGTGATGCCGCCATCCGGCCCTCGCTTCGTCGCCGTGCTGCGCGCTCCGCAGCAGGATCAGCCTGCGTGGGTGGCGACCGCCGGCGGCCAAGGCCTGCTGCTGCATGCGGTTGCCGGGGAAGCGGCGCCCCGGGATCGCGCCTTCGAGCTCTGGGCGATCGCGCCCGGCGCGCCATCGCCGAAGTCGCTGGGCGTCATTCCCGCCAATGGCCGCTTGGAGCTCGGTACCTTGCCGGCGGCGATCCGCGCCGGCAGCACGCTTGCCATCAGCATCGAGCCCAAAGGCGGATCACCGACCGGTCAGCCGACCGGACCCGTCGTGTTCACCGGCGCGCTGGTGGCGGCGCGATAGCGCGAGCCTCCACAGCTTTTCTTTTTCTCCGCCCTGCATCCGACACCGCGTCACCGCCGTAGAGCTGATGGCGAGGCGCTTCGTGCTTGATGCCGAGGTGCCGCCCGCAGGACTGAAGGAGATATAACCATGGCTTCCTCTCTCATGCTTCCCGTTCAGCGTTCCCGCCGGGCCCTGCTCAAGGGTGCCGGCACCGCCACCCTCTCGGCCGTGGCGGTCAGCCTCATCGCCGGCTGCGACAGCATGGCGGCGGACAGGAAGATGTCTGCCGATCCCGCTTCCGATGTCGACATTCTCAACACCGCGCTCGGCTTGGAATATCAGGCGATCGCCGCCTATCAGGTGGGGGCCGAAAGCGGGCTTCTGCAAAAGCCGGTGATGGACGTGGCGCTCCGGTTCCAGGGCGACCACAAGCAGCATGCGCAGCTCCTGTCGAGCACGATCACGAAGCTCGGCGGCACGCCGGTCCAGCCGAAGGCGCCCGCCGCCTATAATTTTCCGGTCAACAACCTCAAAGACCAGGCGGATGTGCTGCGCTTCGCGGCCGGACTCGAGAAGGGCGCGGCCTCGGCCTATCTCGGCGCGGTTCCGGCCTTTGCCAACAAGGATCTGGCGAAGGCGGCGGCGAGCATCATGGGCGACGAGACCATGCATTGGGCGGTGCTGCGCAACGCGCTCGGCGAGAACCCGGTGCCGGCGGCCTTCATTTCCTGACGCTCCCGGGTGGTGGGACGCGGCGCCCGTCGCCGCACCCGCTACCTCTTTCCATCTGTCGAGGACATCATGAAAGCGTCTCTTCCTTTCCTCTGCATGGCGTCACTCGCCGCGATCCTCTCATCGGCCCCGCCGGCGGGGGCCGCCGAGACCGGCGCGGTGATCACGCTCAACGACGCGTTCCGCTTCGCGCCGGCGAGCGTCACGATCCGCGCGGGCGAGGCCGCGGAGTGGCGAAACGCGTCGCATTTTCCGCATATCGTGACCGACGATCCCAAGCTCGGCGATGCCGCGATTCCCGCCGGCGCGGAAATCTTCTCCTCCGGGGAGATCCCGCCCGGCGGCAGCTTTCGCCGCGTGCTCTCGGTGTCCGGCCATTACCGTTATTTCTGCATCCCCCATGAAGGGATCGGCATGGTGGGCGACATCACCGTTCTGCCGCGGTGATTGCAAGCGGAAGCCGCCCCGCGCAAAATCTCCTTGCGCGCCTCCGTCCATATGCGATGGTGAGCGGATCAACCACGGGACGGTCGATGCCGCACGCCGATTTCGTTCATCTGCGCGTCCACTCGGCCTATTCACTGTCGGCGGGGGCGATCAAGGTCAAAGAGCTGGTCGGGTTGTGCCGCAGGCACGCGATGCCGGCGGTTGCCATCACCGATACCGGCAATCTCTTCGGCGCGCTCGAATTCGCGCAGGCCGCCAGCGAGGCCGGCATCCAGCCGATCATCGGCTGCGAGCTGGGGCTGCGCCGCGCCGAAGGCGAGGGAAATGGCCGCGTCGGCCGGATCGGGCCCGCTCCGCCACCCGACTCGGTCGCGCTTCTCGTCCAGAACGAGCAGGGTTACCGCAATCTCCTCAAGCTCGTCAGCAAATCCTTTCTCGAGACCGAGGGCGGTGAGCCGCCGCAGGTCGATGCCGCGGCGCTCGACGGCTTGAGCGACGGCTTGCTGCTGCTGACGGGAGCGGCGAAAGGCCCCATCGGACGGCTTTTGCTGGAGGGGCAGGGGCCGGCCGCCGAAGCGATGCTCTGCCGACTCGCCGCGCTTTTTCCAGGGCGGCTCTATGTCGAGCTGATGCGCCATGGCATTCCGGCCGAAGAGCGAATCGAGCAGCCGCTCATCGATCTTGCCTATCGCCACGACCTGCCGCTGCTTGCGACCAACGACGCCTATTTCGCCGATGCCGAATTCTACGAGGCGCATGACGTGCTGCTCTGCATCGCCGAGGGCGCGGTCGTGGGCGAGCCCAATCGGCGGCGGCTGACGCCGCATCATCATTTCAAATCGCCGGCGGCGATGCGGCAGCTCTTCGCCGATCTTCCCGAAGCGATCGACAACACGCTGGTCGTGGCCAGACGCTGCGCCTTCATGCCGGCGCCGAGAAAGCCGATCCTGCCGCCCTATCCGGCCGAGCGCGGCGCCGACGAGAAGGAGGAGCTGCGCATCGAGGCGCGCGAGGGGCTCGAACGCCGCCTGGCCGCGCATGTCTTCTGCCCGGAGATGAGCCAATCCGAACGCGACGCCGCGGCGAAGCCCTATCGCGAGCGGCTCGATTTCGAGCTCGGGGTCATCATCGCGATGGGCTTTGCGGGATATTTCCTCATCGTCGCCGAATTTATCCAATGGGCGAAGGCGCAGGGGATTCCCGTGGGACCGGGGCGCGGCTCCGGCGCCGGTTCCTGCGTCGCCTGGTCGCTCACCATCACCGATCTCGACCCGCTGCGCTTCGGTCTCCTCTTCGAGCGCTTCCTCAATCCCGAGCGCGTCTCGATGCCGGATTTCGACGTCGATTTCTGCCAGGACCGGCGCGACGAAGTGATCCGCCACGTGCAAGAGAAATATGGCCGCGACCGCGTGGCGCAGATCATCACCTTCGGCAAGCTTCAGGCGCGCGCCGTGCTGCGCGATGTCGGGCGCGTCCTCGAGATGCCCTACGGCCAGGTCGATCGCATCTGCAAGCTCGTCCCCAACAATCCCGCCAATCCCGTCACCTTGAAGCAGGCGATCGAGGCCGAGCCGCAATTGGAGCAGATGCGCGACAGCGACGAGGGCGTGGCCCGGCTGATCGCCATCGCGATGAAGCTCGAAGGCCTCTATCGCCATGCCTCGACCCATGCCGCGGGCGTAGTGATCGGCGACCGGCCGCTCGATGAGCTCGTGCCGCTCTATCGCGACCCGCGCTCGGACATGCCGGTGACGCAGTTCAACATGAAATATGTCGAGCAGGCCGGGCTCGTTAAGTTCGACTTCCTCGGCCTCAAGACCTTGACCGTGCTGGCGCGCGCGGTCGAGCTCCTGGCGCGGCGCGGCATCGCGCTCGACCTCTCGCGCATCCCGCTCGACGATGCCGCGACCTTCGAGCTCCTGACGCGCGGCGACACCGTCGGCGTGTTCCAGGTCGAAGGCCAAGGCATGCGCGACGTGCTCAAGAAGATGCGGCCCAACCGCTTCGAGGACATCATCGCGCTGGTGGCGCTCTATCGGCCCGGGCCGATGGACGACATTCCGAAATATCTCCGCGCCAAGCATGGCGAGGAGGAGCCCGATTACCTGCATCCTTCGCTCGAGCCCATTCTGCGCGAGAGCTACGGCGTGATGGTCTATCAGGAGCAGGTGATGCAGATCGCGCAGGTGCTGTCGGGCTATTCGCTCGGCGGCGCCGATCTCCTGCGCCGCGCCATGGGCAAGAAGATCAAATCCGAGATGGAGGCGCAGCGCCGCAACTTCATCGACGGCGCCGTGGCACGCGGCGTGGCCGCGTCCCAGGCCGAGCTGATCTTCGAGAAGGTCGAGAAGTTCGCGGGCTATGGCTTCAACAAATGCCATTCGGCGCCCTATGCGCTGATCGCGTACCAGACCGCTTATCTCAAGGCGAACTACCCGGTCGAGTTCCTGGCGGCGTTGATGACGCTCGATCTCGGCAACACCGACAAGCTTAATGTCTTCCGCCAGGATTGCGACCGGCTCGGCATCAAGCTCCTGCCGCCCGACATCAACCGCTCCGAGGTCGAGTTCTCCGTCGAGACGACGCCGCAGGGGCCGGCGATCCGCTACGCGCTCGCCGCGGTCAAGGGTGTCGGCGCGCAAGCGATGCGCCAGCTCGTCGAGGAGCGGCAGGCGCGCGGGGTCTTCAAGGATCTCTTCGATCTCGCGCGGCGGCTCGATGTGAAGAGCTTCAATCGGCGGCAATTCGAATGCCTCGCCAAGGCGGGCGCCTTCGACAGCTTGAACCGCAACCGCGCCCAGACCTTCGCCGCCTGCGAGATGCTGCTGCGCCACGCCGCCGCCGCTGCCAATGAGCGCGAAAGCCAGCAGGTCAATCTCTTCGGCGACAGCGACGCGCCGTCGCGCCGCGGCCCCGCGCTCCCCGCCGTGACGGATTGGCCCTCGATCGAAAGATTGCAGCACGAATTCGACGCCATCGGCTTCTATCTCTCGAGCCATCCGCTCGATGCCTATGGCAAGAGCCTGGAGCGTGTCGGCATCGTGCGCTTCGCCGATCTGCCGGCGCGGCTCGCTGGCGGCGGCGGGACGCGCTTCAAGCTCGCCGGCATCGTCATCGGCCGCAAGGAGCGCACCTCGGCGCGCGGCAACCGCTTCGCCTTTCTGCAAATGTCCGATGCGAGCGGCGTCTTCGAGGTGACGCTGTTCTCGGAGGTGCTGAACCAAAGCCGGCAGCTTCTCGATGCCGGCCAACCGCTGCTCGTCACGGTCGATGTGCGGTCAGAGGAGGAGACGCTTCGCCTCACGGCGCAGCGCATCGAGCCGCTCGACAATGTCGTCGCCCATGCCGCCGCCGGTCTCAAGGTCTTCATCGGCGAGGCCGATGCGCTCACGCCGTTGCGCGGCTTGATGCAGCGTGAAAGCGGCGGGCGCGGGCGCGTGACCGTGGTGGTCCCGGTCTCGCCCGCACGCGAGGTCGAGGTGGCGCTCCCCGGCGGCTTCAAGATCAGCCCCAAGGTGCGCGCCGCGGTCAAATCGCTGCCGGGCATTCTCGATGTGCATGACATCTGAGGAAGATTTTATCTAAAGGCTTTTGTCTCGAATGCCCTGCGATTTCCGGGGTACGCGCCGATTTTATGCAACAGACCGTAACCGCGAGCCTTTAGAGTCCGCCAGGCGGGAGAGACCACCCAGCAGCGAGGCGCGATGCCCGACAGCCGCATCACCGATGCCAAGGAGTTGCTCGATCAGGTCAGCGCCTTCGGCGAGGAGGTGAAGGACCGCCGCCGTTTCCGGCGCCGCAAGCTCATGTGGGCCGCCAATGTCGAGGTGCGCGGGCAGCGCTTTGAAGGCACGCTCGTGGATTTCTCGGCAAGCGGCGCGCGCATTCGCTTCGATGCTCCGGTCAATGCCGGAGACGAGCTCACGCTGGTGTTGAAGCAGCTCGACGATATCGGCGCGAAAGTGGTCTGGCAGCATCACGGTGAAGCGGGGCTGCAATTCCTGCTCGCGCCGGAGGAAGTCGCCGCCCGCGTGCAGGAGAAGGCCGGTATCGATCTCGAGAAGCTCGGTCTCGACGGCGCCGAGGCGCTGCGCGGCTTCGTGCCGGATATGCCGGCTGAGCGGGCGGCGACGCCGCGCGCGGCCGGGCGCGGGCTGCTGGTGTCGCCACTGATCGCCGCCGTCATCTTCGGCGGCACGGCGCTCGCGGGGCTGACCGGCTCGCTTGTCGCCCTTGGCCGAGCGCATGATGCGCCGCCGCCGGCGCCCCTCGCCATCACCGGCGGCGCGGTCGATCAACATAGCTGCAGCGGCCTCTTGGGCCGCGTCAACGGCTCGAACAATCAGATCGATTTCAGCCTGCGCGTCGCCGAGGCAGCGCAGTTCAAATGCCTCGACCTTCATCCCGGCGGCGACGGCTCGAGCCTCGAAGGTCACGTCGTCAGCATGACCAAGGCGGGACATCCCTGAAGCGTCGCCGCATAGAGCAGCGGCGGAAATAACCGCCCGATCGCCGCCCCGTACGAACCTCATCAGTCCGGGAAAAAGCAAATATCCGATTCCCTCAGCACTTGTATTGCGCTTGCGATCATTTGCGCTCCTTTTCGTAGGGCGGGATTTAAGACAATGTTATAGGTGGAAGGCCATGATTCGGCTGTCCGGGCGCTGAGGTGGCGCCTGTACGCGTGGTGCCGGAATCGATGTCGAGATCCATTCGACCGCTTCGCTCCGCGGCTTCATCTGCTGCGAGCTCGTCATTTGGCCGGATAGCGGCCATCGGCTTCTCGATGCTGATTGTCGCTTCCGTCGTGGTGTGGCAGTCGATCGTTCTCGCGAACCGCTCCGAATTGAAATCGCTGGATGCGCAGTTGCGCAGCGAACTCGACACTTTCGCGGCGCATGTCCAGAGCAAGCTCGACTCGCTGGAGCTTGCGCCCAACATGCTCGCGCAGGCGGGCGAGGTCGCGGCGCTCATCGCCATGCCGAGCGAACAGGCGATTGCCGCCGCCAACACATTCCTCGAGCGTTTCGCCGCCGCGGTTCACGCCTCAGACGCCTATATCCTCGACACCGAGGGCATGGCGCTGGCGGCCAGCAACTGGCGGACTGCGCATTCCTTCGTCGGCCAGAACTATGCCTTCCGCCCTTATTTCATCGATGCGAGAGGCGGCGGCACCGGCCGCTTCGTCGCGGTGGGCGTGACCTCGCGCGCCCTTGGCTACTACCTGGCGGTGCCGATCCGGCGGGGCGGAGCGGTGCGCGGCGTGGCGATCGTCAAATACGCCATCACCGATCTGCTGCAAACCTGGCACAGGCCCGACGATCTCGTCGCGATTGCCGATGCGGGCGGCATCATCTTTGCCGCGAACCGGCCGGAACTGGAGTTCCGCACCCTGAGCCCGCTATCCGAGCTCGCGGAGAAGGCGGTTCGCGCCAGCCGGCAATATCCGAGCTCGACCGAGTTCGAGCCCTTGCCGCCGCTGCCGCGCGCCGATGAGAACGAGGTGCCGCTCGTCAACATCAGCGATGCGCGGCTGCTCGGGGCGGCGGCAGCTCCATCGGGCGGGCGCGGATCGGATTTCATCGTCGAGCAGCATCAGCTTTCCACGCCGAACTGGCGGATCGTCGCGCTGACGCGTGCGACGCTCGATGGCCGCGACATCCTTCCGATCGTGGGGCTGGGCATTCTGACGACGGCAATCCTGCTGCTCGCCCTCGTCTATGTCGAGGATCGCCGCCGCGCGCGGCGCGTCCTTGCCGCCCATCACGAGCGGTTGAGGCGAAGCCAGGACCATCTGGCGCATGCACAGGAGCTGGCCGGCATCGGCAGTTGGGAAGTCGATCTCGCGAGCGGCACCATCACCTGGTCGGAGGAGCATTATCGCATTGCCGGCGTGACGCGCGACGCGTTCAGCCCCGATCTTCAGGCGATGATCGCGCTTTTCCACCCGGAAGACCGGGCGCATGTCTCGTCCCATTTCGAGGCGGCGATGAGCGGCAGCGTCCGCGACGGCATCCGTGCGCGCCTCGTTCGGCCCGACGGTACCGTGCGTCACGTTCAATGCGCGTGCCGGCCGGTTCTCGAAGGCGGCAAGCCCGTGAGCGTGCTGGGAACGACCCAGGACGTGACGGCGACGGTGGAAGCCGAAGCGGTTCTTCACAGCTCCAAGGAGCGGGCCGAGGCCGCCGAGGCGCGTCTTCTCGACGCGCTTGAGGCAATGTCCGAGGGCTTTGTCCTCTACGATGACGAGGATCGCCTCGTGCTGTGCAACCGCGTCTATCGCGAGATCTATGCCGAAAGCGCCGATCTCATCGTCCCGGGCGCCCGTTTCGAGGACATTCTGCGCGGCGGCTTGCAGCGCGGCCAATATCTCGACGCGGTCGGGCGCGAGGAGGAGTGGCTCAAAGAGCGCATGGCTTTGGGACGCCACAGCTTCCAGGCGACGGAGCAGGCGCTGCCCAATGGCCGCTGGGTGCGCGTGGTCGAGCGCAGCACCGGCAATGGCGGCCGCCTCGGCGTGCGCATCGACATCACCCAGCTCAAGCACCGCGAATCCGAACTCAACAAGGCCAAGGAGCAGGCGGAGCAGGCGAGCCGCGCCAAGTCGCAAATCCTGGCCAATATGAGCCACGAGCTGCGCACGCCCTTGAACGCGATCATGGGCTTCTCCGAGGTGATCCGCGATGCGGTCCTCGAACCGGTGGCCGAGCGCTACCGCGGCTATGCCGGCCATATTCACAGCTCCGGCCAGCATCTGCTCAGCCTCATCAACGACGTGCTCGACCTCGCCAAGATCGAGACTGGGCATTTCGATCTGCATGACGAGGCGGTCAAGCTCGCCGATCTCGTCGCCGCCTGCCTGCCGATCATCGATCAGCGCGCCAAGGCGGGCGGCATCGATCTCAAGGTGTCGGTGATGAACGATCTGCCGCTCATCCGTGCCGACCGGCTGCGCTTGAAGCAGATCCTGCTCAACCTCCTGTCGAACGCCATCAAGTTCACGCCGCGGGGCGGGCAGGTGACCGTCTCTGCCGCGCATGCCAGGGATCGCGGCGTGACGATCATCGTCTCCGACACCGGGATCGGCATGCGCCCCGAAGAGATCCCCGTCGCGCTCGAGCCCTTCCGGCAGGTGGAGGGGGATTTGAGCCGCCGCTATGAAGGAACGGGGTTGGGCCTGCCGCTCGCCAAGCAGCTCATCGAGCTGCATGGCGGGGCGCTGCGCATCGAGAGCGAGCCCGGCAAGGGCACCATTGTCACGGTGAGCCTCCCGCCGAACCGCGTCCTCTCCGCCGCAGCGTAAGCGGGACTATCGCCGGCGCCCTTGCCAAATCCCTCGGCCCGGACTATCTAAGGCCCTCCTAAACCAAACCTCACGCGGGGACGCGGCAGTTTTCCCAGGGAAAACCGGCCGCTCCGGTGTCGATCACGATCGATGATCCCCCGCGGCGGCCTAACCGGAGAAGGACGAAAACGATGGCGATTCCCGATTTCACCATGCGCCAGCTCTTGGAAGCGGGCGTGCATTTCGGCCACCATACGCGGCGCTGGAATCCGAAGATGTCGCATTACATCTTCGGCGTGCGCAACGGCGTGCATATCATCGATCTCGAACAGACCGTGCCGCTGCTGCATCGCGCGCTGCAGGCGGTTCGCGATGTCGCCGCGGGGGGCGGACGCGTGCTCTTCGTCGGCACCAAGCGGCAGGCGCAAGAGGTGATCGCGGAAGCCGCCAAGCGCTGCGGCCAATACTATGTCAATCACCGCTGGCTCGGCGGCATGCTCACCAACTTCAAGACGATATCGCAGTCGATCAAGCGGCTGCGCGAGCTCGACGAGCGCATCAGCGAGGCGAATACCGGATTGACCAAGCGCGAGCTCCTGGAATTGACGCGCGACCGCGACAAGCTCGAGCGCGCGCTCGGCGGCATCAAGGAGATGGGCGGGCTCCCCGACATCCTGTTCATTATCGATACCAATAAGGAAGCGATCGCCGTGCAGGAGGCGAACAAGCTGAAGATCCCGGTCGTCGCCGTGCTCGACAGCAATTCCTCGCCCGACGGCATCGCCTATCCGATCCCGGGCAATGACGACGCGATGCGCGCGGTCCATCTCTATTGCGATCTCGTCGCGGGCGCGGTGCTCGACGGGCTTCAAGCCGAGTTGGCGGCAACGGGCGGCGATATCGGCGAGCAGGAAGAACTCATGGCCGAGCTGCCGCCGGAAGCGCCGGCCGGCGAGGCGGCGGGCGAGCACGCCGCGAGCTGAGCCCGCGGGAAAGACGGTGGAGCGGCGGCGGCTTCTGCCGCCGTTCTTTTAGGGCGCGATCGCCCGATCGCGGGCGGTCGCAAGACACAGGAGAAGAGGAAGAGCCATGGCCGAGATCACCGCTGCGCTGGTCAAGGAGCTGCGCGAGAAGACCGGCGCGGGCATGATGGATTGCAAGCGCGCCCTGGGCGAGACGCAAGGCGATCTCGAGGGCGCGGTCGACTGGCTGCGCAAGAAGGGCCTCGCCGCCGCGGCGAAGAAGGCGGGTCGCGTCGCGGCCGAAGGTCTGGTCGGTGCCGCAACCGCGGCAAAGCGCGGCGCTCTTGTCGAAGTCAATGCCGAGACCGATTTCGTCGCGCGCAACGAGCAGTTCCAGAGCTATGTGCGTGCCGTGACCGAGCTCGCGCTCGAGCGCGGCGAGGACATGGAAGCGCTGAAGGCGGCGCCCTTTCCCGGCACATCGCGCACGGTCGGCGAGGAGCTCACCCACATGATCGCCACGATCGGCGAGAACATGGCGCTGCGCCGCGCGCGCCGGCTCGAGGTCGGCGGCGGGGTCGTGGTCTCCTACATGCACAATGCGCTCGTCCCCAATCTCGGCAAGATCGGCGTGCTCGTCGCGCTCGAATCCGCGGGCGATGCGGCGAAGCTCGCCGCGGTCGGCCGTCAGCTCGCCATGCATGTGGCGGCGGCAAACCCGCTCTATCTCGACATCGCCTCGGTCGATGCCGCGGCATTGGAGCGCGAGCGCAACGTGCTGCGCGAGCAGTCGCGCGCTTCAGGCAAGCCCGAAGCGATCATCGAGAAGATGGTCGAAGGACGCCTGCGCAAATTCTACGAGGAAGTGGTGCTCCTCGAGCAAGTCTTCGTCATCGACGGCGAGACGCGCATCGCCAAGGTGGTCGAGGCCGCGGCCAAGGAGCTCGGCACGCCGGTGAAGATCACCGGCTTCGCGCGCTTCGCGCTCGGTGAAGGGATCGAGAAGGAGCAGGCGGACTTTGCCGCCGAGGTTGCGGCAGCGGCGGGGAATCGTCCCTGAAACGTTCTGCCGGGAGGGGAGACGACGGCCGGCTTTTTGTGTATGGTTAGGCCGGCTCTTCGGGCCACCATCCAAGTCTCAGCGACATCATGAGCCCCATGCCGGAGACCAGATACCGCCGCGTCCTGCTGAAGCTCTCCGGCGAAGCGCTGATGGGCGATCAGGGTCATGGCCTTGACCCCAAGATCGTCGCCCGCATCGCCGCCGAGGTGAAGTCGGTGCACGCGCTGGGCGTGCAGGTCTGCCTGGTGATCGGCGGCGGCAACATCTTCCGCGGGCTCGCCGGCGCGGCGCAGGGCATGGAGCGGGCGACCGCCGACTACATGGGCATGCTCGCCACCGTCATCAATTCGCTGGCGATGCAAAGCGCGCTGGAGCGGCAAGGCGTTGCGACGCGCGTCCAATCGGCGATCGGCATGCAGGCGGTATGCGAGCCCTATATCCGCCGCCGCGCCATCCGCCATATGGAGAAGGGGCGCGTGGTGATCTTCGCCGCCGGCACCGGCA
>Ga0209062_1002484_pt1 | contig 24616 bp, 24 predicted proteins | sample Coa_R2_2_FD_187158 | JGI IMG/M metagenome (GOLD analysis project Ga0209062, IMG submission 187158) | Surface soil microbial communities from Centralia Pennsylvania, which are recovering from an underground coalmine fire - Coalmine... | ecosystem: Environmental > Terrestrial > Soil > Unclassified... | reverse complement strand
AAGCGGTCAGGTTGTCCGCCAGCATCGGGCCGCTCATTCCGGGCGCCACCACATCGGTGATGAGCAGGTCGATCGGCCCCTGGTGGCGCTTGTAGAGGGTGATCGCGTGCTCCCCGCTGTCGGCGGTCAGCGCCGTATAACCGAGCTGGCTGACCATCGCGCCCACCAGCTTGCGGATCTCGGGCTCGTCGTCGACTACGAGGATCGTTACTTTCTCTGAATCGGACATGGCAACCTGATTCTATTCCCGCACCGCTGCGGGAGCAACAGCTTACAATTTGGCAGTGTGCAACTTCACACGTCGCCTTCCGGCAGCCGGGCCGGGGCGAGCCGCGGCGTGAGCGAGTGCAGGATCGCCAGCGCCATCACATACGCCGAGCCGCCGATCGCAAACAGCACCACATAACTCACCCGCCCGGCCAGAAGCTGCATCAGCACGCCTCCGGCTGAGCCCACCATCCCGCCGAACCCTACCACGCTCGCCACCGCCGCCTTCGGAAAGGTGTCGGAAACCACGGTGTACAGATTCGCCGACCACCCCTGGTGCGCCGCCGCGGCCAGTCCGACCAGCGCCACTACCTCCCAGATATTCGTCGCCCGCGGCACCAGCGCCACCGGAACCACGCTTAGCGCGCAGATCGCCATCGCCGTCTTGCGCGCCGTATTCACGCTCCGCCCGCTGCGGATCAGCGCCGAAGAAAGCCAGCCGCCTCCCACGCTTCCCGCGCAGGAGATCGCGTAGATCGCGATCACCGGCCCGCTGCTCGTGCTCAGCGTCAAGTGAAACGTCCCCTGCAGGTAGCGCGGAATCCAGAAAATGTAGAACCACCACACCGGATCCGTGAGGAACTTGCTGATCGCGAATGCCCACGTCTCGCGACGCGGAACGACGTGCGCCCACGGCACTCGCGCCAGCTTCTCGACGGGGTCGCTCTGAATGTGCGCCAGTTCGGTGGCCGAAACCGCCGGGTGCGAATCCGGCCGCGCATAAAGCTTCAGCCAGGCGGCCAGCCACAGGAACCCCACCGCGCCGGTGGCCACGAAGGCCCCGCGCCATCCCAGGCTGTCCGCCAGCAGCGGCACCACCGCCGGCACCGCGATCGCTCCGATGTTGGCGCCGGAATTGAAAATGCCCGTCGCCAGCGCCCGCTCTTTCTTCGGAAACCACTCCGCTACCGTCTTGATGCAGGCCGGAAAATTGGCCGCTTCGCCCAACCCCAGGAAGAACATCGCCAGCGCGAACGTGGCGACCGACCATGCCGCCCCCGGCGCCATGGCGGCCAAGCTCCAAATCGTAATCGCAAACGCGAAGCCGCGCCGTGTCCCCAGACGGTCCGTCAGCCATCCCGCGCTCACCAGCCCGATCGCGTACGCCGCCTGGAAGGCCGCCGTCATGTAGCTGTACTGCTCCTTGTTCCAGCCGATGATCCCTTCCAGGGTCTTTTCCAGGTACGCGAGCACACCGCGATCCACGTACGCGATCACGGTGGCCATGAAGAGAAGCCCGCAGATTGTCCAGCGGAAGCGGGACATCGCGGGCCGCGCGGCGACGGAGGTTGCCATAAGGAACCTCGATTATAGCTTTACGAAAAACGCAGGTAGCCGGGGCCGCTTGTCCGTTGATGTTCCGGATGGCCCGCGGAGCAAATCGTCAGACGTGTCTGCCGAACCATGACTGCCAACGGCGCCGTGACTCCCACGCGCCCACGCCGGCCAGTCCGATCATCGTAAGGAGGAACGCAGCCGGAGACATTACCGGCACGCCCGCGGTCGTGTTGGGGGACGGACCCGCGACGGTACCCGAAATATCCCGGCTGGTCGGCGGTGTATTGAGCGCAATACCATTCGTCACAAAAGACGCCGTGCCATTGGGTGCGCCTGGGGCGGTCACGGTAAATCCGAAAACGTGCTGCGGTGTGGGGAAGTTTCCAGTGCCGGGGCCCGTGTTCGTCCACGTGACCGTCGTACCTCCATTGCTTACCGTTGCCGTCCACATCAGCTCGGACGCGTTTAACGCCGGGGGAAAATCGGTCGAGGTGGGGACGCCCGCCGCGGTCACGCCGGTCAGCCCACTCAGCGTGATCGTGGTGGGACTCGTAATGACGTTGTAATTATCGAGCGGATCGTAGGTCAGAGTATAGGTCCAGGTCGGCGGCCCGGCGCTCGCCAGTGTAAAATGCACGGCGCGAGCTTGCCATGCGAACGTCAATAGGAGCGCGGGAGCCCATAGGGCAGCCCGCACACCATAGAAATGGCGCGTTGCGATCAAAAGTCTATCCTCCAGAGTGATAGTGGAATACTTAGGGGGGGCCCGGGACTTCGTGGTTAGTGTACCGCAATGTGCGGCCGGTTGGTGTCCCCAATTTTGGTGTTATCCAAAGTTAGGATACCCGGTAACGCCGGTAGAGGATCCAGCCCGAGCCGATGGTCGCCGCCGTGCCCGCCGCTAGTTTGCCCTCGAAGAGCCAGACGTTCCCGATTTCGCCCGGCGGCACGACCGCGCACAGCACCGTCAGCACCACCGCCGCCCAGCCCGCCAGCGCGCTCCAGCGGTTTCCGGCTCTCCAGGAGCTGCCGAAAATGTAGAGGTACGGCAGAAATCCGGTGATGATCATCAGCGACACCAACTCCTGGTACGCCGCGCGCATACTGTCGCCGAGCTGCATCGCCAGCAGCAGAAAAGACGAGATCCCGCCCAGCACTAAGATCGATACGTGCGGTGTGCGCCAGCGCGGATGCACTCGCGCAAACGCCGCCGGTAGCAGCCCATCCGCCGCCGCCGCGAACGGAATCCGCGAAATCGAGGCGCCGATGCCGCCCAACTGTCCCATCCCGCTCGCCGCCACCAGCAGAGCCACCGCCGGCCCCAACCATCCGGCGCCCAGCGCACGCCCGGCTTCGCCGCCCGCATCCGCCAAACCGTTCATTTCCGTGATCCGTTCCGGGGGCAGCAGGACCAGCAGCGCCATCGTCGCGGCGGAATAAAAAAGAATGGTGCACAGCGACGCGATCCAGCCGGCGCGCGGAAACGTCCGCTCCGGGTCGTGCACCTCCGCCGCCATCAGCCCCGCCAGCTCGAGCCCGGACATCGCGTACGCAATCGTCGCCCAGAAGTTCACCGTGCCCCAGTTCCACTCCGGCAGCCAGTGCATCGCGGTGGCCGCCGGCCGCCTCACCGCCACCAGCGCCGCCAGCAGCACGAACCCCGCCGCCAGGGCCCAGGCGGAGAGCCCGCCGATATTCTCGGTCCACTTCCCGATTCGCATCCCCACCAGGTTGGTTCCCAGCGCAATCGCGATCGCTCCGAGCGACGCCCCCATCACCCACGCCCGCCCCGATGGCAATCCCACCGCCGTGAGCGCCGCCTGCATGTAGAACATGGCCGCGCTCGGGAACCACACCGCCAGCCCGACCCAATACACCCACCCGCAAAGGAATCCGTGCCAGGGCCCGAAATCCGCGCGCGTCCAATGGTACAGCCCACCCGCTTTCGGATGCGCCACCGCCAGCGACCCCACCGCCACCGCCAGTGGGATCGTGAAGAACACCGCGGTCAGAAGCCACAGCGCGAGCGAGCCCGGCCCCGCGTGCGCCGCCGCCGCGATCCATCGCGTGCCCACCATGCACGCAATCGCAAACAGCGTGACATCCCGCAGACCGAGTTCGCGCTTCAGCTCGGGCGCCATCGGGGTTTATCTGCGTTCATCGGCGGCCATGCCTGCTTCCGCAGTGCGCCCGCTCCCGATCTCCTTGTGCAGTTCCACCCCGATCCGCCGCAGCCCTTCCCTCAGAAACTCGGGCTTGCCTCCCATCCAGATGCGCAGAAAGCCTTCCAGCCCTAACTGGCTGCCCGGCACGATCAGCACGCTCTGATTCACCCGGATCCGCTCACATAGTGGGACGCTGGGCGTTGCGGAACCGTAGCGCATCAGGCACAGCGCTCCGGCGCGCGGCTCGCGAAACGTCAGGAAGCCGCCGAAGCTCGCGGCCCACTCCCGCAGGATCGGCAGGTTGTGCTGCAGGATCGCCCGCGTCCGCGCGTACAGTTTCTCGCGATTCTCCGCCCGCACCGCCACGCGCGCCACCGCATCCGAGATTTTGTTCGGCCCGATCGTCAGGTAATCATGCTGCGCCCACGTCTCCGCGGCCAGCTCCGGCGGCCCCACCAGCCACCCGATGCGCACGCCCGGAATTCCGTACGCTTTCGAGAGCCCGCTGGTCACGATCACGCGGTCGCTCATGCCCCAGAAGCTGCGCGTGCGCTCGCCCGCGATCTCCGCTCCCAGGTACACCTCGTCCGCCAGCAGCCACGCTCCCGTCTCCTCGCAGCGCGCCACGATGCGCCGCATGGCGTCCTCGGAAAGGACCGCCCCCGTCGGGTTGTTCGGGTTCGAAATATAGACCAGCCGCGTGCGCGGCGTTACCGCCCGTTCGAACTCGTCCCAGTCCGGCTCCCACTCGTGGTCGATCCGCAACCGGAACGTGTTGACCTTCGCCCCCAGGCTCTGCGGCACGCCCCAAAGCTGCATATAATTCGGTACCTCCAGCGCCACCTCATCGCCTTCGCGCAGCAGCGTCAGCGCCAGCAGGTAATTCGCCTCGGACGTGCCGTTGGTGACTTCGATGTGGTCGGGCGTCGCACCGGGATAAATCGCCGCCAGCTCCTCACGCAGCGGAATCGTGCCGTTCGACTGGCTGTAGCCCAGCGGCGTGTCGAGGACTGTATCGAGGTCGAGCCCCATCTCCGCGAGCTCCCGCAGCGTCACCGGCCGTATGCCGCTCTCGCTCAGATCCATCTCCACCACGTTCTCCCAGGTGGATTGCATCCGTTCCATTTCGAATTTCGGAATCTTCAAGTCAGGCTCCTTTGGTAGACGTACTCGGCGATGTACAGGTCTTCCACGCCGAGGCCCGTGAAGTCGGCCACGGTGATATCGTCCGGTCCCGCGTGCAGCGGCTCGCCCGTGAATTCGCGCGTGCGGTGCAACTGGTCCGGCGCGTGTTGCAGCTCTCCCATGCGCGCGCACTGCCGCAGGGAATCCGCCAGGATCAGCCCCGCGCGCCGCAGAATGCCGGGGTCCAGCTCCTGCTTGCCCGGCGAATCCGCGCCCACGGCCTGAATGTGCGTGCCTGGGCGGATCTCCGCCGCGTTCAGCAGCGGCGCGCGCGAGGCTGTCGCCGTAGCGATCAGCCGCGCGCCCGCTGCGGCTTCCGCCGGGCTCGCCGCCAGCCGCACCGCGACGTTCGGCAGCGCCTGCCGGATCTCGCGCGCGCACGCCGCCGCCCGCTCCGCCGTTCGCCCCCACAGCAGGATCGTTTCGAGCGGCAGCACTTCGGCGTGCAGCGCCGCCTGAAGCCGCGCCTGCACGCCGCTGCCGAGAATCCCCAGCGCCGTGTCGCGCCGCCCCAGCTCGCGCGCGATCATCGCCGCGACCGCCGCCGTGCGCACATCCGTCAGGTGACCGGCATCGTTTAGAAACGCCACCGGCTCCCCCGATTCCGCTGAGGAAAGCAGCATCATGCCGCTGCTCGTCGAAAGCCCACGCCCCGGATTCGCCGGAAACGTGCCCGCGATCTTCACCGCGAAGTGCCGCCCGTCCCGCCGGTAGCTGGATTTGATATGTACTTCCGCGGATTCCGGCGCGATCGCCAGGTGCATCGGCATCGGCGTATCGCACTCACCCCGCGCCTGCGCCACCAGCGCCTCCCGCATGCACGCGATAATCTCGGAATAAACCAGCGTCCGCCGGATTTCCGCCAGGTCGAGAACGCGCACGCGCATCATTGTAGCGCGCCGGTGGCGCTGGCCATCTTACGGTACTCTCACCACCGAAAAGTTCCGCAGCGTCACCGTATCCCCTCCCGACGCGTTCGCCCAAAAATCCACCGTGATTCCGCCCGCATACGCATCCGGCGCGCTCGCCACGCTGCCCGCCAGGCTCAGCACCGTCCCCCACGACTCCGCGCTCAGCCGCGCGCCGGAGGTCAGCAGCGCCGCGTCCACCCGCCCTGTCGCAAGAGCGTCGCCGGTCGAGGCGTCGCGGTGTAGCGCCACCGTTCCGCCCCAGTGGACTTCGAAGCTGAAACCGGCCGCGCTTCCCTGGTGTTCCAGATCGAAGCGCGCCTCCAGGCGGTCGCCAGGCGTCAGCAGCCCGCTCGGGATGACGCAGCTTCCCACGCTCGCCAGTGTCGCGGAATTGGTCGCCGCGCCGGCGCCGCTGCACACCACTTGCGGCGAGGCATAGATCGCCGTCTCCGCCTCGCCGTTCAGGCGGTAGCTCGCCAGCAGCGTATCGCCGGGTTGCGGCGCCGCCCCCGCCACGAACTGCACCGTCTGGCCCGTGGCGTTGTAATCCAATCCGGGCTTTTGCAGCAGACCGTTGCGGTACACCGCCAGGCTCGATGCCGGGTTCGGCGGCGCCGAGAGCGTGAAGATGCTGTTCGAGCCGTCCACCACGCCTCCCGGTGTCTCGCCGTCCATGAATCCGGGCGCGTTACTGCCGCACGGCCCCGACGAACCGTCCACGTGTACGCAATCCCCGCCCGACCCGCTGGCCGATTCCAGCAGGCCGGCGCTGTCCACGACCATCACCCGGCCCACCGCGAACCCCGGCCCCTTCACCGGCCGCGCCGCCAGGTCGGAAAGCAGACCCGTGACCGAAGCTTCCGTCACCGCGCCGCTCGTGTCCGCCCCAATCGTCGAATTGCCGGACGCGACGCGCACGTCCCGCACGTGCAGCGGCGTCGCGCTGGCCGGCACCGACCACGTCTCGCGGAACTGGATCCGGCCATCGCTGTTGTAAGTCACCAGGTAAGCTCCCGGCGGGTTCGCCGTCGTCACCGGCACGAGTTGCACGCGAAGATTGCCGTTCAACACCTTGACCGTCGTGGTTTGCGTCACGATGGCCGAATTATCGGCTGCTTGAAAGCTGGACCAACTGATCGTCAGCGTGCCGTTGAACCGGGTGCCGTCGGCTTTGTAGAGCACATCCTGGATTGTCGTGAGCGCCGGATTGGCGGAGGCCGCCAGGGCCAGCCACATAGATGCGAGTAGGGAACGCGGATTCATAAACTCTCCGCGCACAGTCTATCCGCCGCACCCCGTGGAACCGCCCCCCTGCTGTTGGGCAAAATTCCGCTAAGTTTCGGAGATCAGATTACTTAAGTGCCGATAAATTTTCTTGCAATTGGCGTGACGCCGCTCTGCCGCAGCGCCTCGATGACCGGCTCCGGGACGTGGAGATTCCCCTCGATGCCGCTCCCCAGCCGCACCGAAGGCTTGACGGCGCCGTGGAAATCCGATCCTCCGGTCACCAGCAGGCCGTGCTTGCGCGCCAGCGCCAGGTAAAGCGCGGTCTCCTCCGGCGAATGGTCGCTGTGGTAGGCCTCGATGGCATTGAGCCCGGCCGCGCAAAGTCCGGGCAGCAGTTCGGAGATGTCGCAGTCCCGTATCCGGACGGGATGGGCCAGGGAGGCCACGCCGCCGGCTTCGCGGATGCGCCCCACCGCTTCGATCAGCGTCGGCTCACGCCGGTCGACGTAGCCCTTGGCCGATTCATCCAGGTATTCGTCGAACGCCTGGCGGAAATTCGCGACGTAACCCTTCTCCACCAGCAATTGCGCAAAATGCGGACGGCCCGTCATGCCCCGGCCGCGCGCTTCCGCCTCTTCGATGGTGATGTCGAAGCCGAACTCCCGCAGACGTGCCGCCAGCCGCACGTTGCGGTCGCGGCGGGAAGCCTGCAGTTCGCGCACCCACAAGCGCATCGGCTCGGGCGGGGCCTCGCCGCCCGGAAAATAGCCGAGCAGATGCACCGACTGGCGCTTTAGCTTGGTGGAAAGCTCGATCCCACAGACCAGCTCGAGACCGGCCGCGCGGGCAGGAGCCACGGCCTGCTCGTAGCCGCCGAAGGTGTCGTGGTCGGTGATGCCGAGAACCGTGACGCCGCAGCGCCCGGCCTCCGCCACCAGCTCCGCGGGCGAAAATGTCCCGTCGGATTCGTTCGTATGCGAATGTAGATCGATCAATGACTAACCCGGATGTTCCAGTGTAGCCCAAGCACAGGCCGGGTGCGCGCACGCCTTGCGCCGCCCGTTCGCGTCCCCCCGGCCTGTCGAGCCCGCTATCGCACCCGGTAACTGAACTCCGCCCGCTCCTGCCGCAGTTTCTCGAGATCGAGCTCCTCGGCCAGCGAAAGGTCCAGCACCGTCACCCGCTGCCCTTCCCGCAGTTCCTGCAGGCGCACCTCGCGGCCGTTGTGGAACCGCACGGCATCGCGGTAGCTGTTGACGGCCGCGGTGATCTGGGTGAAGGTCACGTCTTCCACCGGTCCTACGCCCAGCTCGTGCTGTAGCCGCGCCGGAATATCCGCCAGCCGCAGGCGCGCGCCCGGAGGAATGCAGACCGCCGGGACCGGCTCCGCTTTCGGCGGATTGAAAAAGTCCTTCACCGCATGCCAGAAGCTTCGACGCGCCGGCGCCGGCGCATCCGCGATGCGCCGCAGATCGCAAGGTGAAGCCAGACCCAGCGAACCCGTCGGGAACCGGTGCGCGACCAGTTCTTCGCCCTCCCGCGCGAGCCGGTTCGGTACTGCCATAAGAGAGTAATCACACATGATGTTTTCCTAAGCCTCCTGTAACACTGGCGGCCACAGCCGCCCCGTTCCTCGCGGAACGCCGGCGCCCCAAATAGGCAGCGCTCCGCCCCTATCCGACTACCTGGCCGTCCTTGCCTCCTCGTTGATGTAGGACTCGGCCAGGCTGGTTAATTTCTTGTCCGTTTCACCCTCTTCCTGGAGGGTCCGATTCAGCAGCTCCGCCTGATCACGGAAACCCAGCCGCATCGCAAAAGTTCGAGCCGTACCGTACCCCGCGATCTCATAATGCTCAACCTTCTGCGCCGACGAGATCAGCCCGGCATCGCAAACCGCCGCCGGCGAATCCTCGTCCATCAGGTCCTCTCCCTCGTCGATAATCCCTTCGATGCCTTTGCACTTCATTCCCTTGGGCGACTCATCGAGCTGCTGGAAGATCTGTTCGAGCCGCGAGATGTGCTCCCGCGACTGATCGAGGTGGAGCTCGAAGGCATTGCGCAGCTCCTGCGAATTGGCGGCCTCGGCCATCTTTGGAAGGGCCTTCACGATACGGTTTTCACAATCGTATAAGTCCCTGAGTTCGCTGATATAAAGGTCGTGCAGAGAGTTGATTTTCATGGGCTGCCCCCCTCCTACTTTGAGTTTCGGTTTGGCCCCCGAAAATGACAAGGAGCCGCGGATTATGGGGGTCCGATTGATAACCTTCACCGCGTGTTTCTGTTCACAGACTCCTCCGGCCCCGGCCCCTGTTAAAATAGGCCGAGTGTCTCCCGACCCCAACACCGCCGAGGCGGCCCCGCCGCCAGTTGCCTCTGCCCCGCATCCCGCATGGCAGCGTGTGCTGCTGGCGCGCCATCCCAAGCGTCCGCACGCCATCGATTACATCGAGCGCCTGTTTACGGACTTTTCGGAAATCCACGGCGACCGCGCCTTCGGCGATGATGCCGCCATCATTGCCGGCATGGCCCGGTTCGACGGGCGTCCCGTGATGGTCGTCGCCGAGGAAAAGGGCCGCGACACCAAACAGCGCCTGCACCGAAATTTCGGCATGCCGAAGCCGGAGGGCTATCGCAAGGCGCTGCGCGCCATGCAGCTCGCCTCCAAATTCGGCCGCCCCATCATCACGTTCCTGGACACTCAGGGCGCGTATCCCGGCATCGACGCGGAGGAGCGCGGCCAGGGCGAGGCCATTGCCCGCAACCTCCGCGAAATGGCACGGCTGTCCGTGCCCGTGATCGCCGTGGTCATCGGCGAAGGCGGCAGCGGCGGGGCGCTGGCGCTCGGCGTCGCGAATGTGGTGCTGATGCTCGAAAACTCTGTATATAGCGTCATTTCCCCGGAGAGCTGTTCGACGATCATCTATCGCGACCGCGCCAAGGCCGAACAGGCCGCGGCTGCCCTGCGCCTGACGGCCGAGGACCTTCTGGAGCTGGGCCTGATCGACGGCGTGGTGCCCGAGCCCGAAGGCGGCGCCCACGAAGACCCCGCCGCCGCCGCCGAAAACCTCCGGAGCAACCTCCGCGCCCGTCTGACCGAGCTTTCCCGCATGACTTCCTCGGAACTGGTCGAACACCGCTACACCAAATTCCGCCGCATGGGCAACTTCTTCGCATGAAGCTCGTAGCCGTAGCCGGTTTCCTCTTCGCCGCGGCGGTCATCGGTTACGTGGTCTTTTCCAGCTTCCGCCCCCACCCCTACCGCTGCCAGGTCTGCATGGTATTTGCCGGCCGCCGCGATTGCCGCACCGCCTCCGCCGATACCCGCGAAAGCGCCCTCCGCACCGCCATCACCAATGCCTGCGCGCAGCTCGCCAGCGGTGTCACCGAATCCGGACAATGCGAGAATACGCCGCCCGAATCGGTGACGTGGAAATGAGCGGGCCGCTTTCTGGTGCGCAGCCTGCTAACGCCGGATGCCCCGCCGCGTCCTCCCTTTGAGCGATCCAGGGCGAATCCGGCCGCAGGTGTAAAATAACTGTGAACTCCCACCGAAAATCCGGCGTCTACTAGGGTGATAACTAAAAGGGAGACTTTGTCGTGAAGCGCAAGTGGAAAATTATCATCGCGGTTGCAGCGGTGCTCGTGGCGGGCGCCGGCGTCTGGGCCAGCACCGTATACAGCAAGCACGGCGTCGTCACCGTGCAGACCGGCCGCGTGGTGCGCCAGGACCTGACCAGCGTTGTGACTGCCTCCGGCGAGATCAAACCCAAGAATTACATCAACATAGGCGCGAACGCCATGGGCGAGATCACGCGGCTCCTGGTCAAGGAGGGGGATAAAGTCCGCAAGGGCCAACTCCTCGCCAGGATCGAGGACGTGCAGCCGGAAGCGGATGTTCAGGCGCAAAAAGCCACCTTGGCATCCGCCGAAGCCGATTCCAACGCCGCCGAAGCCGCCCTCAAAGCCGCCGATGAGAACATCGCCACCATGCAGGCCGCCATCGATCACGACAAAGCCGACCTGGCCCGCATGAAAGCCGATCTGGATCGCGCCGAAGAGCTGTATAAAGAACAGCTTATGGCGAAGCAGGATTTTGAGCTGAAGAAGTTCACGTACGAAGCCCAGGTTTCCGCGGTGCGGGAATCGGAGACGCGGCTCACCGGCGCTCGCGCGGCGCGGGAGCAAACCGCGGCACAGCTTGCTTCGGCGCAGAAGCGGGTGGCCGTGGCCAAGGCCAACCTGGTCCGCTACAACGATGTCCTGGAGAAGCACAACGCTTTCGCCCCGCTTGACGGCATGGTGACGAATCTCCCGGTGCGGCAGGGCGAATCGGTCGTCCCAGGCTTGCAGAACCAGACGGGCACGATCATCATGACCATCGCCGATATGTCGCAGATCACGGCGGAGGTCAAAGTGGATGAAACCGATATCGTCAATGTGGCGCTCGGGCAGTCTGCGGATGTGACGATCGACGCTATCCCCAACAAGACATTCAAAGGGCACGTGACCGAGATCGGCAATACCGCCATCCTGCGCTCGACCGGCGTGGCCGCCTCCCAAAGCGCCACGTCCAGCCAGGAGGCGAAGGACTTCAAAGTCGTGGTGGCGCTGGACAATCCGCCGGATGAGATCCGTCCCGGCCTGTCCTGCACCGCGAAAATCACCACCGCAACGCGCCAGAACGTGCTGACCATTCCGATCCAGGCGCTCACCATCCGGCAGCGCGGCGATCTGGAGGCGAAGCCGGCCGGCAGCAGCAAGGGCACCGCGGCCGCCGCGACCAAGCCCGATCCCGCCGCCGAGAAGGCCAAGAAGGAAGAGATTCAGGGCGTGTTCGTCATCAGCGGCGGTAAAGCCGTTTTCCACAAGGTGGATACGGGAATCACCGGAGCGACCGATATCGAAGTGACCGGCGGCTTGAAGGAAGGCGACGAGATCGTGACCGGGACGTATCAGGTCATCCGCACGATCAAGAACGACGCGCAGGTCAAAATCGACAATAAGGCTCCGGAACAGAAGAGCTGAGGAAATCCTGAGGAAATTCTGAGGAAAAATATTCCGAGGAAAAGCTGAGAAAAACCTGAGGAAAACCTGAGGAAATCATGGCCACGGCAGCGGCGGAAAAGGAAATCATCCAGCGCGGCGAGCAGCTCAAACGCGAAGGCGTCGTCATCCGCACGTACGATCTCTGGAAGACGTACATCATGGGCGACCAGGAAATTCACGCGGTTTCCGGCGTCGATATCGAGATCAAGCGCGGAGAATACGTCGCGATCATGGGCCCTTCGGGCTCGGGCAAATCCACGCTGATGAACCTGATAGGCTGCCTGGATACGCCGACGCGCGGACAGTACTACATCAACGGCAACCTGGTGAGCGAGATGAGCGACGATGAGCTGGCGCGCATCCGCAATAAGGAGATCGGCTTCGTTTTCCAGACGTTCAACCTGCTGCCGCGGGCCACGTCGCTGCACAATGTAGAGCTGCCGCTGATTTACTCGGGCGTCCCCTCGGACAAGCGCATCGAGATGGCCAAGGCGGCAATGCGGCAGGTGGACCTCGAAAAGCGCATGCACCACAAGCCGAACGAGCTTTCCGGCGGCCAGCGCCAGCGGGTGGCGATTGCGCGCGCGCTGGTGAATAATCCCTCGATTCTGCTGGCCGACGAGCCCACCGGCAACCTGGACACGGCGACCGGCAACGAAATCATGGGCCTCTTCGAGCGGCTTTACCAGCAGGGGAACACCATCGTGCTGGTAACGCACGAGCACGATATCGCCCTCCACGCGCACCGGATCATTTCGATCCGCGACGGCAAGGTCGAGCGCGACGAAAAGATCAAGTGACGAGCGGCGCCCGGCCGGCGCAGGGGTTCCCCGGCGGGCCGCCTGCCCGCCAGATGTGGCACACGTTCACCGTCACACGGTAGAGCGGGCTTTCGGGCATGCGCCGGTTACGGCGAGCGAATCCGCGAGAGTCATCGGAATTTGCTGTTACCCTAATCATTCGCTCGTATGGCCGACCGCCTGGATCTCCCCGAGCACGAGTTCCACGAAATGGCGCGCCTCGCCGTGGACCGCATCGCGGCATATTACAACGGCGTGGCCGAGCGGCCGGTCCTGGAACCGGCGACATCGGCCGCGCTGCGGACCGCGCTCGAAACACCGCTGCCGCAGGAGGGCCGCGAATTCCCGGCAATCCTGGCGGATCTCGAGACGGTATTCCGTTTCAGCCGGCACAGCGCGCACCCGCGGATGTTCGGGTACGTAGCGTCGCCGGGGACGCCGGTCAATTCGATCGGCAGCATGCTCGAAGCGGCGCTGAACGTGAATGTGACGGCGTGGCGCTCGGCGCCGGCCGCGGCGGAGCTGGAGCACGTCACCATCGGCTGGCTGAAGCAGATGTTGGGATACCCGGCAGACGCTGCTGGCCTGTTCACCAGCGGCGGGTCGATGGCGAACCTGGCGGGACTGGCCGCGGCACGGAGCGCCGCGGCGCCGGATGTGGCGCAGCAGGGACTTCGCGGCGCCGGGGGGCCGATGTGCGTGTACGTTTCCGCGGAGGCCCATTTTTCGATTGCCAAGGCCGCTGCCATCCTGGGGATTGGAGAAGCCAACGTGCGGCAGGTCGCGACCGACGACCGGATGCGCATGGATCCGGCGGATCTGACGCGCCAGATCCGCAGGGACCGCGCAGCCGGCGCCCGTCCTTTCTGCGTGGCGGCGAGCGCGGGCACCACCGCCACCGGCGCCATCGACCCCATCAGCGCCATCGCGGACGTGGCGCGAACCGAAGACCTGTGGCTGCACGTGGATGCCGCCTACGGCGGATTTGCCGCGCTGGTACCGGACGTACGTCGGCGTTTTGCCGGGATCGAGCGGGCCGATTCGATCGCGCTCGATCCGCACAAGTGGCTGTATTTGCCAGTAGGCTGCGGCTGCGTGCTCTACCGCGATCCGGCCGCAGCGCGCGCCGCGTTCGGCCACAGCGCCGACTATACCCGGACCATCGGACTCGAGCGGGACGAAGCGTTCGCCTTTTGGGATTACGGCCCGGAGCTTTCGCGGCCCTTCCGGGCGCTCCAGCTCTGGTTGCTCTTCCAGTATGCCGGCGCGCGGCGGCTGGCGGAGGCCATCGAGGGCAACCTGGCATGCGCGAGGCAGTTCGAGTGCCTGGTGCGGGAATCGCCGGACTTCGAAATGCTGGCGCCGGTCGAGCTTTCCGTCTTCTGTTTCCGGTACAAGGCGGCGGCGGCCGGCCTCGATGCCCTGAACGAGCGGATCCTTCTGCGCCTGCAGCGCGGCGGAAGCACGTACTTCTCGAACGCGACGGTGCGCGGGCGCTTCGGGCTGCGCGGCTGCGTCCTCAACTATCGCACCACGCCGGAGGACATGCGCCGGGCCCTGGCGGATGCCCGGGAAGCCGCGTCCGCCGTATTAACCGAAATAGGTCGGGCGGAATCAGTACCTTAGAAACAAAAGTTCAGGAAAATTCTATTGCGTCCAGACGTTGAAAACGTTACACTTCCACCATGCGGCTTTTCGTGCGGAAGTGTCGCCCTGCGAATCTGAAGGCAGTGGTTCTGGTGGTTGCGGGTTGCGCCGGCGCGTTCGGACAGGTGAATGTCTATGTCCCCGATTTCACCGCCAGTCCGAATGCGGTCATGAGCGAGTTCACGATCACATCGACGGGAGCGCTTAGCGTCGTCAACGTGGGGTTAACGACCAACCCCTGTGCCAGCGTGCCGGTCGGTGGAACGACCACCATTAACGGCCAAACCTACTACAACGCTCCGCCCTGCCAAGGTATTCAGCAAACCGACGCCAATCCGACGCGGGTAGCGATGACGCCGGACAACCGGTTCCTGTACGTTCCGAGCAACACCGGGTCGATCGACGCGTATACCGTGAGCGCGGGCGGTTTTCTGACGCCGATTGCGCTCGGCGCGACCGCCTATGTCGCTCCGGGCGGGCCGCTGGGCATTGCCGTCAATCAGAAGAACGTGTACGTCGCCCTGAACGGCGGCAACGCAATCGGTATCTGGTCGATCAACCAGTCGAGCGGCGCGCTGACTCCGGTAACGTGCGCCCCGTGCAGCCTGGCCGCTGGCTCCTCGCCCACGAACTTGGCGATCGATCCAACCGGCAGCTATGTCTATGTGGCCCTGCCGGGCACGCACTCGATCGGCGTGGGAACCGTCAACCCCGGCACCGGCGCGTTTTCGAGCTTCGCGGTAGCGTATACCGGCACGGCCACCTTCAATCCGCAGGACCTGGTGCTTTCGCCGGCTGGTAATCTCCTTTTTGCGGTCGATAACGGCACCCCCGGCAACGTCTACGCGTTTCCGGTGAGCGGCGCGACCCTGGGCACTCCGGTCACCGCCTCGACCGGAGGATTGAACCCACAGGGAATCGCCATCGATCCGAGCGGCACTTTCGTCTTCGCCTCCAACTACGCCACGAGCAACATCGCGGCGTTCAAGATTTCCACGAGCCCCCTGGCGCTCACTCCTGCGCCCGGCTCGCCGTTTGCATCCGGCGGCTCGGGATTGCAGGGCATTTCGGTCGCTCCCACCGGCAATTACGTTTACGTCTCGAACTATAGCAGCGGATCGGTGACGGCGTTCACTTTCGACACCACGACCGGCGCGCTCACCAACAACGGTACGGTCGCGACCCAGACCGGCCCGAGGTACTTGCTCGCGCATCTGGTGCCGCCGTTGACCACCGCCGTACCCGCGGCTTCGACCTGGAGCCTGGCGGCACTCGGCTTGCTCCTGGCGGGGCTTTCGGCGATGCTGTACCGGAAAGCGTACCGGTAAACCTCCGCCCAGCGGGGCGAACCACGGATTGGCGGGCCTGCGCTCCCGCGCTTGACAGGGCGCGGGCCCGGTTGCCATACTCCTCGGCGGGATGATCTGGGAACCCTCTCCCGCCTACATCGAACAAACCAACGTCTGGCGCTTCATGCGCCGCCTGGGCTTCACGGATCGTGAAGCCTTTTTGCGTTTCAGCCGTGAGGAGCCGGAGCGTTTCTGGGACGAAACCATGCGCGAAATGGGCGTCGCATGGTTCACCCCGTACGAGCGCGTCCTGGATGCCAGCCGCGGACCGGAATGGACGCAGTGGTTTCCAGGCGGCCGGCTGAACATCGCGCACAACTGCCTGGACCGCTGGGCGGACGATCCGGAGCGGGTGGCCTGCATCGCGGAATCGGAGAACGGCGCGATCCGCAGCATCACCTTCGCCGATCTGCAAGCCGACGCCAACCGCGTGGCCAACGGTCTGCGCCGGCGGGGCCTCGTGCCGGGGGACCGCGTAGCGCTGTGCATGCCGATGGTTCCGGAGATCCTCGCCATTCTGTACGGCTGCTGGAAGGCCGGGCTGACCGTGGTGCCCATCTTCGCCGGGTTCGGGCCGGGCGCGATCGCCACGCGCCTGGAGGATTCTGGCGCGCGCGTGGTCTTCACCGCGGAACACCTGGAGCGGCGCGGCAAGCGCCTGCCGCTGGCGGAGAAAATCCCGCGCACGGTCGAGCACACCATCGCGGTGTGCAGCGGCCCGCTGTTCCCGGAGGAATCCGCCGCGTTCGAGACCATGTCCCTGGCGAGCGAGGATCGCGCGCTGCTGCTCTACACTTCGGGCACGACCGGCAAGCCCAAAGGCGTGGTGCACACGCACGCCGGCGCCCTGGCGCAGGCCGGCAAGGAGATCTGGCTGGGCTTCGACCACCGCCCCGGCGACCGCTTCTTCTGGCTGTCCGATATCGGCTGGATGATGGGACCGTGGACCATTATCGGCAACCATCTCTTCGGCGGCACGATTTTCCTCTACGACGGCGCGCCGGATTTTCCCGGCCCGATGCGGCTGTGGGAGATGATCGAGCGCCACCGCATCACGACCTTCGGAGTTTCGCCGACCGCGATCCGGCTGCTGATGCGCTCCGCGGATGGGCTCCCGCCGATGGAATCGCTGCGGCTGCTGGGTTCGACCGGAGAGCCGTGGGACGAGGCCTCCTGGATGTGGTTTTTCGACCGCGTGGGCCGGCGGCGCTGCCCGATCATCAATATTTCGGGCGGCACGGAGATCCTGGGCTGCTTTCTGTTCCCGCTGCCGATTCAGCCGCTGAAGCCGTGCACGCTGGGCGGGCCGGCACCGGGCATGGCGACGGAAGTGGTCGATGAAAACGGCCGGCCGGTGCGCGGCCGCAAGGGATACCTCGTGTGCACCAAGCCGGCGCCTTCGATGACGCGCGGCATCTGGAACGACCCGGAGCGGTACATCGAAACCTACTGGTCGCGTTTTCCGGGCATGTGGTATCACGGCGACTGGGCGAGCGTGGACGAGGACGGCCACTGGTTCCTGCACGGCCGGGCCGATGAATCGATGAACGTGGCGGGACGCAAGGTGGGGCCGGCGGAGGTCGAAGAAGCGATGCTGCAGCATCCCGGTGTGGCGGAGGCGGCGGTGATCGGCGTGCCGGACGAGATCAAGGGCGAGGCCATCGTGGGCTATGCAGTGGCGAAGGCGGGCGCGGCAGTGGACCCTGCGGCGGTGTGCGCGACCGTGGCCGAGGTGCTGGGGCCGGCGTTCCGGCCGCGCGAAGTTCGGCTGGTGAACGAGTTGCCCAAAACACAGAGCGGCAAGATCGTCCGCCGCGTGATCCGGCAGAAATATCTCGGGGAGCCGGTGGGGGACCTTTCCACGGTGGCGAATCCGTGGGCGGTGTGAGCGTGGCGCGATGAGTTGGTCACGGCGGCTTCGCGGCGCGCTGGCGCGGCGGATCCGGTACCGCGTCACCGGCGCCGGCCTGCTGTTTGCCCTCGCCACGGTGGCGGTGGGCATGGCCGCGGTCCTCTCGGCCAATAACCTGCTGTTTTTGATCGCGGCCGCGATGGTGGCCACCATGCTGATCTCCGGCCTGGTGAGCCAGCTTTGCCTGGCGGGCTTGCAGCTCGATTTTCTGGCGCCGGAGCACGTGCCCGCGGGCCGGTGGGTGCCGGCCAAGCTCTACGTGCGGAACCGCAAGTGGTTCATGCCGTCGTTTTCGATCCGGGTGGAAGCGATCGGCGACCAGAACAGCCCGGCGCTGCGCGGCGGGGTCTACTTTCCGCTGATCGCGGCAGGGGCCACGCTGGAGGAAACCGTGGAGGTACGGTTCCCGCGGCGCGGCGTCTACCGGCGCAACAGCTTTGCGTTCTCGACGCGGTTTCCGTTCGGCTTCCTCGAAAAAACGGCGCGGGTGACGCGTGGCCGGGAGAACATCGTATACCCGTGCGTCGACCCGCGGCCCGGGTTCGACGATCTGCTGGCCGGGATCGCGGGCGAAATCGAAACCCATTATCGCGGCCTGGGCCGGGATTTTTACCGCATCCGGCCGTACCAGCCGTTCGAGAGCGCGCGGCACGTGGACTGGAAGGCCTCGGCGCATGTGGGCGAGCTGCAGGTGCGGGAGTTCGCCCGCGAGCAGGAACAGACGGCCGAGATTTTCCTGGACCGCTGGGCGCCGCCCGAGCTCGACCCGTGGTTCGAGCAGGCGATCGATTGCTGCGCGTTCCTGGCATGGAGCCTATCCAGCCGGGGCGCGTCGATCCACTTCCGGTCCAATGGATTTCAGTTCCGGCAGCCGGAAGATGGCGATATTTACGCGATCCTGCGCTTCCTGGCGCTGGTGCGCCCGCAAGCCAGCGCGGCGCCAGAGCCCCCGCTCGGCGAGACCACGTACCAGATCGTCTTCTCCGCCGATCCGCAGCGGTTTCGCGATGCGGGATGGATGGGCACACGGGTGCTGGGGCCGGAACATCCGCGGAAATGAGATCGTGGCGAGCGCTCGCTATGAGGTTGACCCACGATCGCCCGGTTGGCGCTGCAGGCGTCTGATACCATAATAGAAACTCCTTTGACCGATACCGTTCCAGACATTTTGGCCCGGATTGTCGCCAGCAAGCGGGAAGAGCTTTCCCGCGCGGCGGCCTGCGTGCCGGCGTGGGAGCGGATGGCGGCGGAACGGCGCGGCGAGCGGCGCGATTTCCGGCAGGCTCTGGCGGCACGGACGCCGGCGATTATCGCCGAAGTCAAGAAAGCTTCGCCGAGCAAGGGGTTGCTGGCGGCGGATTTCGATCCGGCGCGGATCGCGGCGGATTACCAGCGGGGCGGGGCGGCGGCGGTCTCGGTGCTGACGGACGGGCCGTATTTTCAGGGCAGCCTCGCGGACCTGGAGACCGCGCGGGCAGCGGTGGCGCTGCCGGTGCTGCGCAAGGATTTCACCATCGCGCGCGCGCAGGTCGCGGAAGCGGCAGCGCACGGCGCGGACGCCATTCTACTGATTGCCGCGATCCTCGGCGAGCGCGAGATCCGCGAGTTCCGGGAAGAGGCGGCGCGCTTCGGCATGGCCGCGCTGGTCGAAGTGCACAACCGCCGGGAACTGGATGTGGCGGCCGCTGCCGGCGCGGACCTGATCGGCGTGAACAATCGCGATCTCACGACGTTCGCGGTGACGCTCGAGACCTCGCTGGAGCTTGCGGAACACATGCCGGCGGGCGCGCTGCTCGTGAGTGAGAGCGGCATCCACGGGCCGGCGGATATCGCGACGCTGCGGGCGGCGGGCTACTCGGCGTTTCTGGTGGGCGAACACCTCATGAAGTCGGGCGACCCGGCGGCGGCGCTGCGGGAGCTGGCGGCGTGATCGGGAAAGGCTTCGTCCTGAAGATCTGCGGCATCACCTGCCAGGAGGACGCGGACGCGGCCATTGCGGGCGGAGCCAACGCGATCGGGTTCAATTTCTACCCGAAGAGCCCGCGGTACATCGAGCCGGAGCGTGCGGCGGCGATCCGGACGGCGCCGGGTGTGCGGCGCGCCGGCGTGTTCGTGAACGAGCCGAAGGAGCGGGTGGAGGAGATCGCGGCGCGGGCGCGGCTCGACACCGCGCAGTTGCACGGCGACGAGACGGCGGCGGATTGCCCGGCATCGCTCACGGTGTGGAAGGCCTGCCGCGTGAACGGCGCGTTCGACGCCTCGCGGTTCGGCGGTTTTCCGGCGGAGGCGCTGGTGCTGGACGGGCCGGCCGGTGCCGCCTACGGCGGCGCGGGGATTCCATTCGATTGGCGGGTCGCGGGCGGCACGGGCTGGCGTATTATTCTCGCGGGCGGGCTGGACGCTGGGAACGTCGCCGAGGCGATCTCGCTGGCGCGCCCGTGGGGTGTGGATGCGTGCTCGCGGATCGAGAGCTCGCCCGGCAAGAAGGACCACGACAAAATGCGCGATTTTTTGAAAGCCGCCAAGGCGGCCATGGAGGCTCAGGCATGATGGCCCAACCCGATCCAGGCGGCCACTTCGGACCTTACGGCGGCCGCTACGTTCCGGAAGTGCTCATGGCGCCGATCGAAGAGCTGGAGAAGGCGTACTTCGAGGCGCGCGAAGATCCGGCGTTCCAGGCCGAGCTGGCCGACCTTCTGCGGAACTACGCCGGCCGGCCGACGCCGCTGTACTTCGCGGAGCGGCTGAGCGAGTCGATGGGCGGCGCGCGCCTCTGGCTCAAGCGCGAGGATCTGCTCCACACCGGCGCGCACAAGATCAATAACTGCCTGGGGCAGGCGCTGCTGGCGCGGCGCATGGGCAAGCGGCGGATTATCGCGGAAACGGGCGCGGGGCAGCACGGCGTGGCCACCGCGACCGCGGCGGCGCTGATGGGCTTCGAGTGCGTGGTGTACATGGGCGAGGAGGACATGCGCCGGCAACGGCTGAACGTCTTCCGCATGCGCATGCTGGGCGCGCGCGTCGAGCCGGTGACCAGCGGCAGCCGCACGCTCAAGGACGCCATCAGCGAAGCGATGCGGGACTGGGTGACCAACGTGGAGAGCACCCATTACCTGCTGGGCTCGGTACTGGGCGCGCATCCCTATCCCATGATGGTGCGGGATTTTCATAAGGTCATCGGGGAAGAGGCGCGGGGGCAGATCCTGGAAGCGGCCGGGCGGCTGCCGGATTGCGTGATCGCCTGCGTCGGCGGCGGCAGCAACGCGATGGGCATTTTTCACGCGTTTTTACCGGATTCGGCGGTCACGCTGGTGGGTGTGGAGGCCGGGGGGCGCGGCGAGCGGCTGGGCGAACATGCGGCCCGTTATCGGGGCGGCGCGCCGGGGGTGCTGCAGGGGGCTTACAGCGTCGTACTGCAGGATGCCGACGGGCAGATCGCGCTGACGCATTCGGTTTCCGCGGGTCTCGATTACGCGATGATCGGGCCGGAGCACGCCTGGCTGCACGACCAGCGGCGCGCCGAATACACGGCCATCTCCGATGCCGAAGCGCTGGCCGCCGCGCGGCTGCTTTCGCGGACCGAGGGGATCATTCCGGCGCTCGAATCGGCGCACGCGGTGGCGGAAGCTGTACGGCGCGCGCCGGAGGCGAAAGACCAGATCTTTGTGGTGAACCTTTCGGGGCGGGGAGATAAGGACATCGATCTCTACCGGGAGAATTTTCCGGAGCTGGAGGAGAAATGAGCGAAGGCAGCTCTTCACCGCAGAGACACAGAGAACACAGAGATCACGCGGAGAAATTCCAAGAGAACTCTCCGCGCCATCTCTGCGTTCTCCGCGACTCTGCGGTTAGAGGGAGGCTGGCGGCTTGACGCGCATCGGAAATATGTTCGCTGCGCTGCGGCGGGACGGGCGCAAAGGGCTGGTCGCATACCTGACGGCGGGCGATCCCTCACCGGAGCGGACCCCGGAACTGGTCCAGGCGCTGGTGCGGGGCGGGGCCGACCTGATCGAGCTGGGGGTGCCGTTCTCCGATCCGATCGCCGACGGCCCGGCGATCCAGGCGGCGGGAGAACGCGCGCTGCGGGCGGGAACCACGCTCGCGCGGGTGCTCGAAATCGCGGCGGAGATCCGGCGGCGGTCGGAGGTTCCGCTGCTGCTGTTCACGTATCTCAACCCGGTGATGCGGTACGGGCTCGCGCGGCTGGCGGCCGATGCGGCGCAGGCGGGGATCGACGGCTGCCTGCTCATTGACGCCTCGGTCGAAGAAGCTCACGAATACATCGGCGCGATGCACGGCCAAGGGTTGGATACCGTGTTCCTGGCCGCGCCCACCAGCACCCCGCGGCGGCTGCGGCTGGTGGCGGAGTATTCCTCGGGATTTGTTTACCTGGTCTCGCGCACGGGGGTGACGGGCGAGCGCGAATCGCTTTCGAGCCAGGCCGCGCCGCTGATCCGCTCGGTGCGGGCGGTGACGGATCTGCCGCTGGCGGTCGGCTTCGGCGTCTCGCGTCCGGAGCACGTGGCGGAGCTGGCCGGACAGGTGGACGCGGTGGTGGTGGGGAGCGCAATCGTGCGGACGATCGAGCGGCACGCGAACGATCCGGCGCTGTGCCAGCACCTCGAAGCCTTCGTGCGCGAGCTGAAGAGCGGATTCCGGAACGGCGTATGAATAAAGACGAAGCGCGCGCGCGCCTGGAGGAATTCCGCGTGACGATCGACGATGTCGACCGGCGCATTGTGGCGCTGCTGAACGAGCGCACGCGCGTGGTGGAGGACATCGGGCGGGTGAAGCGCCACGCCGATCTGCCGGTATACGAGCCGAAGCGCGAGGAGCAGGTGTTCGCCAACATCGCGGCGGCCAACCACGGCCCGCTTTCGCCGGAGGCGGTGCGCCGCATCTTCGAGCGCATTATCGATGAAATGCGCCGCATTCAGCGGGTGCGCATGCAATCGGAGAACGAGAAGCCATGCTAGTCGTGATGCAGCAGGGCGCGACCGAGGAGCAGATCGATGCGGTGATCGGCCGCATGGTGGAGATGGGCTTCGACGTGCACCGTTCGACGGGCGTCCGGCACACGCTGCTCGGCGGAGTGGGCGGCGCGGACGATTTCGATCTCGAAGTCTTCACCGTGATGGAAGGGGTCAAGGAAGCGCACCGCATCATTTCGCCGTACAAGCTGGCGAGCCGCGGCTTCCGGCCGCAGGGAACGGTGGTGCGCGCAGGCGGCGTCGAAATCGGCGGCGTCCGTGTGGTGTTGATCGCGGGGCCGGGCAGCGTGGAGGGTCCCGAGCAGATCGGCCGCACGGCGGAAGCGGCGGCGGCGGCGGGCGCGCGCGTTCTGAGCGGCGGCGTGTTCCGTCCGCTCCATGCGCCATACGGATTTGCCGGGATGCGCGAGGAAGGGCTGCGGCTGCTGCGCGAAGCGGCGGACCGCCACGGCCTGCAGGCGGTCACGGAAGTGGCGGAGCCGGCGCAGGTGGAGCTCGTGGCGGGTTACGCGGATATCCTGCAAGTGGGCGCACGCAATATGCAGAATTTCGCGCTGCTGCGCGAGCTGGGGCGCCAGCCGAAGCCCGTGCTGCTCGAGCGCGGGACGGCGGCGACCGTCGAAGAGCTGCTGCTTTCGGCCGAGCACATTCTGGCCGGCGGCAACTATGGCGTGATCCTTTGCGAGCGCGGCATCCGCACGTTCGAGACATCCACGGCGTACACGATGGACATTTCCGCGATCCCGGTGCTGAAGAAACTGACGCATCTGCCGGTGGTGGCCGCTCCTTCGCAGGCGACCGGGCGGCGGGATAAAGTGGCGGCGATGGCGCTCGCGGCCGTGGCGGCCGGCGCGGATGGCGTGATCGTCCAGGTGCATCCGGACCCGGATCACGCGTCGAGCGGCGGCGCCGAGTCGCTCGCGGCGGAGCAGTTCGCGGAACTGGCGGAAGAGCTGCGGCGGGTCGCAGAGGCGGTGGGGCGGAGCATTTGAGCCACGGATGCGGACGGTAGCGATTATCGGCACCGGCCTGATCGGCTCGTCTTTCGGGCTGGCGCTGCGGGCAGCGGGGTTCGGCGGGACGATCGTGGGGGTCAGCTCGGAGCGGGCGATCGCGGATGCGCTGGCCTGCCGCGCGATCGACGGCAGCGCGCCGCTGGCCGAAGCGGTCGCGGAGGCGGACCTCGTATTTCTGTCGCAGACGATCGGGCGCATTCTGGATACGATCCGGCATCTCGATCCGCTGCTGAAGCCGGGGGCGCTGGTCACGGACGCGGGCAGCACCAAGTGTGAAATTGTGGACACGGCGCGGCAGGCGATCCGGCGCGCGCAGTTTCTGGGCGGGCATCCGATGGCCGGCAAGGAGACGCGCGGGGCGGCGGCGGCCGATGCCGGGCTGTTTCGCGGGCGCACGTGGGTGCTTACGCCGGACGAGCCGGCGGAGATGGAGACCGCGGCGGCGCGGGAGTTCCGCGGCTGGCTGCGGCGGATCGGCGCGCGGATCACGGTGCTCGATGCCGACGAGCACGACCGCGTCGTGGCGCGCACGTCGCACCTGCCGCAACTGGCGTCGACGGCGCTGGCCGCTTTGCTCGAAGGGACGCCGCACACGGCGGTCTCGGGCTCGGGGCTGCTCGATATGACGCGGCTGGCGCTGAGCTCATACGATCTCTGGCGGGATATTCTGGCGACCAACAGCGGCCATATCGATGGCGCGCTTTCGGCATATATACAGGAACTGGAGCATATCCGGGAGAATTTGCGTACCCGGCAGTTGCAGGAGGAATTCGGGCGCGGCGCGCGCATGTCCGCGCGCCTGCGGGAAGAAAAGTAGGGTAC
>Ga0209062_1002483_pt1 | contig 24629 bp, 20 predicted proteins | sample Coa_R2_2_FD_187158 | JGI IMG/M metagenome (GOLD analysis project Ga0209062, IMG submission 187158) | Surface soil microbial communities from Centralia Pennsylvania, which are recovering from an underground coalmine fire - Coalmine... | ecosystem: Environmental > Terrestrial > Soil > Unclassified... | reverse complement strand
GCGACGCTCTGCGTCGCGGCCGGCCACCATGCGGCAACAAGCCGGGCCGCGGAGCGGCCGGACGTGCGTTCCTACGCAGGAGCGTGGGAACGAGAGAAACCACGCACGCCCCGCGCCTTTTGAGTTTTTACTTGCTCTCCCCGTCCGATCCTTTAAGGTAATAGAATAACCTCCAAACCGCCCGTATCCCGCCATTCCTGCCGAGCGATCAGATGAAGGGCTTTCTGACACTGTATCTGTCCGCGGTCCTGCCTGGCTTCGTCGCCGCCGCCCAGCCGGTTGATTACACCCGTGATATTCAGCCCATCCTGACGAAGAATTGCACGTCCTGCCACGGAGCGAAGAAACAACGTTCCAGCTTGCGGCTCGATAGCGTCACCGCCGCGCGCCAGGGCGGCGTTTCCGGGCCGGCTCTCGTGCCCGGCAAAAGCGGCGAGAGCCGCCTGATACTCGCTGTCCGCGGCGGCAATGACGAAGTGGCCGCGATGCCGCCGAAAGGACCTCGCCTCAGCGCTCGCGAAATCGAGCTGCTCCGCGCCTGGATCGACAGCGGCGCCGCGATCCCTCCGAGCGAGAGGGCGGATAAGACCGGCAACGCGGCGAACAAGCATTGGGCATTTCAATCGATCCGCCGGCCGGTGCCGCCAAACGTCAAGGATGCGCACTGGTGCCGCAATGCCATCGATCGCTTCATCCTCGCTCGCCTGGAGAAAGAGGGTATCACGCCCGCGCCGGAAGCCGATCGCATCACGCTGCTGCGACGCGTCTCGCTCGATCTCATTGGCCTGCCCCCCTCCCTTTCGGAAATCGACGATTTCCTGGCCGACAAACGCCCCGATGCTTACGAGCGCGTGGTCGAGCGCTTGCTTTCCAGTCCGCACTACGGCGAACGCTGGGGCCGGCATTGGCTCGACCTGGCCCGCTACGCCGATTCCAACGGCTACAGCATCGATTCGCCGCGCTCTATCTGGAAATACCGCGATTGGGTGATCGATGCCTTCAACCAGGACAAGCCGTTCGATCAATTCGCCATCGAGCAATTGGCCGGCGACCTGCTGCCGAAGCAGGCGATGGAACAGTGCATCGCCACCGGCTTCCATCGCAACACGCAAAAGAACGAGGAAGGCGGCATCGATGAGGAACAATTCCGCATCGAGTCGATCATCGATCGCGTCAACACGACCGGCACCGTTTTTCTCGGCCTGACCATCGGCTGCTGCCAGTGCCACGATCACAAGTTCGATCCGCTGACGCAGCGCGACTATTATCAGTTGTTCGCGTTTTTCAATAGCTGTGATGAGCCGATCATGGAATTGCCGGCTCCGGAGCAATTGCGAAAACGCGAGGAAGTCCGTGAGCGCATCGCCCTGGTGGAGAAACAGCTGCGAACGCTGGACACGGCGACGCCGGAGCGCGTGGCCGCGTGGGAAGGGAGTTTGTCGCCCCGATCGCGGGCCATGCTGCCGGGGAAAGTGCAGGCCATCCTCGCCATCGCGCCCAACGGCCGGGACTTCCGCCAGCAAGAAGCGGTCATCACGGCGTACCGCAATTTCGAGCAAGTCCGCCACGTCGTCGGCGGCCTGGCCCAGCCGCTCAACTACCTCGCCGCTGCCCACACCCAGGCGCTCCTGACGCGCAAAATGCTCGAAAAGAAGATCGCCGATCTCCAAAAAGAGATGCCGGTAATCCCCACGACGCTGGTGATCCAAGAGCGCAAATCGCCGCGCATGACGTACGTCCACCTGGGCGGCGATTTTCTCCGCAAGGGAGCAACGGTGACGCCCGACGTACCGCGCGTGCTGCCGTCCTTGGCGAACCGGCAGCGTAAGCTGCCGGGTGACCGGGCCACGCGCCTCGATCTCGCGCACTGGCTGATCGATGAACGCAATCCGCTGACGGCGCGGGTGACGGTCAATCGCACCTGGCAGCGCTATTTTGGACTCGGCCTCGTCGAGACGGAAAACGATTTCGGCACCCAGGGTCTGCCGCCGTCGCATCCGGAATTGCTCGATTGGCTGGCCACGGAGTTTCGGGATCGTGGTTGGAGCATGAAGCACATGCACCGCCTCATCGTCACGTCGGCGACATACCGGCAATCGTCGCGCCATCGGCCGGAACTGGCGACGATCGACGCGCGCAATCGGCTCTTGGCCCGGCAGAATCGCCTGCGGCTCGACGCCGAGGTGGTGCGCGACATGGCCCTGACCGCCAGCGGGCTGCTCAACCGCGCCATCGGCGGCCCCAGCGTCTATCCACCGCAGCCCAAGGGCGTCTACGCTTTCACGCAGGTGCCGCGCAACTGGCAGGCCAGCAGCGGACCCAATCGCTATCGCCGCGGCATGTACACGTATTTCTGGCGCTCGGCCCCGCATCCGGACCTGACCGTTTTCGACGCCCCGGAGGCGCTATCCACCTGCACGCGCCGCAATCGCTCCAATACGCCTCTGCAAGCTCTCACCTTGCTCAATGATCAGGGTTTCTACGAGTTCGCGCAAGCGCTGGCGGCCCGCATCCTCCGCGAAGGACAAAGCGACGACGGCGAGCGCATCGCTTACGCATTCCGCCTGTGCCTGGGCCGCCAACCGAATGAACGCGAGCACCAGGCGCTCGAACGCTTGCTCCAGCGCCAAGACGAAGCCAAACCGCTCGACGCCTGGACCAGCGTGGCCCGCGTGCTGCTGAATCTCGATGAATTCATCACGAGGGAATAGCCAGCCCGCAGCGCAAGCAAGATCCTCCTCGTTCCCACGCTCCGCGTGGGAACGCGCGTGTGCGACGCTCCGCGTCGCGTCTGGGTGCCGCGCGGGACGGGCCGCAGAGCGGCCAGACGTGCGTTCCCACGCAGAGCGTGGGAACGAGGAGGACCAGGAGGGTCAGTGCTTGTCCTCGGGACTAATTTTCTTGAGCGCTACGATGGCTCTTTTGCGTAGATCTACGTCATCGCTTCGCAGCAACTCGGTTAACGCGGGAACAGCTTCCTTTGCGTCAGGACCGATCTTTCCCAAAATATCGGCCGCCCAACCTGTACAACGATCCCTCGGATCCTTCAACACCGCGATGAGCGCTGGAACTGCGTCCTTAGCGTCCGCGCCCAGACGGTCCAAAATCTGATAAGCGTCATTTCGCACATTAAAATCCTCGTCCTGAAGTAAACGGCTCACGGGAACGACGGCCTCTTTCCCTGCGCCGAGGACTCGTAAAGCCTGTGCCGTCGCTCTTCGTACATTTGCATCCTTGTCTTTCAAGACAGCGATTAGCGCCGGAATGGCCGGACGAGCTTCTTCACCAATATCACTTAGCAACTGCACTGCCATCGAGCGGTTGCCTGGTGCTTTCCCTTTGAGCGTTTCGACGAGTGCCGTAACCACGCCCTCGGCATGCCAATCAATGGAACGCACAGCGGCAATCGCCACCCGCTGTAGTTGGGAATCGTCTCCCTTCATCGCTTGCAGGATCTCAGGCATGGCGGAGCGAGCATCGGTCCCCAGGCTGCCTAATGCCTTCACAGCGAAGCGGCGCACATTGCGATTCTTATCCTTCACGGCCTTGGTGAGAGTTGGTACCGCGACCGCTCCAATTTTGCCAATAGCCTCATAGGCCGACCGAACAACTGCACCGTCATCGTCTAGGGGCTGGTCGTGCATCGTGTTATAACCGCGCATAATGTCCAAAATGGCCTCCATAGCCTCGGGTCCGTAGCCGTTGGCCCCGAAAGCGGCGAACGCTTTCATGCCATCGACACGGATCGTTCCCTTAAGTTCCGTCAACAAATCCCTCCGCCATTGATAGAAATCCTTGCCGCCGTACCGCAGATCTTCGCGTTTGATCTGCGACGCCGCCGGTTTTTCAGCAGGCGGTTGTTGTTCCGGCTTCTCGGCGGAAGCCTCGGGTTTCGTCTTGTCTTCGGCCCAGACGCGGTAGCTTGTCAGCCCCAGCGACAGGGCCAGCAAGCCGGACCCCAGGACGATGGCCCAGCGTGCGGGCAACGGTCGAATCCAGCGTTCCATGTCTTCCTCCAGTAAATGGTAGACGCGGCCCTTGACCGTCCGCCGCCGGCTCATCGGCAGCGCCACGGCGGACCAGGCCAAGCGCCCGGACGAACGGGCAAACTCCACGAGAAGACGCGCATAATCGCGCCGGTCGATTCCCAAGCGAACAACCATCTCATCGCACAGCAATTCGCGCTCGTATTCCAGGCGCGCCAGCAGCCAGCGGACCAGCGGATGAAAGAAAAAAGCGATCCGCACTATCTCCAATAACGGAGCGAGCAGATGATCGCGGCGGCGGACGTGGGCCAGCTCGTGCAGGAGTCCGGCCCGCTGCGATTCGATGGTTCGTCGTGGATAATCCGGCGGCACGACGACCCACGGCCGTCGCCAACCGAAAAGCACCGGCGAACGGACACTCGGGTGCGTGGCCAGCCGTACCGCCCCCCGCACGCCCAGCTCCATCCGACAAGCGGCGAAGAGATCCGCCATTGCTCCCGTCGCCTCCACGGACTCGCGCCGCAGCCGTCGCAGAAAAATCCACCCGCAGAGGTGGCGAATCAGCTGGCATGCGACCGCGACGCTCCAGCAGGAAATGAGGCTGAGGACGATGAGGCGACGGAGACCCAGCGGTTCGCTTGTCGCAAGGGGCGGAGGCTCCTCGTTCCCACGCTCCGCGTGGGAACGCACCGTGGCGACGCTCTGCGTCGCGTCCGGCCGCGGCGTGGGACGGGACGCGGAGCGTCCAGGCGTGCGTTCCCACGCGGAGCGTGGGAACGAGGGGGATGGGGAGGGGGATGGCTCTGGCTCTGGAAGCTGATGTCTCTCCCATCCGCTGCCCCAGCGCGGAGCGAACGGCACCAGCAACCCCGCGATCAGCGCGACCCACAAGAACAACTGCCGAATCGCCGCTCGGCGTGGTCGAACTATCCACAGGAGCATGAAAACAACGGCGAGCAGCACGGCCCAGCGCAGCGACCAGTCCGCCGCGAACCACAACGCCGGCTCGAAGGTCGAATCGATGATCTCTCTCATGGGGACCGCCTCCTCGATTTGCGGGCCGGCCGCTTGAGCTTCGCCTCGATGTCGCGCAGGTCCGCCGCCGACAGCTCGTCGGCATCGACCAACCCCAGCACAAGATCCTCCGCGGAGCCGCGAAAGAATCGAGCCACGAAGTCGCGCAGCAACGTGCCCACCGCCGCCTGCCGCGACACTGCCGCCTTGTAACGGTACGTGGTTCCCTCCGCTTCGTGAGCGACCAGGCCGGCTTTCTCCATCGTTTGCAGCATGCCCAGCGCGGTGGTATACGGCTGCCGTTCGCCGCCGGGCAAGCGCTCCATCAGCTCACGCACCGTCAGCGGTCCGTGCTCCCACAGCAGCCGTAAAATGGCAAATTGTCGATCCGTCATCGCCAATGTCTTCCGCCCTGCCATAAAGCGTCTCCCATCAACAGAGTTCCTTTCTACGGATTATTCCGTAGGCAAGCCAGGCCGTCAAGAACAATCTCCCCTTGACCCTCCCGCCCGTGCGCGATCGGCCGCTGTACCCAATGGTCGGGCGCGATATTGTCCTTCCGGTGAGGCCGAGGTAGGATGCAGAAGGAGAACATCTCGACTCCCGGAGGAAGGCAATGGACCGAGAAACGTTTGAGAGCACGATCCGCACTTTCAAGCATCGCTCACCGTTCCGTCCATTTACCGTCTCGCTGGTGAATGGCGAGCGTGTGGAAGTGGACCATCCAGACGCCTTGGTGGTGCGAGAGGGCGTGGGTCTGTTCGTTGGACCGGGAGGCGTGCCCGCGGTTTTTGACTATGAAGGGGTCGCTCAGATAATCGGCGATCTGGTCAGCCCCGCGTCATCTGAATAGCCGTCCTGTTCGGCGACACTTCGATTTCCTCACTTCGCTCTCCGCTCGGCGGGGGACATCCGCGTCGCGCACTCGCGGTGCAACTCGCCCGGAGTGCGCGACGCGGATCGAAAAACAAATCAGAAGGCATACCCAAGAATTTCGATCTACACTTATAATCAGCATGCGCGGAGCGCGGGTTTTCGACTCACGAGGGGTCCCCGCGCCGCCGAGTAAGGAGCTTGTCGTGGCTACGGCTCGTTCCGGAGACGACCCGGATCTGGGTATATGGATTGAGCGCTTGAAGCAACGCGAAGGCCCCAAACGGCTTCACGCGGTGGCCGTGCTGGCCGCGTTGGGTCCGCGCGCTCGCGCCGCGCTGCCGGCCCTCATCGAGACCTTGAAAGATCCCCTTCCGGAAGTTCGCTGCCTGGCCGCCGTTGCCCTCGGCGAAATCGGTGTCGAAGCCCGGTCGGCCATCCCCGCCCTTATGGAAGCCTTGCGCGATGAGAATGAAGCCGTGCGTCGCCGCGCCGTCGCCACTTTGGGCAATATGGGACCGGAAGCGCGGCTGGCCGCTCACGCTCTCATTCAGGCGTTGCGCGATAACAGCGCGTCGGTCCGGCGCCGCGCCGCTGCTGCGCTGGGCGACATCGGACCGACGGCCGCCGCCGCCATCCCCGCTCTTATCGAAGCGCTGCGCGAAGACGACATCAAAAACCGCGCGGTGACTTCCGCCGCCCTGGCCAAGATGGGAGCGCGGGCCGTGCCGCGCCTGATCGAAGCACTGCACGACAGCGACGCCAATGTCCGCCGTCAGGCCGCCCGTACACTGGGCAAAAATCCTCGCCTTGAGGATGCCATCCCTGCCTTGACCGAGCTGCTCCAGGATGCGGATGAGTCGGTCCGCGCGGCCGCCGCCGAAGCTCTGCAACGAGCAAGCGGGTAGGCGTTGTCAGATTCGCCGGTCTCCCGTTACAATCCACGCCATGACAACCATTCGCGTCGGCATCGGACACGATACGCATCGATTTGCCGAGGGCCGTCCCCTGCTGCTGGGCGGCGTTCGCATCGCTCATCCGCGCGGGCTGATTGGCCACAGCGATGCCGACGTGGTGCTGCACGCCTTGACCGACGCTCTGCTCGGCGCCGCCGGACTCGGCGACATCGGCGACGCCTACCCCGACACGGAGCCGGCCTGGAAGGACGCCGATTCCCGCGTGTTTCTCCGCGAAACACTGGCGCGGCTGAACCGAGACGGCTGGCGAATTGTCAATGTGGATGTCATCCTCTTCGCCCAGGAACCCAAGCTCGGCCCGATCAAGGCCGACATCCGTAAGAACCTGGCCCAGCTGCTTGGAATCGATGCGGACTGTGTCAACGTCAAGGCCAAGACCGGCGAGCATGTCGGCCACATTGGCCGCGCCGAGGCGCTGGCCTGCCAGGCGGCGGTGCTGATTGAACAATCCACCAGCCCGCAGCGCAAGCAAGGGTAAATTCGTCCCTTGCTTGCGCTGCGGGCTGGCAAGCGATCTTGCCATGAAGGAATCACTATGGCCCTGCGCGTCTATAATACGCTGACCCGCCAGAAGGAGGAGTTTCGCCCGGTCGAACCCGGCAAGGTGCGCATGTACGTGTGCGGTCCGACCGTCTACAAACCCAGCCACATCGGCCACATGGTCGGCCCGGTGATTTTCGACACGGTCAAGCGTTTCCTGACCTATCTCGGCTATCAGGTGACGTGGGTGGTCAACATCACCGACGTGGACGACAAGCTCATCGTCCGCGCCCGCGAGCTGGGCACGACCGTCAAGGAATTGGCCGAGCGAATGACGGCGGATTATCTCGACTGCCTGAAAAAGCTCAATGCCACTGGCATCGATCACATGCCGCGCGCCACGGAGCATATTCCAGAGATGATCGAGATCATGCGCGGCCTGATCGACAAGGGGCATGCTTACGCCTCCGGCGGCGATGTCTACTTCGACGTGACCAGCGATCCGGACTACGGCAAGCTGTGCAACCGCGATCCGGAACAGCTCGAAGCCGGCTCGCGCATCGAGGTAAGCGAGAAAAAGCGCAATCCCGGCGACTTCGCCTTGTGGAAGGCGTCCAAGCCCGGCGAGCCGTCGTGGGACAGTCCGTGGGGACCCGGCCGGCCCGGCTGGCACATCGAATGCTCGGCCATGAGCATGAAGCTCCTGGGCAAAACACTCGACATCCACGGCGGCGGACTCGATTTGCAGTTCCCGCACCACGAGAACGAGCTGGCCCAATCCGAATCGTTCACTGGGCAGACGTTTTCACGTTATTGGATGCACAATGGTTTGCTCAAGATGGGGCAGACCAAGATGGCCGGCTCCATCGGCAACGTGGTCAACATCGTCGATCTGCTCCAGAGACATTCCGCGGAGACGGTGCGCTTCTTGTTGCTGGGCACCCACTACCGCAGCCCCATCGAGTACAGCGAGGACCGCCTCGCCGAAGTACGCCGCAGTCTCGAAGGGTTCTATCGCTTCTTCGAGCGCTATCAGCGCATCCGCGGCCGCAGTTTCTACGAATTGACCGCGCCGGCGAAACAAGCCCCGTTCGATATCGGAGCATCGCCGAGCGAGTTTCTCAATGAAGTATCTCGGTTACGGTCAACGTTCCTCGATTGCATGTCCGATGATTTCAACACCGGCGGTGCGATCGGTGCGTTGTACGAACTGCTGACGACGCTCAATCGCTTTGCGGACGCGAAAAAGCTGGAGTACCCGAATCCAGGTCAAGCTGATCTCTCAGCCTTTGACAAAGGCACTCTCGTTCTAAAGGAACTCAGCCAAATCCTCGGATTATTTCATGAGGTTACTCCGCGAGTCTCTCTACACGCAGAGTCAGGAATGATCGCAAGTGGCGCGGTGACCGACCGTGAAAAGGATCAGTTGATCCAGTTGCTCAATGAGCTAGGAGCGGCACCGCCAACGAATTCCGCTTGGTCTGAATCGAATGCTGAAGAATTGATCCAAAAGCTCATCGATCTTCGCATGGAGGCGCGCAAATCCAAGAAGTTCGCTATCTCCGATCAGATCCGGCAGCGATTGGGGCAAGTCGGCATCACGTTGGAAGATCGTCCCGGCGGCACGGGTTGGCGGCGGGGATAAACCCCGCCGTCGCCGCAGCGGGCGCTGTTACGCGAACAGCGCTTCAACATAGGAATCCGCATCGAACGCTTCGAGATCGTCGAGTTTCTCGCCGACGCCGACGAACTTGACCGGCAGGCCGAGTTTCTGCTTGATGGCGAAGATCGCGCCGCCCTTGGCCGTGCCATCGAGCTTTGCCAGGATGATGCCGGTACACTGAACGGCCTTTTTGAAATTCTCTGCCTGGGCGATGGCGTTCTGGCCGGTGGTGGCGTCGAGGACGAGCAAGACCTCATGCGGCGCTCCTTCGATCTGCCGGTTGACGACGCGATGGATCTTCTCCAGCTCGCGCATCAGGTGCGTCTGCGTGTGCAGCCGGCCGGCGGTGTCCACGATAAGAACATCGATGCCCCGGGCCTTGGCTCGTTCGCAGGCGTCGTGGGCCACGCTGGCCGGGTCGCTGCCCGGCTGGTTCTTGACGATCTCACAGCCGATTCGCTCGCTCCAAATGGTGAGCTGCTCAACCGCGGCGGCGCGGAACGTGTCGCAGGCCGCCACCAGCACTTTCTTGCCATCCTGCTGGAGTCGCCGCGCCAGCTTGGCGATCGAGGTCGTTTTGCCGGAACCGTTGACGCCGGCCACCATCACCACCGTCGGCCCGTTCGGGTTGTAGTGGATGCCCTCGCCGGTCGTGAGCATGTCCTTCAACTGTTCTTTGACGAACGCTTCCACGTCGCCGGTGATTTCCTTATCGAGAAAAGACTGGCGGACCTTCTCGACGATGTCCGTCGTGGCGCTTGTGCCAACGTCGGCGAGGTAGAGGCGTTTCTCCAGCTCGGTGAGGAAATCGCGGTCCACCTTGCCGCGAAGGCGAAACAGCGAGGCGATGCCGGAAAAGACGCCGCGCGTCTTGCTCAGGCCGGCTTTTAGCTTGTCGAAAAAGGCACGAAAAACCATGAGTTACCTCGCTATGGCGAACGGCCGGCGTCAGCCGGCTGGTGATCGCCGCAACTTCCCTCGCTATGGCGAACGGCCGGCGTCAGCCGGCTGGTGATCGCCGCAACTTCCCTCGCTTTGGCGAACGGCCGGCGTCAGCCGGCTGGTGATCGCCGCAACCAGCCGGCTAACGCCGGCCGTTCGCCGTGTGTTGACGCAGGCGTGCGTAATCGGCCGCGGAGATCGTGCAGGAGCCGACACAGCGGCGGCCCGGTCCATGACAATCGCTGCCGCCCGTCACCGCCAGGCCCAGCTGCTCCGCCCAGCCTCGTAATTCCAGGCAGCGCGAACGGCGGAGATCGGGATATTCGGCCTCGACCGCGCCCAGCCCCAGCGCGCGAAGCTCGATCAACTGCTCCTGTGTGCAATCATAAGTCGGGTGCGCCCAGGCCGCAACGCCGCCCGCCGCACGCACCAGGGCCAGCGCCTCCGCCGCGGGTAAACGCTTCTTCGGCACCGCCACGCCGCAACGATCGCCGAGATACCGCGCAAACGCCTCGCGCACCGTCGCCACACGCCGGGCACGAATCAACATCTCCGCGAGATGCCGCCGGCCCAGCGCCTCCGGCTTTCCTTGCAAATGCTGCTCCTCTCCATCCAGGATGACGCCCCGGCCGCGCAATCGCTCGATCATCTCGCGGAAACGCTCGATACGATGCCGGCGAATATCCGCCAGGGCAGCCGTCAATCCCGCGTGATCGAGGGCGACGAAATAGCCGAGCAAGTGCATTTCGCGCTGGCGATATTCCGCGGTGATCTCGACGCCGGCCACGATTTCGACGCTGGAGCCGGCCGCCGCCCGCGCCGCCGGAACGCCGCCGAGCGTATCGTGATCGGTGACGGCCAGCGCGGCCAATCCGGCACGACGAGCGAGATCGACGACCTGCGCCGGCGTGTACGTCCCATCGCTGTACGTCGTGTGAACGTGGAGATCGACGCGCCCGGCATATGGCCCGCGCGCGGCAAGCTGGCACAGTGCGGTGAACGGTTGGCCGGCCGGCATATTCACGCGGGGGCAGGAGAAGAAGGACGCAAGCGATCGAGGACGCCGTTGACGAACGCGGGCGACTCGGCCGAGCCGTAGCGCCGCGCCAAGGTGATCGCCTCATCAAGGGCGACATTCGGCGGCATCTCGGGCACGAATAGCAGCTCGTAGGCGCCCAGCCGCAGGACGTTGCGATCGACGGCGGGCATGCGCGCCAGCCGCCAATTCTCCGCCGCCTCGCTCAGCCGGCGATCAATCTCCTCCTGATGAGCAGCGACGCCGTCATACAGACCGAGAGCGAACGGCACGAGCGTTTCATCGCGCAAGCGATCGTGGACGAAGCGTTCGAGGGTCGCGCGATCGATCCGTTTGTTAAGGTCGCGTTGAAAGAGCAATTGTAGGGCCACTTCACGGGCACGAGAACGTCGGGTCATGGCTTGCTTCGGCACACTCCTTTTCCTTCAGGTTAGCGAATCCGCCCATGCCGGCCAACGCGGATTGACGCGCTCGCCGGACAAGCGATACAACGACAACCGCCCACCCTGCACAGGAGAGCAAGCATGCGCATCGGCATCGTCAGCGACACGCACGGCAACCATCTGATGGTGACGCGCGCCCTGGCCGAACTGCGAGAACGGGGCATTGCAACCGTATTGCACTGCGGCGACATCGACGATCCAGAAACAGTGGAAATGTTCCGCGGTTTCACAACGCATTTTGTTTTCGGCAACTGCGACATCGACAAGGGCGCATTGCGCGAAGCAATGGCCGACATCAGCGCCACGCTGCACGATCATTTCGGCAGCGTCGAGTTGGAGGGCGTGAAGCTGGCGTTCACGCACGGCGACGACAATGGCCTGATGCGCGACGTGGAGCGCTCGGGCTACTACGATTTCCTGTTCTACGGCCACACGCACCAGGCCGAGGAGCACCGCACGGGTCCAACGCGCGTCATCAATCCCGGAGCACTGCACCGAGCGCGGCCGAAGACGTTTGTCGTGCTGGATTTGGCGAGCAGGGAAGTGGAATCGGTGACGGTGGAGTGAATGAAAAGAGCTGTGCAGAATCGGCCATCGCGAAGACACCGTTTCTCGTTCCTACGCTCCGCGTGGGAACGCACGTCCGGCCGCTCTGCGGCCCGCCTTGTAGGGCACGCTGCCAGCGTGCTGATAGCCCCGGCACGCAGGCTGAGTGCCCTACAAGGCCGCGACGCGGAGCGTCGCCCGCCTGCGTTCCCACGCGGAGCGTGGGAACGAGAGCCAAAAATTGACCCGGATTTTCCTTGATTTCCGATTTTCTTCTCTTACAATCCATGACGCTAGAGACTGAGCTATCTGAGCACTTAGCGTCTGTTCCAGAAGGAATGAGCAGAGCCGCGACCGTAAGGGAGCGGGGGCGCAATAGCTCGAAAAAAACCGCTCCCTTACGGTCGCGGCTCTACTGGAACTAATCTTTCGGAACAGACTCTTACCAACTGGAAGACTCCGTTATCGGGTACGCTCAAACAAGGTGGATCACGGAAAGGAAATTGCCATGGCCCCAAAACGAAGCGTCGGCGCCGATTCGCGTCCCATTCAACCCGTGAAAACGAATGGGGCTGCTCACAACCTCCCTCAAACGATTGGTTCGGGTTCGAAAGGAGGCAGAGATCTCTACGGATTCTTCCCAGAGAAAGAACCCCTTCCGGTCGGCCTGAGCCTTCGCCTTGACACGCCCGTGGAGGGCGTCAGCGAGCAGCTGAATCAGGACACGCTGCTAATTCGGTCCCCGGACCCCAACTTCGGTTATTGCTGGTTTAGCCGTCCCTTCGACTTCGGTGCGGACCGTGACAATCCCGCCTTCTGGATGCTTCAGAAAACCGCACGAGACAAGTGGGTCCTTTGCTTGCGGGGGAGCGGCGGCGACATGGCCGCTTATCATCTCAAGACCACAAAACACGCCTTTCCGATCACGCTGAAAAAAGACCGCGCTTCCAAAGAATTTGCGAATTGGCCGCGCTCCATCACCGTAAGCTGGGCCTAGTGAAATATCATGATCTCTTTACCCGTTTGCCGTTGGCGGGAGGAATATTCCACAGGCCAGTTCATCTGTAACTCGGCCAAATTCTGCGACTCGCCCAATCCGGTTTCCGCGGCTTTTTGCCGCAAGTGCTCCTATGCCGACCACGAACCCCCAGCACCGCCTCCACAAACCTTGCCCTGCGTTCACCTGGGGGAGCGGGTGCCAGCGGAATCCAACGGTTCCTGCCGTGGTGGTAAGTTCTCCCCGGATCGGCATGTCTGTTTCCTTCATCGCTTCTGCACCGTGGAAGCCGCGGACCAACGTCAGCTAAGCGATGAACAAAGCTGCGCCACCTGTCTGGACTATCTCCCTCGAGATCCGCTTGGGCCGAATTCGGCCCAAATGCTATCTCAGGCGGAGAAATTCTTGGCGGCTTTGCCGGCTTATCCCGAAGAGCGCTACAAAGGGCGCGGCGTTGTCCTTGCCGGGGGTGGCCGGTATTTTCCCTCGCTCTATATCGCCATTCGCGCCTTGCGCCACGTCGGTTGTCGCTTGCCCATCCAGGTCTGGTATCTGGGCCGCAAGCGCGAGATGCCGGCCAAACATAAAGCGATTCTGGCTCCCTTTGAAGTCGAGTGCGTGGATGCCGATAAGATGCGCCGGCGCTACCCGGCTCGCCGCCTGGATGGCTGGGAGCTGAAAGTATTCGCGACGCTCCACAGTCCCTTCGAGGAACTACTATTCCTCGATGCGGACTGCTATCCCTGCCGCAACCCCGAGTTTCTCTTTGAACTTGAGGAGTACCGTGCGCGGGGAGCCATTTTCTGGCCCGATCTCGTGGACGACGATCAGTTCCTTGCCTGGTCCGCTTTCGGCGTGCCCGACCCCCGGCGCCAGGGCACCATCGAGAGCGGGCAATTTGTCCTCAACAAACGGCTTTGCTGGCAGCCGCTCAATCTCGCCTGGTTCTACAACGATCACTCCGACTACTACTATCGGTACGGCTACGGAGACAAGCATACTTTCGAGGTCGCCTGGACGCGCTGCGGCCGCCCCTTCGTCTTGTGGGAGACGAAGGCACAGTGGAAGAAGGTCGCTTATCTGCATCGCGGTCCCGATCGGCAAACACTGTTCGTGCATCGCTGTTACGATAAATTCCGCTTCGTGGACCATGCGTACAATGCGATGCCGCTTAATCACTTACCCGTAACCTACACTTCGCTCCCCCTGGAGCCGGAGTGCTGGCGCTGGATGTCCGAGCTGGCCCACCTCACCGGACAGGACTTCGGCCAGGAAGCAACCACGAAAATCTTTCGCTCTCCTCGAAAAACCCCGCCTGGCCAACCGCGATTCGCAATTGCCACCTTGTACACTCCGGAATTCGCTGAATTGGGCAAAGCCACCTCCGGGGTGTTGCGTGCTTATGCCAAGCGACACGGCTACGATGCGATCGTCGCCACAGGGAGCCTCGATGCCAGACGGCCTCCGCCCTGGAGCAAACTGCTGTTGGCGGAGCAGTATCTTACGGCGAACCCCGCTTGCGCCTGGCTCATGTGGATCGACGCCGATGCGGTAATCGCCAACCCCAAGAAGCGGCTGGAAGACCTGGTAGATGAGAGTATTGATTTTCTGGCCGCCGAGGACCAATCCGCGTGCGTGATCAATTCCGGCGTGTTCCTGGTGCGTAATTGCCCGGCTGCGCTAGAAATGCTCCGCCGTGCCTATGCCAAGGTGCAATACATTCACCACCTTTGGTGGGAACAGCTGGCGCTCGCGGAGGCCTTACGCGAATGCGGCGATCGGCTGCGCTCCCGCGTTGTAAGCCGGCGGTTGCTCAATGCCTTCCCCGACGAGTATCGCAAGGGAGATTTCATCGTTCATTATGCGGGATGCTCCCTCAAGGAGAAGTTGGTGGGGGTGAAGAAAATACTTGCGAACGCGGCCAAGAATGGCCATTGATTCGTTTCCGAGCCTGGAGCGTAAGCAAAGGCGCCTCTTCGCTCACGCCCCAGGCTCGTCGCGGGGTTGGCGCTATTCCTTCTTCTTTCGGCCGCGGCCGCGCCGTCCTGGGCCGTTCAAGCCGAGCAGTTCCTCCCAGCTGGAGACCCGCAGCAAGCGGACTCCCAGATCCTCCAGTCGGTTGACATCGCTCAGCACGCTCAAGGCAGCTTCCACCTCCGAAGACGGCTCGCCGAACTTCTCGCGACCTTGCATGAGAATCATCTTCCGGGCTTCCGCGGCTTTGCCCTTGGCTTCGCCCTCCCGGATGATGGCTTGGTAAGTCACGGATTCTTTCATGGTCGATATTCCTTGCAACAATCTTTGTACCAGCGATTCCTCATAGCGCATACCCATTAGAATGTAGACGGCCGACCACAAGTCCGCCGCTTGGCCGGGCGGCGCTTCTTGTTCCAGACGCTGTTTCATCTGGGCGATCACGCTCGGCAAATCCTGCTGCTGCACGTCTCCCAACGGCGCCAGCGGCACCAGTCCCAAGCTTCCCGATAACCAATGCTGGGCCGGCACCTCCCAGACTCGCAGCACGCGGTAATGCAACGCCACATCGAACGGCTCGCCGGGGAACCCACGCTCGTATAAGCCGGTCAACTGAGGTGAGTCAGCTCCGCGGTGTAGCAATACCAGGAGACTGCGCACCCTCAAGCCATGCCGCTTGAATAAGGCGCTATTATACAGCAACAAGTCCGGCAGTTTGGCCAGTGTGTCGTGCCCCACTTGAAAATCGACGGCCAACAGCCAGTCGGGGCGGCCGGCCACGCGGATGACCTTGTCCGCCGCGCCTGCAATGGTGGCGATGTCGGCGTCGATCAGGCGAGCCGGCGCCGCTGGCCATCCGCCTTGCACCACCCAGTCTTGCGGCGCTAATTCCGTCAAATGTTTGAGGGTGTCATCGATCGGGCCTGGCATCGGTCCTCCCTTCCCGAACGGCTCAGACTCTCGTTCGAACCTTCTCCGTTCAAGATTTTTCCGATCCGCGGACCCGGCCCAGGAACTGCGCCAGAGAATCGAACAGCGAATAGGTCACGGGCGTCACCAACAGCGCCAGCAGTAAGCTAAGCATTTGTCCGCCGATGATCACCTTGGCCATGCTCGCTCGTGCTCCGGCTCCCGGCCCTTGGCCCAGGGCGATGGGGATCATGGCCGCGATCAACATTACCGTCGTCATCAGGATCGGCCGCAAGCGCGTATGGTTCGCCTCCAGAATAGCGGACTCTCGGTTCATGCCGGCGTGGCGCAGCTCGTTCGATTTGTCTACTTGCAGGATGCCGTTCTTCTTGACGATGCCGATCAGCATGAACAGGCCGAACATCGCATAGAGGTCCATCGGCTGGCGGAACAAGAGCAACGACAACAAACCGAACGGGATGGTCACGGGAAGAGCGGCCAGGATGCTCACCGGATGCAGCCAGCTCTCGAACTGCGCCGCCAGGATCAAGTACATGAACAGGATGCTGAGAACCAGGGCGATCAGGAAATTGTAGCCGGTTTCGCCCAGCATCTTGGCCTGGCCGCCGTACACGACCTCATACTCCGGCGGCATGTTCATGTCCTTGATGATGACCTGGGCGCGCTCGACCGCATCCTTGAGGGAAATCTTGTCGGGGTTGGCCAAGAGCGTGACCGAGCGCTGGCGGTTGAAACGGTCGATCTGGCTGGGGCCGCGCGCCTCATACAATCGCGCCAGGCTGCTGAGCTGAATTGGCCCGGCCGAGGGCGAGGGAATCGTCAGTATGTCCAGCCCGTGCGCCGTGGCCCGGAACTCTTTGTCGGCCCGCAGCCATACGTCGTATTGCTCCGTCCCTTCCTTGTAGCGCGATACGGGTTGGCCGCCCACCAGAACGCTCAGCGTGTTGGCGATGGTCTGCACGGGAATGCCCAGGTCGCTGGCCCTCTCGCGATCGATGGCCACCTGCACCTCCGGCTTGCGCAGCGACAGAGTGGAGTCCACGTCAACCAGTCCCGGTATCTTTCGAAGCTCCGTTTTCAGGTGGCTCGAGTATTCTTCCAGTTTGCCCAGGTCGGGACCGAGAAGGTTGATCTGAAAAATACGGCTGTCTTGCCCATTACCGCCGATGGCTGCCACATCGTTTACCGCACAACGCAGATCCGGATACTCCTCAAGGATATTGCGGGCACGTTCCATCACGTCGAATTGTGTGTAGGCGCGTTGCTCCAGATCTTTGAGCCGCGCGTAGATGGAGCCGCGCGTCACGTCGCCTTGTCCCTTGCCGGCGGAACCATTGTTCTCGCCGATCACCGTGAAGCGCTTCACCACTCCCGGTAGGGCAGATATCCGCTGCTCGATTTCCCCGATCACCTGATCCGTTCGTTCCAGGGTGTAGCCTTCCGGAGTGATGTAGCTGACCTGGAACTCGCTCTGGTCGTCGCGCGGCACCAGGTTGACGCCCATGATCGCGGCGATGGGACCGGTCGAGAGCACCACCAGGACGCACAGAACCACCATGACAAAGCGATGACGCATCGCCCAGCGCAGCGCCAGGCCGTAGAAACCGTCCACGCTCCGGTAGATCCAACCCGATTTCGACTTGGCGTGGCCCGCCTCGGACGGATCGAGCTTGAGGAAGCGCGAACAGAGCATCGGCGTCAGCGTGAACGAGACGAACAGGCTCATGACAATGGCGAACGCCACGGTCATGCCGAAGCTGCTGAAGAAGCGGCCAACGATGCCGCCCATGAAGGCGACCGGCAGGAAGATCACCACCAGCGATAGACTGGTTGCCATCACAGCCAAGGCGATCTCCTTGGTGCCGTCGCGCGCCGCGGTCATGGCATCCTTGCCGAATTCCTCCATGTGACGAAATATGTTCTCGTGAACAACTACCGCGTCATCGATCACGATGCCGATGGCCAGGATCAGGCCCAGCATGGTGATGTTGTTGAGCGTGAAGCCCATGTAATACATGAAAAGAAACGTCGGCACGATGGACGTGGGGATCGCCAAGGTGGCGATCACGGTAGTCCGCCAATCGCGGATGAACAGCAGAATCGTCAACGACACCAGCACGCCGGCCAACAACAGGTGCAGCTTGACCTCCTCCATCGACAGGCGAACGAAGCGCGATTGGTCCTGCGTAATGTCGATGCGCATGTCCGCCGGCAGCGTCTTGGCGATCTTGGCCAGGCGATCCTGAACGGCGTCTGAAATCTGCACGGTGTTGGTGCCCGACTGTTTCTGCACGAACAGACTGACGGCGTTTTGCCCGTCGAGGCGCGTCAGGCCGCGCGGCTCCTCAATGGAGTCCTCGGCTCGGCCGATGTCCTTGACGCGGATGGGATAGCCCTTTTTATTGGCGACGATGAGATCATTGAATTGTGGGGCGTACTGGATGCGGCCCAGCGTTCGCAACACCAATTCCCGTGAGCCTTGCTGGACGATGCCGCCCGGCACTTCCAGGTTTTGCGTCAACAGCGCCTGGCGAACGTCCTCGACCGACAGGCCAAACGCCGATAAGCGATCCGTATTGACGATGATGTTGATGGCCCGGCTGCGCCCGCCGGACAGGAACACCGAACCGACGCCGGAGACCGTTTGCAGCGGCTCCTGAATTTGGTGCTTGGCGATTTCCGTTACCTCGCGCACATCGCGCCGCCCGGAAACCACAATGGTCATAATCGGCGAGGCATCGAGGTCGAACTTGTTGACCACAGGAGGGTCCATGCCCTGCGGCAAATTTTTGACGATCGCCGATACCTTATCGCGCACCTCCTGGGCGGCCACGTCGCCGTTTTTCTCGAGCAAGAACTGCACCGTCACCGTGCTGACGCCCTCGCGCGTCGTCGAGCGCAGCTCATCGATGCCGGAGACCGAGTTGACCGCCTCCTCAATGGGTTTGGTCACGGTCGTTTCTAGTTCCTCGGCACTGGCGCCCGGCAGATTGGCCGACACCGACACCACCGGGAAATCCACCTTGGGGAACAGGTCCACGCCCAGCTTGAAATACGACACCAACCCCAGCACCACGGGCGCGGATACCAGCACCCAGGTGAAGATCGGACGGCGAATGCAAATCTCGGAAATGTTCACAGGGCTGTTCCTGAAAGGGAGGATTACGTTTTCCTCGTTCCCACGCTCCTGCGTGAGAACGCACGTCCGGCCGCTCCTGCGGCCCGACTCTCTCTGCTAGTTGGGCGCTGGCCGCGACGCAGAGCGTCGCATACTTGCGTTCCCACGCGGAGCGTGGGAACGAGAGAGTATCGTGTTTTTTCTGCGCTTATCTGTGTGCATTCCTCGTTCCCACGCTCCTGCGTGGGAACGCACGTCCGGCCGCTCCTGCGGCCCGACTCTCTCTGCTAGTTGGGCGCTGGCCGCGACGCAGAGCGTCGCATACTTGCGTTCCCACGCGGAGCGTGGGAACGAGAGAGTGTCGTGTTTTTTCCGTGCTTATCTGTGTGCATCTGTGGCTATTTTCTGCCCTCAGGATGGCGCACAGCGATCGGGCTGCCATCCGCGAGGACCGATTGGCCGCTGAGAATCACACTCGCGCCGCGCGGCAAAGGGGGTTGTGCGATCTCGACCCACTCCGTGTTCTGCGCTCCCAGCGAGACGCGCGCTTCTTTCGCATGGCCGTTTTCGACCACGAAGATTTTCGTGATGCCCGCGAACGTGGTCACGGCTTCGAGCGGCACGGTGGCGACATCGCTATCGAGCCTCGTTAGGATAGCGGCTTTGGCGAAGCTGCCCGGCTTGAGCTTCCCGTCGGCGTTGGGGACCTCAATCTCCACCTGAAAAGTCCGATTGACCGGATCGACGGTCGGATTGATACGCGCGACGACGCCGGTGATGGGCTGTGGATGGGCAGCCGTGGTCACGTTTGCCTTTTGGCCTCGTTGAATCTCGTTGCTATGCCGCTCGGGAACGAGGACCTTCAGTTTCAACATGCGATCGATGACCAGCTTGCAAACTTCGGTGCCGGTCTTCACGAAACTCCCTTCCGAGACCGCCCGTTGAGAGACCACGTAGGTCACGTTCTCTTCCAGGGTGGGCACCCGCTGCGAGGGAATTGGGACCTTGATGGCCATGTCTCCGAGCTGCTGGCGCGCGATGGCAAGCGCTTCCCGCTTCATCTCCACGGTTGCTATCAAGGAGCGGGCCATAAGAAGTTGGTCGTGATATTCGGCATCAGCGGCGTGAAACTCGGCCGTCCTGTCGCCCAACTCCTCTGGGGTGACTCCGCCGCTCCGCGCCAGGCTGCGGGCGCGTTCATAGCGGAGCTTCGTATTGTTCATCCGCTCGCGCGCCCGGATCACGCCCGGCAGGTGTTCCAAATCGAATTTCGCTCCCGGCGACAGATCGTTGACTCCGAGCTTCGCCAAATCGACGCGGAGGGATTTCTCGGCCTGGCAAAGAAGCAATTCGTAGTCGGTCGGATCAAACTCGACGAGCAGCTCACCCGGCTTCACTTGATCCGACACATCATGATGAATCTTGCGGACTCGGCCATCCAGCTTGGCGGCGATCGAAACCTCCTCGTAGCCATAGAGCGTCCCAACTGCCTCAACGCTGCGCTGCACGGATCGATACGCGACCGGCTCGACCGTCACCATGACCGCGGCCGGATCGCGCTCGCTCGCTCCGGTTTCCGGAGGCAGCGTTTCCTTCACCGATTGGCCGAGGTTCCGGCTGGCCAACGTCCCCCCCGCCCCCAGGACAAGCAGGATCACGAAACCCCAGAGGAGCCTGCTCCTCCAGGCTCCTTTTACCTTGATCGGCTGGAGATCCACGACCGTCTCGCGTGCCGACTGGGGCGGCGTCCGATCGTGGGGTACGGATGGAAAAGCGACTTCTGAGACGGGATTTGACGAAATCGGCAGATTAGCCATTTTCTCGTTCCCTGTGAGTTTCGCTCTGTTCGCTCGCCGAATGGTTCGGCAAGCGAAGTAAATGGGCAAAAAAAGCGGCTAGATTCTTATTCGCTCAAGCCGAGGACGATATTTTCCGCACCTGGGAACGCCCCGCGCGAGCGATCTTGCGGAAAAGCACCATGAAGATTTCCTGCTCATCGTCCGTGAGCGCGCCGAGCATACTTCGGAACAAGCGCAATTGTTCTTTCACCAAGAACTGGTGGGTTTCGTGGCCGGATGGAGTCAACTCCACGCGGATGACCCGCCGGTCTTCCTCGGATCGATGGCGGCGGACTAGTCCCTTGCCCTCCAGGTTGTCCACGATGCTGGTCACGGAGTTGACGGCAACCGAGAGCCTCTCGGCCAGTTCCCGCATCATCCGCGGCCCTTCATTGCCCAGAAACTCGACCAAGTGCAATTCCTGCATGTTCAACTCGGCGTGGGGTGCGTTGGCTGCCGTCGAATTGACGCACTGAAACTGCTTCAGAATGTCCTGAACGACCTCCTGCAAGTCGGCCGCTCGGCGATCAAGAGAGGTCATCGCAAGCGTCCTCGAAAAATTCGATTCTCGAACTATTCATTCCAGGAATTATCGGAATCAGGACGAATCGTGTCAAGTGAAAAAACGATTTCACAGCTGTTCTTTCAAATAAGTCGCGCGCTTCGTCCGAGCCGCGCACGCAGCGCAGCGGAGTAAGCGGCCGCCCGACTTGGAAAAACAGCTCTTACCGAAGAGAGATGCACGTTCCCTCGCTGCGGCTGCGCACGGCGGCGCGCAGCCAGGTCAGGGCTTGGTAGGCGTCCTCGAAACTTGGCCGCAACGGCTGTCCGTCTCGCAGCGCCACGATGAAGCGTTCCAGGCTACTCTGCTCCGCCGAGCGCGGCGGCAAACGCTGCGCGTGTTGGCCGTCCGCGTCGCGCCAGCGCAGTTGTCGCGGCAATTCCGCCGTGGCCGTGCCCGCTTCGGCGACTACCTCGAAACGCGGCGGCGTGCGTCCCACCGCGGCCGCCCACAAGTTCACTTGAGCCAGGCGGTCGCTGCCAAAACGCAACATCAACGTGACAAACGAGGCGCTATTGCCATCGAGCGTCCAGACGCTGCGCGGCACATCGTCCAACAGCCAGGCGCAAGCCGCCAACAGCGGCAGCACGGCCGAATTGCCGAGCAAATCGCCGCCGGGGGGCAACGGTGCCATGCTCCAGTCCGCGCGCACCAGACGAGCCTGTCCCAGCCGGTGCGTTAACAATTCGCGCAGGTATCGCGTCGCCTGCGTCAGGAGTGTTGGCAACGTCATCAGCACCGGCAAGCCGCTGCGTTGGATGGATTCATGCAGCGCGTCGGCATGTGCTTCATCGCTATCCGGCGACGAGGCGCAAAGGATGGGTTTGTTGATCCGGCAAGCGTGTTCCAGCGGCCACAGGCCGTACCATTGGGCATCGAGCAGGAGCACCGCCTCGACATCGGGACGTTCGAGCAGCTCGACAGGACCGGCCGCCGCGGCGCATTCGAATTGCCGCGCTTCCATCTCGGCGCGACGCGCGATTTGATCGCACACGGCCCGCACTTCGACGTGATCGCGCAGCCGCGCCAGCAGCCGCCGATACCGCCGCCAGCGCCGGCCCAATCCAATCACTCCCACACGCAGCCGCATGCTCGCTCCCGCAATACGACAAAAGGTGACAAGGTGAGAATATCGGCTCGCTAGCGCCTTGGCACCTGAGCCACTTCCCGAACGCTCCGAACAGCAAGGAAAAGAGAAGGAGACAGGACACGCCGCCGCGCTCCGAAGATGATAAGATGGCGGAGTATCAGTGGTACTGCTTCATCCCTTATTTTGGCTACGGGAGAGGCGTCATGCGTATCGACCAACTGATCTTTGTGGGTCTTAGGGGCTACGTGATCGCTTTGGATCGCAATACAGGCGAAATCGTCTGGAATTGCTCGGAACTCGATTCCGGCCCCACTTCTCTGTTGCTCGACGGTGATCGACTAATCGCTGCAACCAACGGCTACATTTATTGTCTGGACCCAATGACAGGTCAGGTGATATGGAAGAATCCGCTGCGCGGCTACGGAGTCGGCATCACTCACCTCGTCTCGGTGCGCGGACAGAGCGCCCAGACGATGAACCAGCAGGAAGCTGCTGCGGAAGCAGCAAACACAGCCGTTTTCGCTAGTAATCCGGGTATCCACAGTTCGTAAGAGAGATTAGCGCACGTGAACGAACCCCTCGGCATCGCCCTGATTGGTTGCGGCACGGTGGGCGGCGGCGTGGCTCGCCTGCTGCACGAACAAAGCGAACGATTGGCCGTCCGCGCCGGGCGGCCTCTCGTCTTGCGCCGCGTTGTCGTCCGCGATCCGGACAAACAGCGGACCATCGAGCTGCCGCGCGAATTGGTGACAACGGATTTGCAGTCCGTCCTGCGCGATCCGCACGTCCACGTCGGCGTGGAGCTGGTCGGCGGCGTGGATTGGGCCAAGGAGGCCGTGTTATCGCTGTTGGCGGCGGGCAAGGACGTGGTGACGGCCAATAAGGCGCTGTTGGCCCAGCATGGCGCTCTGGTGTTCGATACGGCGCGGCGGCATGGCCGGGCCGTCGCTTTCGAGGCCAGCGTCGCGGGCGGCGTGCCCATCATTGCCGCGCTCGCTCAGTGTCTCGCCGCCAATCAGATTCAATCGCTGCAAGGCATTCTCAACGGCACTTGCAATTTCATCCTCACCGGCATGACGGAGAACGGCCAGGACTACGCCGCCGCTCTCGCCGAGGCGCAGCGGCGCGGCTACGCTGAGTCCGATCCAACCCTCGATGTCAACGGCACCGACGCCGCCCACAAACTGGCCATCCTTGCGCAGATCGCCTTCGGGCTGTCCGTGCCCGTCGAGTCCATCGATCGCCGCGGCATCGCCGACCTCGACGCCCTCGACATCCGCTTCGCCCGCGAGCTGGGTTACACGGTCAAGCTGTTGGCCGAGGCCTGGCTGATTGGCAATCAGCTGGCACTGCACGTTTCGCCGGTGCTGCTGCGGCGGCACGCGCCCCTGGCGATGGTGCGCGGCGCCTACAACGCCATCTTCGTCGTCGGCGACGTGGTCGGCGACGCCTTGTTCGCCGGACAGGGCGCGGGGCAAATGCCGACTGCCAGCGCCGTCGTCGCCGACATCATCGATTTGGCCGTCGGCCGCGCTCAACGGACATTTGAGACCCTGAAACTCTGGTCCGGTCAACGCAACGCCATCCAACTGCGGCCGGCGACCACGGTGCGCAGCCGATTCTATCTGCGCCTGCTCGTCGAGGATCGGCCCGGCGTCCTGGCCGATGTGACGCGGGTGTTGGCCGAGCATCACATCAGCATCGCTTCGGTGATCCAACACGAAGCGCCGGAGGACCACGAGGGCGGCCGCGTCCACCTGGTCATCATGACGCACACGGCCCAGACCGGCGACTTCCGCGCCGCCGTCGCCGAACTGGATCATCTCGATCGCGTCGCGCCGCCCAGCGTGTACTACCCCGTGGGCGATTGAGCGATTCCTGGCGAACGGCCGGCGTCAGCCGGCTGGTGCGGGCAATGCTAGCCGGCTGGTGCGGGCAACACCAGCCGGCCGGTGCGGGCAACACCAGCCGGCTGGTGCGGGCAACACCAGCCGGCCGGTGCGGGCAATGCTAGCCGGCTGGTGCGGGCAATGCTAGCCGGCTGGTGCGGGCAACACCAGCCGGCCGGTGCGGGCAATGCTAGCCGGCTGGTGCGGGCAATGCTAGCCGGCCGGTGCGGGCAATGCTAGCCGGCTGGTGCGGGCAATGCTAGCCGGCCGG
>Ga0209062_1002482_pt1 | contig 24632 bp, 28 predicted proteins | sample Coa_R2_2_FD_187158 | JGI IMG/M metagenome (GOLD analysis project Ga0209062, IMG submission 187158) | Surface soil microbial communities from Centralia Pennsylvania, which are recovering from an underground coalmine fire - Coalmine... | ecosystem: Environmental > Terrestrial > Soil > Unclassified... | reverse complement strand
AGAAACGCTGCGATCGCGCCGTAGTCCATACCCGCTCCGATCTGCCGAATGCCCTGCCACTCATGGTTGGCGGCATGGGGGTCAAGCACCACGACCTGGTGTCCGGCACGGACTTTTTGCATGACCAGGTAACGGGCCGTCCAGCTCTTCCCAGCGCCCATGCCACCAAACAGCAGCCCTGGGTATTCGAGGAAGTTCTGCAGGTACGCCGTCGTGTCAGGGGTGGAAATAGACGCCGGAGTGACAGGCATGGCTGCTGCTGGTTGATCAGACGCGTGACCAACTGGTGTGTCCTGCCTAGCTTGTGGTGGTTGGGGTTGTGATTGTGGGTTGCTTACTGGTGAAACGTCCTCATAGTGGGCGTCTTCAACCTCCAGGTACGGTGCGAGCTGTGGGTAGAACTTCTCCGCCGTCTGCAACTGCGCCAACTGGCTATAACCCTGGAGATCCGACTGCTGCTGGATTGCATGGAGTTGACGGCGTTGCAAGAGCTGCTGGCGTTCCCAGTCCCGGTATTGCTGCCAGTAGTCACGTCGGGTCTGCGTCAAGAGCCACGCCGACACACAGAAACCGGTGCCCAGTAGCGACAACGGGATCTTCCGGTATGCCGCCTGGTACGTGAGTTGGGTACCCAAGATTCGAAACGTCTCTGATTGGTGCAGATAACCGCTGATTGACAGTGCCGTGCTCGTCAAACCGACTGCCAGCAGTCCCACGATCTGGGGTAGATAGGGATCTCTCACTTCAACACCCCCTGCACGTGCTGTTGGACTTGTTGCTGTACCTGTTCGCCGGTATGAGTCAGTTGATCGAACCAGCCGGTGAAGATGGCGACGACCAGCGCGATCGCAATTGCGAGCAGTCGGGCACTCCGCGACAGGTAAGCCGGCAAAGCCAATGCCAGCAACGCCGCAATTGCCCCGATCCAATAGAACGGCAGCAGGGCGGGCACCCAGCGGGCAATGAGTGTGACCGTAATGCCGAGTGCAAACAAGCCGGTGAAACGGCTGACGCCTTCGAGGGCGTAGTCAATGCGGTCGGAGTCGGAGGCGTCTTCAGGCTCGTAGTGGCTGGACGACGGGGGCAGGAGTAACGGTGCGTCGTAGGGGTCGTACATGTCTCACCTCAACCGATAAAGAAGTCTTTGACGCCGTGCCAGAAGCCTTTCCCAGGCTTACCCTGGGTGCCGTAGGTGATCAGCTCTTTGCGGCTCTCGGCCTGTTGTCGCAGCTGCTCCTGCACCTGAAGTTGCCGTCTCGCTTGCGGCACACGTTCGCCGATCGCCTTCGCTTTGTTGTGGTGACGAAGGTGAATGAGCTTGATGGCGCTCTGGAAGTCGAGGCGGTTGAGGTCGTACTCCGAGCGGTGCTCTGCTTCGAGCTTCGCCATCCCGTGTCCGGCTTTCTGATTGAGCAGCTGGAGGTGTTTGTCGTAGCCCTTTGACAGCAACCACGCGTCCAGCAGGCTCTTATCGATCTGCTTGGAACCCTTCGACACCTGCTTCAAGACCCGCTGGACAAAGGCTTCGTATTCGACCTGTCCTTCAATCAGCGTGGTGAAGTGCTTTTCGAGGATTGGCAGAATCTCCTTCAGGCGAGTCATGGCCGTGGCACGGTCAGCAAACTGCGCCAGTTGCTGATCGCTCATGGAGGGTAGCGCTGCCAGGTCGATGCCGAAATAGCGGTTAGCTCGCTCTACCAATGCGCCTGCATGGGGCAGTAGGTGACTTTGAATCCCTTGAGAACGGGTGCTGTAGCCTTTGGCCTGTGGTGCACTCATTATTGACACTCCTTGTTTTCGGTAGACCAGAACAGGAAACTGCTGCGGTGGGTGTTGCAGACGGGCGGAGACGGCACCAGGACGACGCGTTGTCCCGCTGCGCCTGCCAGAAAGCCCAGTCCGTAGCCGCCCAGGACGAAACCCAGTCCCACCACAGCGCCTAATAGCAGCGTGGTCAGCGGGTCACGGTATGTCGTGATTCGTGTCGTGGTGGTGGTTTGGGGTCGCGCTTGCGCCAGGGCGGTTTCGAGCAGCGTAAAAGTCGTACTGCCGTCGTCTTGGCGCTGCACTAGGTACGGGGTGCCGCTCTGGTCGGCCCACACAGCCAGTTTGGTGGGTACAGCATGAACAGCTGGTGGTAACAATTTAGAACTGTCTGTCATTGCTCCTCCTGTGGGTAAGAAAGTTGCTCGCGAACCAGCCAAACTGACCGCGATACCGCACCGGCATCCAGGTCACACCGTCCTGCTGTACTCGCTGCTCGGCGGTCAGTTCGACCAGGTCCCCGTGCATGAGGACGCCGATCACCTGGCTGTGCAAACTGGGCGCAGCGCGGAAGTTGACTGCGATGCCAGGGCTATAAATGCGTGCTGTGGACAACGTCGCACTGTCCGTCGGCAGTAAAACTTCTAGCTGTGGTGCGGCAGGTGTCGGCTCTAATGGCTGTGCTGCCGTCGTCGGTGGGATTGTCGTTGTCGGTGACGTTTCCACAGACGGTGTGGAAAAAGCACTCACAGAGGGCGTTGGCACGGGTTGCTGTTGCTGCACCAGCCCAAACCCGACCATGAGCAGTGGAATGGCCAGCAGTCCCAACACCAGTGGGAAACCCCAGTGGGTCGTGGCTTTGGGTTGGGGTGGGGGGACGGGTTGCAGGGTGAAGAACGTCCCTTCTGTAGGGGTTGACGGTTCATTTGGCACAATAGGAAGACTCCTGATAAAGGTTGGGGGTGCAGCAGCCAGCGGTTACTCTGGTCGGTGAGCGCTGGCTGCTGTTGATAATGGCTTTGGGAACGTGTGGGTGGGGTTGCTGAGCATGACCCAGGCGATCGCCAGACACAGGCCTAACAGCAGTAACAGCGTCAGGCGTCCGCTGCGGGCTTTCCCAGGTTTTGCAGGGTGGTGAGTGACTGCTGTAACCCCTGTGTCTCCTGACTTTGCGCGGTGGCCAGCATTTCGGTGCGTTCCCGGTAGAGTCGTGCTTCGAGCTTGAATTCGGTGGCTTTCTCCGCGATCGCCGCCTTTGCCTGCTGGGTCTGCTGCAGCTTTTGCTCACGCAGTCTTATATCCCGCTGCATTTCCTCGGTCAACGCGTCAGCCGTTTGCAGAAACTGAGCCGCAATCGCTAACGGGTCGTCAAACGCCACCACTTCGCTCTGCCGCAGCAGTTCCAGGCTGTAGGTCTGTGGGAGTTCTGGTTGAGCCAGGACGATCGCGTGGTTACCGACCTCAACGTTGACGGTTACTGTTTCTGGCGCTGTTGGTGTTTCTGGTGCTGTTGGAGCCGGGTATTGCAGCGACACGGCTTGCAGATAGCGATCGCCGTAGCCTTCTTCGTTGGCCGCTTTGAACTCCTGAAACACTTGCAGACCAAACTCGGTAAAGGCAAACACGGGACTGCCTGCCTTTGTGGTACGTACTTCGACTCTGAGCGCTTCGGGGCAATGCTGGTAAGCCGTTTCCAGCTTCTCCCACCAGCGCTTACGAAGCGTTGATTCGTTGACTTCCAGCAGAGCGGACAGTTCAGTAAACGTGTATGTCCGGGGCAAGTCCGCCAATAGCCCGAGTTTGCGCCAATGAGTGTCCTGAGACCTGTCCGAGCCGTCCGCTGCTTTTTGGCCACACGATTCCTGTACAGGTTCTGAACCTGCACTAGCTAGGGGTTCCATAGATTGTCCTCTGACGAATATTTGTGTCCGTGAACAGTGCCGGTACTGCCGCCAATCAGTCCGGTTTCTGTGTTGGGGGCATAGTACCATTATGGTACATGTACCGCAACTGTTCTTAAGCTCTGCAGTAAAGGTAAGAGGTAAACTATGTCTATCTTTGGTACCATTACCAGTTCAATGCCTTCTGACAAACCAAGAGTGACGATCTATCTTGATGAGGAGTTGAAAGACGATCTTGAAAAACTGGCAAGGGCAAAAGACCGCCCAGTCAGCAATTTTGTCTTAGTGCTCATTAAAGAAGCAATTGCGAAGGCAAAAGCTGATGGATTAATTTCATGACCGTTAAGAATTGCTCTGTGCGCAACTTAGTAGCAAGACTGATCTCTAGGACAATAACCAAAAGTCAGAAGCTGCAGCAGCGCGATCAGTCTAAGGCGCATGAGGCGGCGTAAGTCCACGCATAAGGCTGTATTGCAGTCATTGCCGTCGTTCACTCAGTCCCAGAGCCTACAATCTGGCTCTGTGGCAGGGGCTGAACTATCAGATATGTACTGACTGCGTTGATCAGACACAGAGGCGAGGGGATATGGCAGTTCTGACCACGTTTGACACGGAAAGACAGATCCAGCAACTGTTGCAGGAACGGGAAAGTGGGCAAGCAGAAATCGAAACCCCAGCCGGACTGGTTGACCTGGTAACCGACGAATACATTATTGAAATCAAGCACGTTATTGATTGGACAGACGGCTTGAAAGTCTTCCTCTTCACACCTTATTTACCAGGTAGAAAGCCTCGGATACACCTGTTTGGGGTTATACCAAAGACGTGAGAACCTTCGTTGAACAATCCCTGGAGCGGCTCGGAGTCGTGACGACGTGGGAACAACAGCCTTATTAGGGCATTAACCTACTTAACGCACCACGCTTTTAATCCGTGGGCGTAAATAAATAAATGAAAAGGGCTGCCTGCCAAAAAGTAGCCTGCTTTTTGCTTGTGGGCTCTTAACAGTCAGGGGCTTGTTCCAGACGAGAAAGCCCGGACCCAAGCGATCCGGGCTCTACAAAGGCATTGCATGGTCTGGCTGGCTTAGGCTGCTCAGATTGACTAGCGACTAATGCTTAGACCTCAGCCTTCACCTGCTCAGCCTTGCGCTTACGCAGTGCCGCCGCTCCCAGACCGAGTAGTCCAGGAAGAAGGGCAGGTGTTGGGACAGCGGTAGGAGGAGTGACAGGGGTAAAGCTCAAGCCTGTATTAGGTGAGACAACAATCGAACCTGAAGTATTGCTCAATCCAGTGATATTTTTATAGAGAGGGGAATTCAAATTCAACGCAAGCGAGCTACCCGTCACGGCAGGGGGATTGTTGCCCAACCCGAAAGCGACGAACGTGGCGCTCGTAATTGACCCTGCCGAAACGGTAAAACTGTTGCTAAGGGGGTTGCCAACGTACTCGCCAATGCCGAAACCTGCGGTATTGGTCAACACTTTTAGGCTAGTGGCAGCAGATGTAGCATTGTCCGTCAGTCCACTCACAATACCTGTAACCGTACCACCTCCATTTGCTACGTTGGTAAACGAGAAGTTGAAGTCCAGCGTTGCCGCCTCAGCCGGAGTCAAGCCACAACCCAAGCCGATCGCCGCTGCACCCACAACCGCCACACTAATTGTTCTGATATTCGACACAGTAAATCTCCTTCGTTTGCTTGACAGCTACAGAAACCGAAGGCAGATGCAGGTAATCTTTATGACTGCTATCAGTGAACAGCAAAAGATTTTGAGAAGGCAACCTGGTTCACAAGCTCTTAATTCCTACACAAAACGTAAAGACTTTTTTGTAAAAGCCGTCAACGTGTAGAGCCTTGATTCAGCCACGAACGATCTACCTGCCTATTTACTTTCGACCACAAATTAAACCTGTGGTGCGTCAAGTAGGTTAATACCCTTATTAGGGGTTCGGTGTGGCTATGACTCAAACCTTTGAGATGGAGACTGTCCCTAGTCCTGGTAAGGCGCTGCTGTATGTCAGGTTGTCAGATGTCAGCAATATGTCGATCGCTGATGCCCTCACGTTATTGCAGAGTCTTGGTTATGCTCCTGAGCTGCGCTATGTGCAATGGGCATCAGACCCTAAGCGGATCACGCTTTTTGCATGGCTCAAGGAAGAGACTTTACCCTATGGCACTACAGGTGAAACGTCTCCCTTGTGGGAGCAGTATGAGCTGTTGTTAGAGAAGCTCCAGCCATCTGGAGCAGTTCGCTACGCTTGGGCTGAACATCAGCAAGTTTTAGCTGCTTAAGAGTGCAAGGGCATTAATTCAAGTCAGGGGCGCGACGATAGGAGCGGCGCAGCGCACCCTTGACGGGCAGGAAACCGCTACACTCTTGCCTGCTCCAGGGGATTGCCAGCAGGCACTGCACAAACCGACCTTACAAGTGCAATCCCCTGGAGTTGGCTAGCGCCGTGCGGTCTTTCTTTCTAACATGAGTAGTGAATAATGCTACTCATGATGTTTTGCGTTGAAAGCAAGCTATGAGTTCTCAAGACAATTCGGATTTGATGAATTTGCTTGTATCTGAACTTGGACGTCTATCTCTTCTTGTTGAAGAAGCTCAAGCTAGCAATCTGCTTCTGCAAGCTCAAATTGATGTTCTTAAAGAAAAAGTTGCTGCTCTTGAGCGGGATCGCCCTTTGATGAAAATTGAGAGCTTTGGTCAGGATGAAATCCAACAACCTTCTTAGACCCTCACTCTGTCCAGGGGGTATAGTTAGACGAATCCAGACGGTCACCCGCCCGACCCGTAAATGGCAAGGCAAATAAATAACTTTGCCAAGACTCTTACCTGCCGTTCAGAGTACGATCGTGGCAAGTCTCTGTGACAAGTCTCATGACAGCAGCAATTCAAGAACTGGAAGCCGAGCCAATTTTGATTGACGGTCTGACGTGGCGAGAATTCAAAGCAACAGAGCAACTGCTAGATCGGCCGGGTGTGCGGCTTTCGTTTCTGGACGGGGTGTTAGAAATTCGCAAAATGCCAGGGAAAAAGCACGCAACGGTAAAACGGCGCATTTCGACACTCCTGGACGACTACCTGGAATATGCCGGGATTGATTACACACCTACAGGCTCAATGACGCTGGAGAGTGCGGCTGGGTTGGTAAAACGGGCGGCCGGCGATTCCTATGAACTGGGACCCAACAGAGAACGCCCAGACCTCGCCATTGAGATTGTGATCACCAGCGGTGGGATTAACAAACTCGAAGCGTACAAGCGCCTGCAAATCCCTGAAATCTGGTTTTGGGAGCATGACCGGTTGGCTCTATACGCCCTACGCTCTGACGGGTACGAGCCGATCCAGCGGTCTGAGATTTTGCCAGCACTGGACATAGACCTGCTGAGTCGGTGCATTAATCTGCCAAATCACACCCAAGCCGTGAAGACCTTTCGACAGGCAATTCAAGCGTGAGAAGAGCCGCCAATGTTCATGCGTCGGCAAGTCCACAGGGTTTTAACTGAATGGTCATGTCACCCACAATTGAAACCAAGCAGAAGATCCAAAGAATCCTGCAACAGCGGGAAGGTGGCGAGTCTGAAGTGGCAACACCAGTCGGCTTTGTCGACTTGGTGACGGACGCATATGTCGTTGAAATCAAACACATCATTGACTGGAAAAACGGTGCCAAAGTGTTACTCTACGCGTCCTACTTCCCCACCAGAAAACCACGCGTACACCTGTTTGGTAATTATGTTCAAGCCTGCCGCACTCTGGTGGAGCACTCCTTCGACGAGATCGGCATTTTGACGACATGGGACCGTGAGCCGATGAGCAACCAGCCTTGTAGCAGCTAAAGAGAATCGTCTTAACATGGTGGTACGTCTTCCCAATGCCAACCATGACTCTACAGCAGCGCTTAGACAGCGAAGCAATTGTCGCCCCCAACATTGATCACCTGGTGCTTGAGGACGATACCCCAGTGGATTGGCTGCGTGGGAAGCAACACCGATTGTTGATTGAGCCGCTTCATAGTGCCAAGGCTTTACCGCCCCCCTTTCTGATCACTGCCAATGTCGGGCTATTCTATACGGTTAAGGGTGAGCCAGTTGTCCCCGACGTAATGTTGAGTCTGGGCGTCCAGATTCCCCAGGACTTGTCCCAAAAGCAGAACCGCGCTTACCTGACCTGGGAGTTCGGTAAATTGCCAGAAGTCTGTATTGAACTCATCTCAGACCAGGAAGGGGACAAATTGACGTCAAGTCAGCAGTCACAGCAGCAGGGCAAAACAACCACGAAGAAAGACCTGTATGCCCAGCTCCATATTCCCTATTACGTTGTATTCGACCTACGGCAACAAATTCAGAGCCAGGACGACATGAATGGGGCGCTGCTGCGGGTGTGGTCAATGGCAGGCGCTCACTACACCGAACTGACACCACCAGAAGGTATAAGCACCTTGGGTCAGTCGCTCTGGTTCGAAGACATTGGGTTAGGGCTGACGCTCTGGGAAGGTCAGTTTGAGGACAGTGTCACCCGGCTCTGGCTCCGCTGGTGTGACCAGTCTGGGCAAGTGATTCCAACTGGTGCGGAACGGGCTGATCGCTTAGCTGCAAAGCTGCGGGCACTGGGCATTGATCCTGACACGCTGGTATAACGACTTAGTCCTTGAGTGCGGCATCACCCGAAACGAGAGGCTTGCACTTGTTAAGTCGGTTTGTGCAGCACCTACTGGTGTGGTCCGAAAAACGTTAGCTTGCGCCGTACGGTTTCTCTTGTTTACCTAAATAAATGCATAAATGGCGGAAAGTGACCGTGGATTCTTTTGTCGTAAGGATGAAAGAGATCAGTGAGCATCATGGATTCCCAAAACTCGGCCACCGCTCAGTCCAACATTGAATCAACCAAGCCCACTCAGTCCACCGCAGAACCAACCAAGCCCGCCACTCTATCAATCTACAGCCCCGAAGTAATTCAAGCTTTAACCCCGATTGTTTTGGCACTACTCGGTGCCTTGATTGGCTGTTTAGCCCTCATTGTTCCTGCTGATAAATCAACAGCCGCTCTAGGTTTAGCGGGAACGGCGATCGCGGGGGCGGCTGGCCTAGCAAAGAGTGATGGGTCTCCAACCAAATAAAAGACCAGCAGCCGAAGAAACTAATTAGAAATAGCAGTGGCTCCGATTGAAACACCAGTCACCGGCAGCAGGTGGCGCGGCGACGCGGTATAACGACTGAGCCCTTGAGCGCGGCGGCACCCGAAGCCTTACCAGGTGACCGCGGTCGTCTAGTCGCTCTGGTGGCTGAGTGGTGCCGCCACGCAACATGGCCAGATCCAGTGCTGTTCCGTGCAACTGCAAACAATGCTTTCTGAGAAAGTTCTTAGCCAATCAGACTGTAATTCCCAGTGCGCTTTCAACGGCGATCTAGCTTAGCGATTGAGGATAGAAATAAGCCAAAAGACGGCAACACAAAACCCTCAAGCAACCCAGGAAAAACAATGAAAAGTAAATTCCTCTCCCTGAGCCTCTTCTCCACGTTCGCTCTGTTGCTGTCAAGCACAACGGGTGCCGTACAAGCCTTTCAACCGACTACCACGGGGGGTGGTTACTCCAGTCAACTCCAAGCAGCCGCCCTCGTGGGACAAGCCCAAACCCGAATTGCGGCAACAGGTACCTTTGTGGCAGCGGAAAAACCCACCACGGGCACAGCGCAAATTGTGGTCGAGCATGGCAAGCGCTACCTCGTCCTCAGTGCCGACTTCCAGACCAGTAACCAAGGCCCCGACCTCCATGTCGTGCTTGACCCTGCCAATCAGCCGCCTGCCCAGTACGAGGACAAAACGCACTTTGTGAACCTGGGTAAGCTGCACAAGTTTGCGGGCGCTCAACGTTATGCCATTCCTGCCAGTGTGGATCTGAGCCAATTCAAGTCGGTTGGTATTTGGTGCCAAATGGCGAATGCGACCTTTGGCTATGCCCCGCTGCGGCCGTCAACCACCGCTAGCTTATAGCGTTGTGCGGTGTGTTGTGACAGCGTGTGTGCACTCAGGAAACTCGGTGCACACACGCTGGGGTTGCTTACGGAGCCGTGGTTTACGGCTCTTTCTTACACCTCAAAGCCAACCCTGTGAGTCCGACTCACCGCACTCATGGTCTGACCCACCCCTCGGATCACCTCGTTCTGTCGGTAAGGTGCCGCGACGCCTCTCAACCTGAGCCCCAAACCACGCTTCCGCCTCCTTGACCAAAATGTGGTCACCCGAAGCTAACCACGCCTGCATTTGAGCCGCCTTCGCCGCTGCCTGCCGTTGCCGCTTCTCAGTTACCCACAGCACGGTAGCCCCGGCACTACGGCTCTGTGGTTGTGGAAGATCCTTTGGGGTGCTGTCTGCGGGTGGTGCTAAATCGGCCTGATCTGTGGCCAGGGTTTCTGCCGCTGTGGTTGAACGCTCCGGCTCTTGAACGGGCGAATCGACTTGACCTGAGGAAATCCCCCCAGACCCCCCAAACGCTTGAAACCGATCTGCCTGCTCTAAAAGAGCGGCAGGATACGGCATAAACTTATTAGTCAATACGGTCGGTACGGTGTTGTCTGGCAAGGCTTCTAGCGTTTCGAGGGGTACAACAGCATGACTGTCTGAAGGGGCTGTAACTGCCTCTGGAAGGTCTCGTACCAACCCTTCGGTGTAATCAGGGTGCCACAACGCTTTGTGCTTGTGGAGGGTACGTTTGCTGCACTGTGCGCTTGCAATAATCGCGTCAGCCCGGGCGGTCGTACCACTGGGAAAGTTGTGAGACGCTTGTAACGCGGCGATCGCCACTTTGATCCGCTGCTCGGCATCTAGCGCACGCTGCTGGTTGCAGTCGAAACAAACAATATTGTTGGCTGGCTGTGTAGCGGTCTTCCGACGTTTATGCGGATCGTAAGGGTAGTAGTTTGGATCAGCCTCAATGTCCCGTGCCCAATTGCGGGCAAGCTTATGGATTTCGTGTTGGTGACGACACCACTCCTCATAACCAGGGAGTGCCACTGCAACTTCAACGATCGCGTCTACTAAAGCTTGTCCCGTTAAGGGTGTGCCACTGCGCAAGACGTGACCAAAGACGTACTCACGCATGGCAATGCGACCCAGTAACCGGTTCGTCTGACCAGTCCCCGTCCAACCCTGTTCAACTTCGGTGTCCAGGTCGTTGAGAAACTGCTGAGCGCTGACTGTGACGTTCTTGTACCGCCGACGCTGTGCCTGCTTCAGGACGAGTTGTAGGGTTTTGTGGTTCAGGTCATTCCGTCCTTCTGCCCACTGCCACTGCCGCACGAACGCGGCCTGGTCACTGTAGACCGGCTCCCAGTGGTCGTTTAGCAGATAGGAACCGGCTTGCATGGGCACTCGGTGCCCAGTATACAGGCTGGGTGTACCGTTGGTATACGGTCTGGGGTTGGGGAAGACTTCGAGCTGTCCTGGTTTCAGCTTGAACCCGGCGTTTTCCAGTAGCGTGCTGACGACCAGGGCGATCGCCCATGACGGCTGCTCCTCTGCAAAGGGCAGGTACACATGCAGTCCGCCGCTATAGCTACTGGTGACGACGACGTAAGCCACCAGTCCAATTGACTCCAAGGCCGCCACCATGCGTTTGATCGCCAACGGGTCACGTGTGGGGTGGTACGTACTTTGTCGGTCAACGTCTAAGACGCAGTAGCGGGTTAGCTTACCGAACCGCACCCCATATAAGTAAGCGCCCTGTTGCAGCAGGCGATCGCTCAGTGGGTGACGGCTCTCGGTCTGCCAGTTGGGACGCTCGCCGGGGTCTGGGTGCTCGGCCCACAGGTAGTCGAACCGGTGCGGAAAGAGCGCGAGGAAGAGACTGTCTGGCTCCGTGACGGATTGCCACGGCTGTGGTTGAGGCTTGGGTTTGGCTGTTGGTGGTACTGTCACTCTGACTCCTTTGGAGCCTGAGCACACACTTGCCCTTTTTTACCGATTACAGCCGCATGAACATGGGTTAAGATGATGGAGCGCCCAAAGTATTTGGGAATCAGCCCCTTGTTGGCTGGTCGGTTAAAAAGTCGGGCATTAGGGATTTTCGTTCTTGGCGGTTCGAGGTTTCCCCGGTGATGCTCGGCTTTTGCCGTTTAAAGCATTTAATTTTTTAGACTGGCGTAATCATACTTCAACTGAGCGTGTTCCGCTCTACCCTCTTTGGGCGGCGGTGAAGCTGAGCCGCTTAAGGTCTGATCGAAAGCGCTCACAGCTAACCGATTAAAAGGACTGATACTGCTGCGACGCACGGCTAACCGCCTACAATCAGACTGCTCGCCTGGACGCCCCCTTGTGTGAAAACTGATACCCTTTTTTATCGCCTATTTCAGAACCACCCTGAGCTGGTGTTTCAGCTGATTGGCAACGCCACACCTCGCACAGGCACCTATGAGTTTGGCTCCCAGGAGGTCAAGCAGCTCGCCTTCCGGATTGATGGCGTGCTCAACCCCTCGCCGGATGCCGCTGACTTACCCATTGTCTTTGTGGAGGTGCAAGGCTATCGCGATCAGAAAAAGACGCTCTATCACAGCTTCTTTGCGGAAATCTTTTTGTACTTGCATGACTACCAGCCGGTGCAGGACTGGCTCGGCATTCTGATCTTTACCCAGCGTCACCTCGATCCACAGTTACCCCTTCACTTCCAGGACTATGCCACCAGTCAGCGATTCAAGCGCGTCTACCTGGACGAACTACCAGCAGACCTGGCGAACCAATCATTAGAACTCGGGGTGCTGCAACTGATTGGCGTCAAGGACGAGGTAGCACCAGAGCGAGCGAGACAGTTGGTGGAGCGGGCAAAGAAAGCGGTTACGGATGCTGCAGAACGTGAGCGCATCGTAGAATTAGTGTTAGCGACATTGGTGTATAAGTTTCCAACCTTTGAACGGGAAGCGATCAGGCAAATGCTGGGATTAGACGAACTAAAGCAAACCCGGTTCTATCAAGAGATTGCAGAGGAAGAACGGGTTGAAGGACGGGCAGAAGGGCGTGAGGAAGAGCGTGAGCGTATGCTAAGTCATGCTGTCCCCAAGTTCTTGCAGCTGGGGTTGAGTGTTGAGCAAATTGCCCAAGCGCTGGACGTCGAGGTTGAAACAGTCGAACGCATTATTCAGCAGCAACAAGAGCAGAATTAACAATTACAAACTTCGCGTCGATGTTCAGGCAGACTGCCAACAGCTCCCTGGGGCTTGTCCCTGTCGTGCTTTTTCGCGTACGCAAAACACCAATATTTCACCTAATCAGATTTTTGCTTTTCCAGCCACTCGCGTAGCAGGTTTTCCGCCAATTCACTCACTGTTAAACCAGTTCGCTTCCGTTGTCGGCGCTTGTTTTTGGCAAGTTCGTCTTGAATGTCGAGGTATAAATCAAGTGGGACATAGGCGGAAATTTGGGTGTACTCTGGGTCGCTCCGTCTGCCTCTCGGTCTTCCCGGTTTACGCTTTGGCTGAACTGCGATCGGTGCTTCTGGTTGAATAGCGGCAGGCGACTCGCTATGCACTTCAATTTCTGGTTCAGCGATCGAAACTGTGGCAACGTCTTCTTTATCTGGTTCTACCTGCTTTCGTTTGTCCAGTAGCGCCTGGAACATCGAGGGTTGTTTGCTCTTACTCATGCCAAAATCTCCTTGCCAACAGCTTCATATCCTTCCCAACCCGACTGTGCCCGTTGATCCGGGTAATCGTTCACCACAACACCCATTAGTGGGGCTCGTTCAAATGCCACCAGGCGCTTAATCTCTCCCTCAAACACAGGTAGACCTGCTGCTACCAGAAGTTTTCGCGCTTCTTCTCCAGAGCGACTGGGCAGCGGCGGCACAATCGTTAGCAGAACCTTGAAGTTAGCTCCTAGCGCGCTCAGAACGTCTACCGTTCGCAAAAGCGCGTCCAGGTCCAACGCTTTGGGTGTAGTGGGCAGTATGAGCAGATCACACCCGTCCGCTAATGCTTCCAGATCCTTCTGCTCCGGTCGCGCCTGGGTATCGATGACGACGTGCTCGTACTGCCGGATGTATTTCGGGGCTTGAGCTTCAGTAACGACCTTAAAGGACAGCTTGTCTCCTTCTGCCCAGGTTGACGCCGAACGGTTCTGATCACCATCAACCAGCAGCGTCGGGGCTTTCTGTTGGAGGTAAGCAGCAAGGTGAACAGCGGTGGTCGTCTTACCAACCCCACCCTTAAAGCTGGCAACGGTAACAATCATTGTCGTGCCTTGATGAATCACTCATGTTTTACCATTTCAGTTGCCCAATGAATCAACTAATCAAAAATTCAAAGTTTTGAACAGTTAAATTTTCAGTCAATCAGAATTTCAAAGTTTTGCGTACGCAATAACAGGCCAACTGTTGACCAAAGTTGTCGAAAGCTCTGAAGCATAGGCTTTGCCGTCTTAAATACCCCCTAACTGCGTTCACAAGCAAGCTACTCTCAAACACCCGGTTCCATGCCAGAATGACCGTAGATAGCGTTCTGAGCAAGCCGATGTCTCTCACCGTCAAAGATCTGCAAAAGGCGCAAGAACAACTTCCTGACTATCGGATGGAGCTGGTGGATGGAAAAATCATTATTATGAGTCCATCTGGCTATGAGTCGGACGAGGTAGCTACACAGTTTTCAACTCTGATTAATGTCTGGGTACGCCCTCGTAAATTGGGGCGCGTAACAGGTTCTAGTGCTGGTTTTGTTCTCCCTAACTCTGATACTCGTGCTCCTGACGTCTCTTTTGTCCAGGCAGAGCGTCTGCGTAAGAGCCCTCGCAGTTTTGCTGAACTGGCTCCTGACCTCATGGTGGAGGTGAAATCACCGACTGATAGCCTGACAAAGCTGAGAGAGAAGATTGACGAGTTTCTCGCGTTGGGCACACGGGTCGGCATTCTAATCCACCCAGAACAACGGTGGGTCGAAGTGCGGCGATCAGGGCAAGAACCATTGACATTCCACGATGGTGATGTGCTGACGGTGCCCGATCTGCTTCCCGGTTGGGAGGTTAAGGTTGAGGATCTGTGGTCACCAGAATTTGATTAACGCGAAGTTCTAGTGGGGGTGCGCGCTCTGCCTTGGTATGGGCTCTTTTGTGGGTGATACAGGCATGGCAACGATGCATTACCCCGGATCCGTGCAATCCCGGTTAGAGCGGCGACTGGAATTCTGTTAGAACTTAATTGAATTCCAGGTTTTCGGCTAATCGGGTTATCAAAAAACCGAAATTTCGAGGTTTTGCGTATGCATTATTCTGCTGGAAATCCACCAGAATTTGATTCGTCTAGCATCCATTAGAATTCCGGTGAAGTATCCTATCTCACCAATTCACCGGAGCGGTTAGCCGGAATTTCGAGGTTTTGCGTACGCAATACAGCATTAGATGTTCAACGGAATTCCGATGCAATTCAACGTCAGAACTCCACCAGAATTCTATTGCAGCCAGTACCAGAACTTCAGCAGAACTCCTCTGTAGAAATCTTTCCACCAGAATTTCAGTATAAAAGCTATGTCGGACTTACCTCCTCTCCCAGAAGATATCGATCGCCTCTCTCTAGCAGAGCTAGAAGCTCGCTACGGGGTCAAAACTGGGGCTCTATACGAGCGGTTTAAGGCTGCGGGTATCGAGCGCAATGGCTCCGGTAGACGTGCTTACCTCTCTCGTGCCCAAATTGAACTGATGGATGACCTCGATCAACACTTGAAGCAAGGGGGCCGCTTTGCTGACTTCCCTAAAATCCAACAGAATTCTAGTGAAATCGAAACTGAACTTGATAAAGAGTTACCCAGTCAGCCTTTGCGGACTCTCTCGCTTAATATCGCAACCTTCTTGAAGGCAGACGTACTGAATATTCTGACAGGATCACTGATTAAAGTTGGCACTGCAATTTTTCCACCACCCCTGCCACCAGCTAAACGAGGATTGGAGCTAGCACCCCTGCGTGAGCTTGAGGAAGCCTATCACAGTGGCTGGCATCTTTCCACCGAAAACCTTGCTAATCTCTTAGGGCTGCAACCCAAGACCGTCACCAACTACGGCGATTACTTTGAAGATGCTGGCTTCACTTTCAGTCTTGTCGGTAGACGCAAAGATAGACAACAGTACGCATGGCAAGTTGGCAAAGTGAAGCAAAGGCATACTACAAGTCTGGACTAAAATCGGCCTAACTACAATGTAGTACGACGGCTGTAACGTCGATTCTCTCGTCGTGCCCGATCGCCGCAACGCCGATTCCTGCGTGGCCCTTCTGCGGCTTCAGCAGTTACGCCACTTCGATGGTCTGCAAGGTTAAATAAGACTATTATCTAGCGACTTCAGATTCAACTAGGCAAATTAAAGTCGCTAGATCCAATTAAGCCAACATTTCTCCTTCTTCATCCAAAGGAGGAACTGACTTAATAGGCTGTGCAGGATACAGAGCCATATTGAAAGACAGAAGAGGTGGATATAAAGATTCCACCTCAACTGCAATCTTCATGCCAGGCGTGTTGAGGCTCACTTGAACAGGCATCTTTACGGGTTCCGCTATGTATCCAAGAAGGGTACCAATCACGAAAGCGGCGACACCAATTTTGCCGCGAATACTGCGCCAAGACTTAGGCATACTTACTTCCTTATTGTGTTTTCAAGTTTTTTTCGCTAGACGCACCCATCGACAGTTGTCACCCCTATCGATTACACAACATGTTAGCCGTAGACAGAAAAGTCGTCAACGCAAACAAGCCTAAAAGGATAATTCCCTAAAAAAATAGGGAAGTCCTGATAGACTTGCTTTAATATTCTTAATTAACTGTTAAAGGCAAGAAGCTTCTTTTATCGGGGTGACAAGTCGATAGGGATGCTGTCTTACCAGTAGTCGGTATGCCTAGTACTTGGACTATTAAATATATTTTTACCTACCCGTGTATGTGTATAGGCTTAGATAGGGCTACTTAATGTATGTTTTAAGTATGTCTTCGGCATGACTTGTTGAGACTCTCAAGGTTTAAGCCTCCCTGCTTGGGGAAAAGACAGACGGGGGGTGCTTCATGGGTCTATGTTAATGCCTTATGGTTCAAACGAATTTTGAGTTCAATCGAATGGCTACAAGATCACTTCAAGCTTCTGCAAAAGGGATTGAGCAAGCAAATCTCACGTTAAGTCGTTACGGCTTGAACCAGAATAACCTAGCAAGAGATTTGGGTCTGTCCCGCCAGACGGTCAACAAATTCTTTAGAGGACAGCCCGTTGACCGAGAGAACTTCGCGCTGCTTTGTGATCGTCTCAACTTAGAGATGCAGGACGTTGCCGTCCTCCAAGGCATAAGCTTCGCAACGTCTGAAAGCAAGGTGCAAAGCAGTGACGAATCAATTGCTTCGCTGGTGCGGATCGTACGGAACCATGTCTACGACGATATTCAGATGCGCTGCGGGTCAATGCGTGTTCTAGACATGACACAGCCAATTGGTCTGGATGCGATCTATACGACAGTCAATATTTTTGAGAAGGTGACTGGACGTCAACGACAAGCCATTGCAGACCTGTTGCAAGGGTGGAACTTTGAAGAATTAACCAGCTTGGGGCAAGTCAAAGAAAAGCGAGTTCCCGGACTGGTGGCTGTGGAAAAGCACCCAAAACTCATGATTTTGGGCAAGCCAGGAGCTGGGAAGACAACGTTTCTCAAGTGGATTGCGATTCAATGCAATAACGGTCAGTCAAGAGCCGACCAAGTACCCGCGTTCGTCACACTCAAAGCGTTTGCAGAAGCAAAAGGGCAGCCGGATTTGCTGACCTACCTTGGTGGGCAATGGGCAGATTGCGGAGTGAAAGACGCACAGGCCACCGTAACACTATTGAGCAAAGGACGGGTCTTACTTCTCTTAGACGGACTCGATGAGGTCAGGGATCTCGATCATGACCGCGTGTTGCAAGAGATTCGTGATTTCTCCACGCGCTTCCGCAATTGCCAGTTCGTCATGACCTGCCGTATTGCCGCACGGGAATATACCTTTGAGCAGTTCACCGAAGTCGAAGTCGCTGACTTTGATGACGAACAAATTGCGGACTTTGTGGGCAAGTGGTTTATAGCTAAGCAAGACCCCATGAAGATCGATCGCTTCTTGGAGAAGCTACGTGGCAATGTACGGATTAGAGAACTGGCAACCAATCCACTCCTACTGACGCTGTTGTGTCTAGTGTTTCAGGAAACGGCTGACTTCCCGACGAACCGTTCCGAGCTGTACCGGGAAGGCTTGGACGTACTGCTCAAGAAGTGGGATGCCAAGCGCAATATTGAACGGGATGCGCTGCACCAGCGCAGTGTGATTTACCAAAGCCTTTCGTTGCAACGCAAAGAAGCCCTCCTGAGCCAGATTGCCTTTACAACCTTTGAGCGCGGAGACATTTTCTTCAAACAACAAGCTGTCGAGAACTATATTGCCGAATTTATTCGTAACTTACCTAATGTTAGTGACGAGCCAGAGTCTTTGGAGCTAGACAGTGAAGCCATTTTGAAATCAATTGAGGCGCAGCATGGACTGCTGGTCGAGCGGGCAAGAGGTATTTACTCGTTCTCACACCTGACGTTTCAGGAGTACTTCACGGCCAGAAAGATTGCCTTTAGCCCTATTACTCAATCGCTAGCAGCATGGGGAGACCTAGTGTCCCATATTACTGAGACCCGGTGGCAGGAGATCTTTTTGCTTACAGTAGGAATATTACAGTCCGCTGATGACTTGGTACTGTTGATGAAAGCTCAAATTGACCAGCTTGTAGCCGGAGATGAGAAGCTGCAACAGTTCCTTTTTTGGCTAAGTAAGAAAGCTAGTTCCGTTGGACCTTCTTATAAGCCTGCCGCTGTGAGGGCTTACTACTTCGCACTTGATCAGGTTCGCGACTATGATCTAGCCTTGTCCCTTGATCATAACGTGGCCTTTGTATTCGCTCCTGCCTATGATGATTCTCTTGGCGTTGATGGCTATGGCGACCTCACCCTTGACTATGCCTTCGTCCAGGCGTGCAACCTCACATGTCATTTGGATCCCGATGATACGCTTATTCCTGCTGTAAATAAGCTTTACAGTGATGTACTCGCTCTTGATACTGCTGATGCTTTTGAATTAAAGCAAGCACTCAAAAGGCTTAAAGACGAATTAAATTCACCCGTTCCCCTGGCAACAGCTACAGATCAGCAGGTAAATGGAAAAGCTTGGACTGAACAGCTCAAGGATATAACACTCCAGCACCGCAACATTGGACATAACTGGCAATTCAGCTCAGCTCAAGCAGCATTATTAGAGCAGTACTACAGAGCCAATAAACTGCTGGTGGCCTGTCTCAACAGCGACTGTTACGTCACCCGCTCAGTGCGAGAGGAAATCGAAGCTACCTTACTGCTGCCGCAGAGCCTACTACAAACCCCATAGCAAATTTTAGAGATTAGTCGTTTTCCCCCTAGCTCTATCTTCCTTGCAAAGCGCATTATTTTGTGGCAATTCAAGAAAGCAGATGCTTAACGCTACTCCCCAGCAGCGAGTTGTGGCTTGTTCTTTGGCCGCTCTTCAGCCGCTTGAGCCAACTGCTGCCGCCCCTGCCGTAAAGCCTGGATGTGCGCCTGCGTTAGGGCGGCCGTGATTACGGCCTTACCACCCTGGTTGTGGACCAGGCATTGCCCCGCCAGCGTGCTGATTTTGAAATTGTCGCCACGCCCGTCGAAAATGAAACTGTCACTGCGGCAGTACTCCAGTCCCGTCTGAGCCTGCACCAGTTGAGCCGTCGCAATCAGTTCCTCAGCGATCGCCTGGGTCGCCGTGACATTGAGTTGCGCTTTCTCGGCCTGGAGTTGCTGATTGAGCGCCACTTGCTGGGTCAGCCGTTCCTCCTGGTCGTCCAGTTCGTCGCCTAATGCTTGCAGCGTAATTGTGGTGTCTTTTGCCTTGCGCTGCTGCCACGCCGCCGTTTTCGCGTGGGCTTCGAGCGTCTTCAGGTGGTCCTGTACGTCTGGCAGCGCCTGGGCGAGGTGCTCGCTCAAGCGTTGGTGGTAGTCTTGGGCTGATTCCCCCGCCTGGGGTGTGGGCAAGGCAAACGTTCGCTCCAGATCGGGGACGGGCACCTCCTGGTGGATCCGAGTGTAGAAGTCAGACATGGTCTCGTGGGTAGCTGTACTGCCTTTAATGCCGCGTGCCAGACCCAAGTCTTTGACGGCCTCATAATATTCGTCTTGTAACTGGCTCAGTCGATAGCGACTGCCCCCAAAGTCCCGTTTGTACGACAGGATTTTTTGTCCCGGTGCAGCCTTGGCTCTCAGGTCGTCGTGAATAGGAACGACATAAGCGACAATGTGGGGCGTTGCTTCGTCCAGGTGCAAAGTGGCTTTAATTAAATTGTCGCCGTGCTTCTGTTTGAGCCAGTTGATCGTGCGTTCAACCCACGGCTCTAATCTATCTGGTTGATAATAGTTTGCCCGGCCCGGATCGTCAGGTCTAAAGTATTCGGGCGACGCACTACAGAGATATTCCGCACACAAGATCGCGTCCTTACGATACTTGATGTCGCCGATTTTTGCTTTCACCAAGTCCTCTAAACTCGCGTCCTCTGGTATGGGTACAAGCTCAATATTTTCAACTTCTGGATCGGCGTTCAGGGTCTCTTGTTCGCGGTCGGTGTGTTTCCCAGAACCCGTCACGGCGCGCACGCTTTTGAGTTTAGCGACCCGACAAATAGCAAAAGCAGCCATAGTAATGGAGTTAAACGTCGAGTGATGTGAGTGAACCAGGTTGTGGGCAAGCGATCGGGCTGTGGGGGTCGAGGGGCCACGCCCCAGCGAGCGAGCTTCCCCTGGAAGCGGAGTGAGTCCTCCTCCGCTAAACCGAGGCACCCTACTACCATGCGCCAACTGCCGGCCCGAGACCTCCCAGACGCTACGGAACTTATCAGCAGGCTCCAGTGAAACCCGACCGCAATTTCACAGACTCAGCACGATCAGTTAACAGAAACACCAGCAAAAAAACTCGCCATTGCTGACGAGGTTGTGATTGATGGCTCAAAACGAACTGGACTATTTCGATTCTTCTTTGTCACTTTGATTTTGAGAACGAAGCAGATTTGTAGACTTCAGACCCAACAGCGCAAAGATGGCAATGTCTCCTCGCTGCCAGGTTTTGATTGCACTTTCAAGCAAGAGATTCTGTTGGGGTGAAAGCGTTGGCTGAGAGGCCAGGTAAAGCGATGTACCAGCAGAGATTGTGGTCAGGAGAACGGCGGTCAGAAAGACTTCTTGGAAGACATTTTTCATGGGTTGAGATGTGTTTGAACTCGATGCTCCTATCCTCCCGATCGCGGTGTGTGTTCCAGATTTAGCCAGGATGATGTTAAGCCTGACTTTGGTATGTGCTGGGTATGACTTTCGTGATGCGGCTAGAATTGGCTCAAATTCAACACTTCAGATATGGCCACACGATCGCTGCGAGCGTCTGTAAAAGGGATTGAAAAGGCGAGCCTGGCGTTAGGACGTTACGCACTCAACCAGAACGCACTGGCGAAAGAAATAGAGGTAACCCGCCAACCCGTTAACAACTTTTTCAAAGGAAAGCCCGTTTCCCGGAGCATCTTTGCTGCAATTTGCGATCGTCTCGGTCTGGAACTGGACGATGTAGTGGTCACAAGCGTTGCAGCGACTAATAACACAATGCAAGTCAGAGATGAAGAACTTGAGGCATTGGTGCAGACGGTCCGACAAAAGGTAGTTGCCGACATCCAGGAGCGCTGTGGCACGATGCGGGTGTTGGACATGACGCAAGCGATCGAACTGGATGCCATTTACACCACGGTCAATATCTTTGAGAAAGTGGCTGGTCGTCAACGGCGGGGAATCGCAGACCTGCTGGAAGGCTGCAATCTTGAAGAACTCATCAGTCTGGGGCAAGTGAAAGAGGAACGAGTTCCAGGACTGGAAGCTGTGGAACGGCACTCTAAGCTCATGATTCTGGGCAAGCCAGGGGCAGGGAAGACCACGTTTCTCAAGTGGATCGCCATGCAATGCAGCAGCGGTCAGTCACGCGCTGATCAAGTGCCTGTCTTCATTACTCTCAAAGCCTTTGCCGAGACGAACGGTCAACCAGAGTTACTGGCGTACATCGGCAAACAGTGGTCTGATTGCGGGATGAAAGACGCGCAAGCGGCCGAAACGCTCTTGAGTCAAGGGCGAGTGTTAGTGCTCTTGGATGGACTGGATGAGGTCAGGGATGTCGATCATGACCGTGTGTTGCAGTCAATTCGAGATTTCTCAACCCGGTTTCGTACCTGTCAGTTTGTGATGACCTGCCGCATTGCCGCACGGGAGTATACCTTTGAGCGGTTTACCGAAGTCGAAGTCGCTGACTTTGATGACCAGCAGATTGCTGATTTTGTCACCAAGTGGTTTACGGCCAAACAAGACCCTGTAAAGACTGAGCGCTTCCTGGACAAGCTACGTGCCAATCCACGGATCAGAGAGCTAGCAACTAATCCACTGCTGCTGACGCTGCTATGCCTGGTGTTTCAAGAAGCGGCTGATTTTCCAACCAATCGTTCTGAGCTTTACCGTGACGGGCTAGAAGTTCTGCTCAAGAAGTGGGATGCCAAGCGTAATATTGAACGGGATGCACTGCATAGAAGGAGTGAACTCTATCAAACGCTCTCACTCCAACAGAAGGAAGCTCTACTTAGCCATGTTGCTTTCATAACCTTTGAACGTGGTGATATCTTCTTCAAGCAACAAGCCGTAGAGCAAGAGATTGCTGCTTTTATTCGTAACCTACGTGGGATTAGTGATGATCCAGAGTCCTTAGAGCTGGATAGTGAAGCCGTGTTGAAATCGATTGAAGCGCAACATGGGCTGCTGGTAGAGCGGGCACGCAGCATCTATTCGTTCTCGCACCTGACGTTTCAAGAGTATTTCGCAGCACGGCAAATCTCAAAACGGGATGAACTGCGGCCGAAGCTCGTTGAACATCTTACGGAAAAGCGTTGGCAGGAGGTCTTTTTACTGACTGTGGGAATGTTAGAGCCCGCTGACACGCTAATGCAACTGATGAAAGCTCAAATAGACAAGCTTGTGGCTGAGGATGAGAAGTTGCAGCAGTTTCTCGTCTGGTTAGAGAAGAAAACTAGCGCTGTTGCGTCCCCTGGTAAAACTAGTATAGCGAGAGCTTATTACTCTGCCGACGCCTTCCGCATCGCCTTCTACAGCGCCATCGTCAGCGTCAGAGGCAGAGCCAGCGACAGCGACATCGTCAGCGACATCGTCAGCGCCATCAACAGCACCAGCGCCAGCGCCAGCGCCATCGTCAGCGCCATCAACAGCACCAGCGCCAGCGCCAGCGACAGCGCCATCGACAGAGCCATCAACAGAGCCATCGCCAGCGCCATCGCCAGCGTCATCGACATCGTCATCGTCATCGACATCGACAGAGCCATCGACAGAGCCATCGACATCGACAGAGCCATCGCCAGCGCCATCGCCCTTAATTCAGATCCTCAACTAGTACAGGCACTGCAAGCCCTCAAAAGCCAGTGTCCTGATCCAAAGGGCGACCAAGCCGCCGTCATTCAGTGGTGGCAAAAACATGGAAAAACCTGGAGTGAGCAACTCAGAGCTGTAGCCGTTAAACACCGCAACATCGGACATGACTGGCAGTTTACCCAAGCTCAAGCAAAGCTGTTAGAGCAGTATTACACGGCTAATAAGCTATTGGTGAACTGTATCAACAGTGCTTGCTACGTCACCCGCTCTGTACGAGAAGAGATTGAGTCCACCCTCCTCCTGCCCAAGAACCTGCTACCCTAACCTATTCCCGCCTCACTCCCAATCTGCCGATATTTCTCCCGCGCTGCCAGAGACCGTGTATTCGACCCTTTCGTGCAACCCCACACCTGCAAGATGATAGCGTCCTGGGTCAACCCCGCACGTCGGGCACCAACCAGCGCACCTCTCACTTCTGGAGTTATTTCAGCACTAAACGGAAACGAGACCCGTTCCATCCAATCTTGCTCCTTACACTTCACCGCTGTTTTCCCCGCTCCACCTGTGGTTGAAGGAAAAGGAAACGCCACCTCACCAAAGAACTTTCGGGCGGTTTGTTCCACGGTTGCTCACAACCTTATAAGTTTTGTGCAAAACTCAAAGCGCTGCCCTGTAAGGCTTTGAGCATGGGCGCGGATTCTGACACAAAACTCTGCCTGTCTGTCGTTTATATGCCTGAATAGAATGAAGGACGCTCCCGATCTCACTCACTTCAACAAGAAGACGACTTCAAATGCCGCTACTGCACTGGAACTGGAAAAAGATTATGCCGCTGTGGTTTAGTAAACTCACCCTCGAACAGCGCGTCTTTCTGCTCAGCTTGCGGCAGCGGCAACGGCGACGTCAGTCTTAACGGCAGCACAGGCGCAACAAAAAACCTCGCCAGTGAGCACGAGGTTGTGTGATGGATGAAAAGATATGCAAAGTTTGTCTGATCTTACTCCCAGGGCAGCCGCAGCGGAAACGGTCTCCTTTCCGGCGGCTCTATTGGTGGTGACGTCGGGCTAACGGCCTGGGTCAGAGCGGCGTTCAGCGTCGGACTCAAACCGGCTCCCAGCCGCAGTTTCAAGAGGTCATTGGTGGCCAACTCGTCGATCGTTTGATAGGTCAACTGATACTCCAAGATTGAGACGACTTCCTCCAGCCACTCGTCAGGAAGTTTGCCTCTCAACTCACGCCGAATTTGGACGATCACAGGATTGGAATTGCTGAACATAGTGTTAGAAAATACCGCTACAGAAGTGCCGTAAAAGTGCCGTGTAGACTGCCGTAAAAGTGCCGTATTGGGTGCCGTAAAACTGCCGTACGGCACACGGCACTTGCCGTAACCCTGATTCTGTCTAGGTCTCGACCCACCGCACCCACTCCGCACGCGAAGTGCCGTCTGAGAAGGTTTCGATTAGGTGAAGGTTGATCAGTTCC
>Ga0209062_1002481_pt1 | contig 24633 bp, 19 predicted proteins | sample Coa_R2_2_FD_187158 | JGI IMG/M metagenome (GOLD analysis project Ga0209062, IMG submission 187158) | Surface soil microbial communities from Centralia Pennsylvania, which are recovering from an underground coalmine fire - Coalmine... | ecosystem: Environmental > Terrestrial > Soil > Unclassified... | reverse complement strand
GGCCTTGCGCCCGTCATGCCGATCGCGGCGCCGGCCGAACCTGCTGCTCCCGCTTCGCCGCCGAGCACCGACACGGCCGCTGCGTCACCGGCGGCCCCGACTGCGGTCGACCCGACCCCCACGGCGTCAAATCAGGATAATGGGCAAGGTTCCGGCGAGGCGAGCAATCAAGTCAGCGAGCCCAAGCCAACGAAAGTCGCCGATGCGCGTCCCGAGGCCAGCGAGGTCGCCTCGAGTCGCGGTTTCGATGTCCAGCTCGCCGCTCCGGCGACGGAGGCCGAGGCACGGCAGGCCCTGAGCAAGCTGCAGGAGCAATATCGCGGCGAGCTCTCCGGCCACCGCCTTAAATATCACAGAGCTTCGGTCGGCAATAAGTCAGTCTGGCGTGTTCGTGTCGTCGGCCTGTCGCACGAAGGGGCGACTGCGCTTTGCCAAAAGGTGCAGGCCAAGGGTGGAAGCTGCTTCGTCGCGCGCGATTGAGCCGACAAAGCTCCGGATGAAATGAGGACATGGCGCGCGCCTTCATTTGCGGCTGTAGCGGCCTGTCCTTGACGAAAGAAGAGCGCGCCTTCATTCGCGAGAGCCATCCGTTCGGCTTCATTCTTTTCCAGCGCAATGTCGAGACGCCCGATCAGGTCCGCGCGCTCATTGCGAGCTTCCGGGACTGCATCGGCGCCGAGGCAGCCGTTCTCGTCGACCAAGAGGGGGGACGTGTACAAAGGCTCAGGTCGCCACATTGGCGCGCCTATCCGGCGGCGGCCGAGTTCGGGCGGCTCGACCTGCCGCTCGAGCGCAAGCAAAGGCTTGTGAGGCTTGCGAGCGCGCTCATCGGCCAGGATTTGAGCCGCCTCGGGATCAATATCGATTGCGCGCCGGTTCTCGACGTGCCGGCCGAGGGCAGCCATGGCGTCATTGGCGATCGCGCCTATTCGCGCGATCCGCATCTCGTCGCCAGCCTCGGCCGTGCGGCCGCGCTCGGTCTCTCTGATGCCGGCGTCTTGCCGGTCATCAAACATATTCCCGGCCACGGCCGCGCGAAATGCGACAGCCATCTCGATCTGCCGGTGGTGGACGCGTCGCTAGAAACTTTGGTTCAAACGGATTTCGCCCCTTTTGCCGCCAATGCCGATCTGCCGATCGCCATGACCGCCCATATCGTTTATCGGATGCTCGATCCCGACCGGCCGGCGACGCTCTCGCCGGTGCTCATCGATTATATTCGCGAGAAAATCGGCTTTTCCGGCCTTCTCCTCAGCGATGATCTCTCGATGAAGGCGCTCACCGGCGGTTTGCGTCAGCGTGCCGAGGCGGCTTATAAGGCGGGTGTCGATATCGCGCTGCATTGCAACGGCGATCTTGCCGAGGCGATGGAAGTTGCAGCGGCGGCGCCTCTGCTTTCGGGCGAGTCCTCAAGGCGGGCGTCGCGCGCCCTCGGCTGGCAGGGCGAGAGGCGGCCCTTCGATCCTGTGGAAGCTTGGGCGGAGGTCGCGGCCGCGCTTGCGATCGCGGCTTGATCGGGGGAAGCTCGCGCCCCGTGTCCGGGGATCCGTTTTTTCTGCGATTCGGGCTGAACAGCATGACGCAAGGGGATGATTCGTCGCTCGCTTTCGAAGCGCCGCAGGACACCGAGCCGGCGTTTTTCGTCGACGTCGACGGGTTCGAAGGCCCGCTCGATCTTCTTCTCGAATTGGCGCGCCGTCAGAAAGTCGATCTTGCCAAGATCTCCGTTCTCGCCCTGGCAGAACAATATCTCGCCTTCATTGAAGAGGCGCGCAATTTGCGGTTCGAGCTCGCGGCCGATTATCTGGTCATGGCGGCCTGGCTTGCTTACTTGAAGTCGCGGCTGCTCCTGCCGCAGGCGCAGAAAGAGGAAGAGCCGCTTGCCACGGATCTTGCCGCGGCGCTGGCGCTGCGGCTGCGGCGGCTGGAAGCGATCCGGGCGGCGGCCGAAGCGCTGGTCAACCGGCCGCGGCTCGGCCGCGACATGTTCCAGCGCGGCCAGCCGGAAGGCGTTGAAGTCTCGCGCAAGCCGCAATGGCAGGCGAGCTTGCACGATCTTCTCTCGGCCTATGCGCGGCAGAGGCAGAAACATGCCGCCTCGCACATGCGGCTCAAGCAGCGCTTCGTCTGGTCGCTCGTCGAGGCGCGCGAGGCCTTACAGAGGCTCGTGGGGCAGGCGGTCGATTGGACGGTGCTCGATACGTTTCTCGCGGCCTATTGCCCGACCCGCGAGAAGCGCCGCGCGGTGCGCGCTTCGGGCTTTGCCGCGGCACTCGAAATGGTGCTGCAAGGCGATGTGAGCCTGCGTCAGGATCGCGCCTTTGCGCCGCTCTGGATCAAGCAACGCGCGGTCGAAACGGGACAGTCGAGTTAGGGGGATTGATTGGCAGAGGTGGCCAGATTGTTTGCCGACGACAGGGAGAGGGAGACGGATGCAGCTCTCCTCGGCGAGGCCATGCGCATTGCCGAAGCGATGTTGTTCGCCGCATCTGAACCGCTCGAGGAAGCGGAAATCGCGCGACGCATGCCGGAAGGGCTCGAGGTCGCAACGGTCCTTTCGCGCCTCAAGCAGGATTATGCCGCGCGCGGCGTCAATCTCATGCGCGTCGGCAAGAAATGGTTCTTCCGCACCGCTGCCGACCTCGGCTGGCTTTTGTCGAAGGACATTGTCGAGCCGCGAAAATTGTCGCGCGCGGCGCTCGAGACCTTGGCCATCATCGCCTATCACCAACCGGTCACGCGTGCCGAGATCGAGGATATTCGCGGCGTGGCAATCTCGAAGGGCACGATGGACGTGTTGATCGAGACGGGCTGGGTGAGATTGCGCGGCAGGCGGCGCGCGCCGGGCCGGCCGCTCACCTATGGCACGAGCGAAGCTTTTTTGATGCATTTCGGTCTGGAGGCGATCGGCGATCTGCCGGGCCTCGAGGAACTCAAAGGCGCCGGGCTTTTCGATGGGCCCTTGCCGCAGAATTTCGTCGTGCCGCAACCGCGCGACGATCTGGCATTGATGGAAGACGAGGACCCGCTGGACGAAGGCGCGGAAGCTCGCGACGACGAAAGCCTGCCGGAGCCGGAAGAGTCGAACGAGATGGATGCGCTCGAAGATGAAAGTCTTGAAGACGAGTAGCAGCGGAGGCGCAGCAGCCCCCGCCGCCCGCTTATCGCGCTAAATTTGGATTGCCCCTCAAAGGGCGCTCGTCAGGCCGCCGACGGCCCCGAGAACCGTGCCGAGAAGACCGCTGACCAAGCCGCCGACTTGGCCAACCAGCCCGGATACGGCGCCGGTGACGTCGCTCGCATTGACGCCAACATGCGCAGTGACCGAGAGCCCGCCGGAAACCTCGTCGAGCTCGGAAGCAGTCAATTCACGTATCGTTTCGGTCTGAGGCATTTTCACATCCTTCTGTGATGATGCGGGTTCAGATGCAGAGATCGCGCTGATCTCGCGATGCAGCGCAACCTGGTACATCAAAGCCCCTAACGCGTTGCCCAGGCTTTTGTTCAACCAGAGAGGTAATTTTCCGTGCACTGTGGCGTAAAGCCAAGTAGATTTGCTGAATATCTAAGCACAGAATCGCCGTGGCATAAGGAATAGCCTGTGACTCGGTGACAACATCTGTTGCATATTTGCATATTGCCAAGCTTGATCCGGCTATACCTGCGCTTTTAACGCGGAACATTCTGCCTGTACCGGAAGTTTTGAGGTGGGGTTTGCAAGTCGCTCGGCGCCGATCTGGCGCATCAGGTTCCAAGAGACAGGGTTTCGGCATGGCGCTTTTTCGCAGCGAGGTCATCGAGGCGCGAAAAAACGCGTGGCTTGGTCCCGTCCATCTGGTGCAGCCGCTTTCGGTAAAGCTCGTTGCGACGATCAGCGTCGCCCTCCTCGGCGCGGCGGTCCTGTTCGCGCTGTTCGGCACTTACACGCGCCGGGTTCATGCAACGGGCGTCCTTTTGCCGAAAACGGGATTGATCACGCTCGCTAGCCCCGCCGCCGGCGTGGTCACCACGGCGGCCGTGAAGGAAGGCCAAAAGGTCGAGAAGGGCGCGCTGCTGTTCATCGTCAATCTCGACACGCATTCCTCGAATGGCGCGACCGAGCAGCAAGTCATTGCCCAGCTCACCGCTCAGAAGGCCAATCTTGAAAAGCAACGCCAGATCCGGCTCTCGATGGCCGGCCTGCAGAAAAAGGCGCTGAAGGAGCAACTCGCCAACCTGCAGAGCCAATATGATCAGCTCGAGCAGCAAATCGCGATTCAGAATTCGGCCGTCACCGCAATGAAGACCAAGGCCGACGAATTGCAGCGCGGGGTCAGGGCGGGTTTCGTCGCCGATCCCGATTATCAGGGCCAAAATTACATCTATATCCAGGCGCTTGCGCAGGGCGCGCAATTTCAGCAGAACGCCTTGCAGGTCAAAGGCCGTATCGCCGAAATCGACGATGAATTGTCGATGTTCGACGATAAGCTCGCTCAAGACATCAATGCGATCGACCGCGACGCCTTGCATGTCGACGAACTCATTGCCGAGGGCCAGGCCAAACGCAGCATCGAGGTGCGCGCGCCGGAGGAGGGCACCGCCACGTCCATTCGCGTTCACGCCGGCCAACAAGTTGCAGCCGGCACGCCGCTCGTCACGCTTCTCCCGCGTACCGGCGATCTCGAAGTCAATCTTTTCGTCAACAGCGCGGCGATCGGGTTCATCGAAAAGGGTGCGCCGGTCGTGCTGCGCTACGCGGCTTATCCCTTCCAGCGCTACGGTCTTTATCGCGGCACGGTGAAGGAAGCGACCCGCGCCCCGGTCGACATGCCGAGCGGCGAACAAGCTGTGCAACCGGCAGCTCCGCAGAGCGGATCAGGAGAGATGATCTACCGAATTCTCGTAACGCCCGAGACGAACTACGTCTCGGTCGACGGTCGGCGCAAGGCGCTCGAGGCGGGCATGCGCGTCGATGCCGATATCGCGCTCGAAAAGCGCCCGCTCTATCGCTGGCTGTTCGATCCGCTCTATCACCTGCAGCGCAGCGTCCGGCTCGTGAGCGGCGGGGCATAATGGATCTAGGGAGCTCTTTGCGCTTCGGGTTCGGGCGCCGGCTGCCGATCATTCTGCAGACCGAGGCGGCCGAATGCGGCTTGGCGTGTCTTGCCATGATACTCGGCTATTACGGCCATCCGATCGATCTTGCGGCTCTCAGGCGCCGCTACGCGGTGTCGATCAAGGGCACGACCTTGCGCCATCTCATGGACATCGCGGGCTCGATGGGGCTTGCGGTGCGGGCCTTGCGGCTCGAGGTCGAGGACCTCTCGCGGCTGCGGCTGCCGTGCATTCTGCATTGGGATCTCAACCATTTCGTGGTGCTCGAACGCGTCGGTCATAAGACCGTGACCGTCCATGATCCCGTGTCCGGGCGCCGCAAGCTGAGCTTCCGCGACGTGTCGCGGCTCTTCACCGGTGTCGCGCTCGAGGTACATCCCTCGAACATGTTCGTGAAGAAGGACGAGCGCAATGCGCTGCGCCTTCGTCATCTCTTCCGCAACATCAAGGGCCTTTCTCCGGCGCTCGCGCAAATCCTCCTGCTCTCGCTCGGCATCGAGGCAGTGACACTTCTTATTCCGATGGCGTCGCAAGTCATCATCGACGAAGTGATCGTCAATGCCGACCAGGACTTGCTGCTCGTCGTGGCAATTGGGCTCGGCCTTCTCCTTCTCGTGCAGCTCGCCATCGCCGTTGCGCGCGGTTGGGCGATCATGCTGACCGGGACGCGGATCGCGCTGCAATGGGGCACGAGCCTCTTCGATCATCTGACGAGATTGCCGCTCGATTATTTCGAGAGCCGCCATGTCGGCGATCTCATCTCGCGCTTCACGTCGCTCACGACCATCCAAAAATCCCTCACAACCGACCTCGTCCAGGCAGTCCTCGACGGCGTCATGGCGGTCGGCATGCTGGTGATGCTGTTTCTTTATGGTGGTTGGCTCGGCTTTGTCGCCATTGGTTCGGTCACGCTCAACGTCATCCTGCGCATCTTCGCCTATCGGTCTTATAGGGAGGGAACGGAAGAGGCGATCGTCAACGAGGCGAAGCAGCAAACCCATTTCATCGAGACGATGCGCGGCATCGCGAGCGTCAAGCTCCTCGGGCTTGCCGAGCGGCGCCGGGCCATCTGGCTCAATCATTTCGTAGAGGCGCTGAACGCACGCCTGCGCTTGCAGCGGCTCGATCTCCTATTCAGCCGCGCCAATGAATTTCTCTTCGGCGCGGACCGCGTCATTCTCCTGGTTCTGGGCGCGAAAATGGTGATCGAGAACCATATGACGCTCGGCATGCTCGTCGCCTTCCTTGCCTACAAGGACCAGTTCACCACGCGCATCGGCAATCTGCTCACCTCGGCGCTGCAATTGCGAACCCTCAATGTGCAGACCGAGCGGCTGTCCGACATCGTGCTGGCCGAGCCGGAGCCGAGGCGGGAAGGGCGTATGAATCTCATTACGCCGCCCGGCCAGCAAGGCTCGAAGCTCGTCGCCTCGGGCATTTCGCTGCGCTATGGCGACAACGAGCCCTGGATCTTCCGCAATGCCGACCTGACGATCGAGGCCGGACAATGCTGCGCCATCACTGGTCCGTCGGGTTGCGGCAAGACTTCGCTTTTGAAGGTTCTGATGGGCCTCTTGCAGCCGAGCGAAGGCTCGATCGCGATCGACGGCTGCGACGTCAGAACGCTGAGCCCTGTGAATTATCGTCGGCTGATCGGCGGCGTATTGCAAAACGATGGTCTATTTGCAGGCACGATTGCGGAGAATATCTCCGGCTTCGACGATCACCCCGACATGGCGCTGATCGAGGAATGCGCCGCGCAGGCGGCGATCCTCGAAGACATCCGGCGGATGCCGATGGGATTTGAAACGCTCGTCGGAGATATGGGAAGCGCTCTATCGGGCGGCCAGATGCAGCGCGTCGTCCTGGCGCGCGCTCTCTATCTCAAGCCGCGCATTCTCTTTCTCGATGAAGCGACGAGCCATCTCGACGAGCCGACCGAAGCGCGTATCGCCGCGACCTTGCGCGACTTGCGCATGACGCGCGTCATCGCTGCGCACCGTCCAGCGACCGTCGCGCATGCCGATATCGTCATTCCTTTCGTCACGCTCAATCAGCTCGCTACGAGCTTGAACGTTCATGCGGCGGAGTGATTTCCTATTCCCTGCGTGGGACGGGCAGGACCGATTTTATTCATTGAGCGATCTTCGGCCGCTGATGAAAGGACTGCCGCGAAGATAAAATCGCAGGAGCCTGTGCGCGTCACGCGAAATGCCTATCCTGACGCTCTGCCCGATTTCGCCGGGCTCGTCCTCACGATGTCCAAGCCATAGCGGGCCTTCTCGGCAAAGATCCACCCCATCGAGCGCGCTATCGATCCGCAGCGCCGCGGCGAGCCTTCCTGGTCCTCGTGCCAAGTCGCGCAAGCGTTCGATGCCGCGATTTAAGCGCATGATCTCTATGCCCTGAAGCGGCTCGATCGCCCGGATCAGAACGCCGGCTCCGATCCCGGGCTTCTCGCTCGAAACGTTGAGCATGTACGAACTGCCGTAGGCGAGGTAGACATAGGCGTGTCCGCGCTCGAGAAACAACGATCGATTGCGCTTGGTCATGCCGCGGAAGGCGTGCCCGGCGGCGTCGCCGATCACATAGGCTTCGGTCTCGACAATGCGGCCGCTAGCCATGCCTTCCGGCAATTCTCTCACCAACATTTTGCCGATCAGATATCGGGCGAGAGCGGCCGTATCGATCGGTAGCTTCGAACGGGCGAGTGGTACGGTCTTTATGGAACCGGTGTTCCCGGATCCTCCGGTCCCGGTGAACATCCCCGCTCAATGGGGCACTGCTTCTTCGAGAACACGCAGTTTCGGCGCGTAATTCGAAGCATTGGCGCGCCCGGTGCTGGCATCGCGCGAAAACAAAATCAAATGATAGGCCTGGATCGCCGTGGCGAGGATCGCTTCGATATCGCCGCGCTTGAACAGCGGCTTGGCGAATCTCCAGAAGATCGCCCGATAGTCAGCGACAATTCCGAGGTGCCAGATCACTTTCGCGAGCATGACGAGACCGCGCAGGAGATTGCGCGGCGACGTGCGATAGCCGCCGAGTGGGCGGGGCAGGCGGTTGGGCCAGGTCTCCTGCATCTGATAGGCGAACCGCTCGAACAAGCGCTCCGGTTCATAGGCCTCCTTCATGCAGCGTTGCCACATGGCGACGACTTCGTCGTAAGGCATGAGAAAGCGGACGTTCGATTCGCGGCTTTCGTCTTCGTCGATCCTGCCGTCGCGCGCGAGCCTGTCCCAGAGCGGCGTACGCGGCAAAGCCTGCAGGAGATTGATGGTCAGCATCGGGATTTTGGATTCCTCGATGAAATCGAGGAGGCGCTGTCCCGATTCCGGCGTATCGGTATCGAGCCCGAGAATGATGCCGGAGACCACTTGCATGCCGTGCTTGTTGATCTGGCGGATCGAATCGAGGATGGGCATGACGAGATTTTGCTTCTTCTCCATGCCGCGCAGTGCTTCGGGCTCCGGCGTTTCTATTCCGCAGAAGACCGTATCGAATCCCGCTTCGCGCATGAGCGCGAGAACTTCCGGCGTGCGAGCGATGTTGAGTGTGGCCTCGCAGGAGAAATTGATTGGATAGGAATTGCGCTTCTGCCATTCGATCACGTGCGGCAGAAGCTCGGTGACGGCGCGCCGGTTGGCGATGAAATTGTCATCGACGAAATAGATGGCCCCTGCGATCCGGCGTTCGAGCAGCTTGTCGAGCTCGGCAATGATCTGTTGCGGCGTCTTGATGCGCGGCACGCGTCCGTAGAGACCCGGAATGTCGCAGAATTCGCAGCGATAGGGGCAGCCGCTGGAATATTGAATCGAGCCCAGCAGATAGCGGTCGATCTGCGCGAGATCGTAAGCCGGGACAGGGAAATCCGCGAGCTCGCGGCGCACCTTCGTCGTCAGAACAATCTGCCGCTCCGGCCGGCGCGTGTCCTCGGCGAGGCGGGCAAAAAGCTCTTCCGTGGCATCGCCAAGCTCTCCGACATGCAGATAGTCGAAGCTCGGATAATATTCCGGGCAGGCCGAGACCGAAGGACCGCCGAGCGCGACGATCTTGTCGTGGCGATGCGCTCTGCGGCAGATCTCTTCGATCTGCCGACGCTGGACATGCATGCCGCTCACGAAAACCGCATCGGCCCAGGCAAAGTCCTTGTCGCCCGCAAGCTCCATGTTTTCGTCGATGAAGCGGACTTGCCAATGCGGCGGCAGGCTCGCTGCAATCAGCAAAAGGCCCTGCGGCGGCATGAAGGCGCGCGTGCCCATCGTCAGTCGATAGGAATATTCGAAAGTTCCGAACGAAGGCGTATAGCGCGGGAAAACGCAAAGGATGCGACGTACACAATCATGCACCGAATGCGCCATGGCAAAGCCCCTCAGCCTTCATCCTTGTTCGTTGGGTTTATCAAAGCGAATCCCCAGCGTTCTGTATAGCCGGTATCTGGCCCCACTGCTGCTGTTGTCGCTGCGCGGTGCGATCAAATCGGAACCGCTCCGCTTTTTTGCGCGCGCGTTCAATATCTTGCAGCCTTGTGCCGGATGAGACCGCAGCGCGCGCACATTGGCTCTGGCAAAGCTTGGCGCGGAATCTGCTTGGCGCCCCTGCCGCGCCGTTCCCGGGTGAGGCGAGGAGTCGCATGCCCGCCCATGTTTTGGACTTATTGCTCGTGTTATTCCCCGCCAGCCCCAGCTTCTCGGCGCCACACGCGACCGGTTCCGGGCTCGGATAGCTCAGACTTAGACAGCTCGAACATTGTCTCCCGCGCCGTTCATGGTGGCGCGTGCTCGGATGAATTTCGGAAGGATCTATTTGTTCGGCCATTCCATGAATTTTCTTATCCGCTTCAGCCGGAAGCCGCACGACATCTCCCTCTCGCCAGTCTCGCGCGCCGTCAAGCGCGCTCAGCGACGCCGAATGATCCTGCGGGATTGAGCCTATCCCAGCGCGGCTTGAACCTCAGCCGCAGCTGCGCCGACCAAAGGGACGGCAACCAATCAAGGTCTTCATTATGAGCGAGGGCGCGCAAGGCGAAACCAATGGCTCTTAACGTTTCCGCCCTATCCATTCGCAAACCCTTGCCGGCGATCGCCTTGGCGCTGGTGATGCTCACGCTCGGCTGTTTGAGTTTCAAAAAGCTGCCCGTCACGCTGTTGCCGAATGTCGACCCGCCGATCGTTTCGGTGATCGTCACCCAGATCGGCACGCCTCCGTCGAAACTCGAAACGCAAGTGACGGCGAAAATCGAAAATGCCGTCGCCGGACTTGCGGGCTTGCGCCACACGATGTCCTCGGTGAGCGATGGAATATCCGCGACCACGCTCACCTTCGCCCTCGATGTCGATCCGGAGCGCGCCTTTGCCGAAGCCAAAGAGGCGATCGGGCAGGTTCGGGGCGATTTGCCGGCGAATTGCGACCTCGTCGTGCGGCGGGTCGATGCCATCGGCCTCGGGATTCTGACCTATGCTGCGATCTCGCCCGGCAAGAGCGCGGAGCAATTGTCCGCCTTCCTCGATGACGACGTCATAGGCAGGCTGAAGGCTGTGCCCGGGGTCAATTCGGTCGAGCGCATCGGCGGCGTCGACCGGGAAGTCGAGGTCAAGCTCGATCCCGATAGCCTTGCCGCCGACGGCCTGACCGCCGAAGAGGTCGAGCGGCACATCGCGCCGCTAGCCGGACAGGGCGGCATAGCCGAGCTCGCCGCGCGCCTCATCCCGCTGCCGCGCGGGGGCCAGGTGCGCCTCGACAAAATCGCGACGGTGACGGATACGATCGCACCGCCGCGCACATTCGCCCGCCTCAACGGCCAGCCGATCGTGGCATTCAGCATTTTGCGCGCAAAGGGCGCCAGCGATGTTTCGGTGGCTGCGAGGGTCGAAGCGCTCGTCAACAAGGTCAAGGCGGAACATCCCGACTTCGACCTGCGGCTGATCGATACGTCCGTTCATTATACCGAAGGCAATTACGAATCCGCGCTGCACACGTTCTTCGAAGGGGCGGCGCTCGCGGTGATCATCGTCTTTCTCTTCTTGCGCGACTTGCGCGCGACGCTCATTGCAGCGATCGCTCTGCCCCTGTCGATCATCCCCGCCTTCTGGGTGATGGATCTTCTCGGATTTTCGCTCAACGTCGTCAGCCTTCTCGCGGTCACGCTCGCAACCGGTATTCTCGTCGATGATGCGATCGTCGAGATCGAGAACATCGTGCGCCATATGCGCATGGGCAAGTCTGCGTACAAGGCGGCGATGGACGCGGCCGACGAGATCGGATTGGCCGTCATCGCGATCAGCCTGACCATCGTTGCGGTCTTCGCTCCGGTAAGCTTCATCGGCAATATCGCCGGGCAATATTTCAAGCAATTCGGCCTGACGATCGCGGCCGAGGTCATTTTCTCGCTGATTGCAGCGCGGCTCATCACGCCCATGCTTGCGGCTTATTTCCTCAAATCGGATGGGCGTCACGAAAAGACCGGACGGGTTTGCCTGTTGTATGGACGGCTGGTGAAATGGACGGTCGAGAATCGATATAAGTCCGTGCTGATCGGGCTCTTTCTTTTCGCTCTCTCGATTCTCAGCATCACCAGCAATCTCGTCTCGCGGGATTTCCAGCCGACGCAGGATTCCGGCCGTTCGCATCTCGCAATCGAATTGCCGCCCGGCACAGCGCTCGATCGGACCGCCGAGGTCACCGACATGGTTTCCGCTCGGCTGCGCAAGCGGCCCGAAATCGCAAGCGTGCTGATCGACGGCGGACGCATGCTGCCGGGAACGCCGGAAGTGCGCAAAGCACAGCTCGTCATCAATTACGTTCCCAAGCAAAAGCGCCGCCTGTCCGTGCCGCAATTGCAGGAGGTGATCGGCAAGGATCTCGCGAACGTTCCGGATATCAAATTCTGGTTCGTCGACGATTACGGCACGCGGCCCGTCTCGCGGATCGTAACGGGCCAGGACCCGGCGCTTGTTGCAAAATTCGCCGCCGAACTTGCGAGCGAGATGCGGAAACTGCCGCTGGTCACGGACGTCGTCGCCTCGATCGCGCCCGATCGGCAGGAACTGCGCATAGAGCCCGACGAGGCGCTCGCGGCAAAGCTGCGCGTTTCGGCCGATGCGCTCGCCGAGACCATCAAACTTGCCACGATCGGAGACCTCGACGGCAAGCTGACGATCGGCGGACGGCTCGTTCCAATCCGGCTCGAGTTCGATGACCGGGCACGCGCCAATCCAAATTTCCTCGGTGCGCTTGGCGTGCCAAGCACGGCGGGAGATCCCGTTCCGCTCGGCAGGCTCGCCAAGATCGATCTCGCCGAAGGGCCGGCCAGCATCACGCATTTCGATCGTGCCCGTTCGGCGACGATCGAGGCCGATCTCGTCGATGGGGCGGCGCTCGGCGATGTCGAGAAATCCTTGGATGCTCTCGCGCTGATCCATCATCTTCCGCCGGGCATCAGCCTGCGCAAGTCGGCAAGCACGGAGGCAATGGACGATTTGAGCAGCGGCTTCGGCGAGGCCATGCGCAACGGGCTTGCCATGGTCTATGCGGTCCTCGTGATCCTCTTTGCGAGCTTCCTGCAGCCGATCACCATTCTCTTCTCGCTTCCCTTGTCGATCGGCGGCGCGATTCTCGCGCTTCTCGTCACCGGCCGGCCGCTCAGTCTGCCCGTGGTCATCGGCATTTTGATGCTGATGGGAATCGTGACGAAGAACGCAATCATGCTCGTCGATTTTTCGATTCGAGCGATGAAGGACGGTCTCGAGCGCACGACGGCGATCGTGGAGGCCGGCAAGAAACGGATGCGGCCGATCATCATGACCACGGTCGCAATGGTTGCGGGCATGGTGCCGAGCGCGCTCGGGATCGGCGCGGGGGGCGAGTTTCGCTCTCCCATGGCAACGGCCGTGATCGGCGGGCTCCTTGTCTCGACCTGCCTCTCGCTTCTCTTCGTTCCCGCCTTTTTCGCCGTGATCGACGACCTGCGGCTTGCCATCCTGCGCTTTTGGCGCACAGTTACGGGTGCGCCGCGGCTTACCGCCGAGATGGAGAAGCCCGCCCCCGCGGAATAGGCGGCTATTGCCTGCGGCATGGCGGGCGAGGCATGAAGGAACATTGGCCACGGCATGTGCCGGTCGTGAAACTGGACGCGGCCGCAGTCGAGGCGCTTGTCCTGCCGTTCTTTCCGGGAAATCGGATTCTCAGTATCGAACCGGTCAAGGGCGGGCTCATCAATACGAATCTGAAGATCCGCCTCTCCAAGCGCCCGGGCGCTGTCTTGCTTCGCCTCTACCAACGCGGCGTCGCACCCGCCGAGAAGGAAATGGCCGTCTATCGGCTGGTCGCCGGTCATGTGCCCGTGCCGCATTTCATCCATTTCAGCCCAAAGAGCAGCATCGCCGGTCATCCTTATGCGCTCATCGACTGGATCGAAGGTTGCGAGCTGCAGGCGATGTTTGCGTCGCTTTCGGCCGAGAAAATCGTGGATCTCGGCTATGCCATCGGCCGCATGCTGGCGCGCATTCACGCCTTTCATTTCGATCAATTCGGGTTTTTGGACTCGAATCTCAAAGTCGCGGCTCCGATCGATCTCGATAGGGAGGGCATGCTCCATTATTTGAAGGATTGTTTCATCGAGGGGCCTGGCCGCGAGAGACTGGGCGAGAAGCTTACCTTCGCGCTGATCGAATATGCCTCACGCAGGGGCGATAGTCTCTCGCAATGGCCGCAGCCGACCCTCGTGCACGGCGATTTCAACGGATCGAACATTCTGATCCGCAGGCCGGCCGGTGTGTGGGAGATCGCGGCTGTTATCGATTGGGAATATGCGCTCAGCGCTTCACCCGCCTTCGACTTCGGCAATCTGCTGCGCCCGCCGCTCGACAATAATCCGAAATTCTCTGCTTCGCTTGCGCGCGGCTATCGCGAGGGCGGCGGCTTTCTGCCCCAGAATTGGGAGGCGATCGCACGTCTTGCAGACATGTTTTCCTTCGCCGATATTTTGAGCCGGCCGGCGACCAATACAGTCGTCATCGAAGACGCGAAGGCGGTGATTGCGAAACTGCTGGCGAGCTAACTTCTCACTCCTCGTCCGGGGAGGGCGATAGAGAGGGACCGGGTGATTAGCACATTGTTGCGGCGCCTCAGCCCCTCGGTCTAATCCTCTCTCCATCTCGTCTCGTTCGCGGGGAGGAGCGTCAATCGTTGCGCGCCTGATAGCGATGGACCTTGAGCTTTCGCGATTGGTCGCGCGGCTCTTCGCCGACGCGCGACCAGTTCTGGTCGCCGCAGAACACGCCGCCCATCACGCAGCCCTCGATTTTGAGCACATTGCTGCTGACGAGCGACATATGCGCGTCATATTTTTCGCCGTCGGCTGCGTTCACCACGACGCCGGACCACAGGCCGCCATTGGGCTTCATATCGATCAGGACTTCGCGGCCCACGAGATTGGCGCCATCCTTCGACCAGGCGACGAAGCCGCAGAGGTTCTGGCCGCACGGACGGATCGCAACATTGGCGGTTCCGTCTGCAACCTGCCAGACGCCAACGGGTCCCGCGACCGAGGCCGCCCCGGCAAACGGCGAGGAGCTCATGAAAATCAGCGAAGCCGCGGCAATGAGAGTACGCGTGTCCATGACCACCTCCATCGGGCCGGCGGGAGTGCCAGAATCTGACCGGTACTTAGAAATGCGCAACCCGCCTCCTAAGTTTCCGGCTCGGAGCGCGGTGCAAGGATAAGGACCGGTCTACGGCATTATTAAGATTGCAAAAGTCGCGCCCGAATGGTGCTCGCTATTCGGAGGTTTCTCAGATGGCCTGCGCAATTCGCGCGCGGCTATTGCGGGGAATCCGGAGCGCCCGAAAGGCTGTTGAGCAAAGCGCCGAGGCCTTTCATAATGGCGGCACCGCCGGGCCCGCCGAGCAAATTGCCGATTGCGCGCCCGGTATCGACGTCGGCGCTGACCCGCGGCGCATTCCAAGGTCCGCGCAGGAGGATGGTTGTGCCGAGGTCTGTCGGCCGGTCGCTGTTCGCGCCGCCGGCCAATTTCGGTTCGAAATGCAGATCGAGTGTCTCTCCGACAAGATCGATCGTCCCTTTCCCACTCACATCGAGCACGGGACTGGCGATCCGAATGTCGTCCGTATCGGCCTCGCCCGTGGCGACCGCAAATCGCGCATGCGCCGAGTTGATCGCGATCTTGTCGAGATTGCCGATCTTGGGCAGAAAGGGCGCAACCGCGCTCAACAGAGTCGAAAGGCCGCTGACCGTGCCATTGGTGAAGTCGAGCTCGGCAGTCCCGGCGAGGCCGTTCGCGATGGTTTTAATCTCGGCGCCCTCCGAGGCGAGATCGAAAGCCGCGCTCAAAGTGCCTTGCCCTTCGACGCCAGCCAAATTGAGCAGTTGAGCTGCCTGAACGCCCGAAAAATCGGCTTTGAGCTTTTCCTTCGGGCTGGGTTGCGCCGCATCGATTGCAAGATCCGCGTCGGCCTTACCCGCATAGAAATCGCCGGCGGCGAGTGAAGACGTGAGCCGTCCTTTATCGAGCTTGGCGGCAATCGCGATTTTTCGCGCTTGAATGCCGCTGGCGCTGAGCGTGCCCGCCTTGAGGGTGAGCGCGCCGTCGAGCAGGCGCAGATCTTTGAGATCGATCGGATGGTCGGCTCCCAATTGTAAAGCACCAAGATCGAGCCGATCGGCGTCGATATTCGCCTCGAGCCTGGGCGCCTCGCCGGTCCACCGGAAAAAGCCTGCACCGTGCAGTGTTCCGCCGGAGGCGCTGAGCGCTAGATCGTCGAAGCCGAAACTTCCCTCCCCGAGGCGGAGGCGGGCATGAAGTCTCGCCCCCCTGGTATCCGTTCCCTCGAAAGCGGTCGCGCGTCCCGCGATGAAATCCGAAACCGAATGGAGCGCGCCATCGAGCCGGAGATCGGTTCCGTCGAGCTTTCCGCCAAAGCGCAGGGCGAGACCGCCGTCCTCTCTCGGTGTGGCGACGAGCGCAATGGATTGAATCTCGGCGCTCATGTCGCGGCGCAGGTTCCGGTAAACCAAGCGCCCGTCGCGCGCCGTGAGAGTGCCACCGAGCGCGAAAGAGTCGCGATGGGCCGCCTCTGCGTCCAGCGCCTGCTGAGTGATCTGCAGAACGGGACGTTCGAGCGAGAGATCCGCAATGTTCATCTTGCCGTCGAACAGGTCCTCCCAGGCAAAGCCGAAATGAATGTGATCGGCGCTGAGACTCCAGCCTTGCGGCGAATTGAGAGTTACGTCGTCAGCGACTATTTTCGGAGGCGAGGAAAAGACCAATTTGGCCGCGCGGATCTTTGCGTGAAGCCCCGAGGCGGCATGGATGCGGAGCGCCAAGATCTCGGCCAATACAGGACGAGACAAGAGATCTGCCGCGCCGATCGCAACGGCGAGTGCAACAAAGAAAAGAGCGATCTTCTTGGCAAGACTCATCCAACCCAACCTCGAACTCGGCTTATGTGACGATCCCGCAGTCGCGAACGTGGCGCGACGTTCAATTTCATTGCGGTCTAATTTAGACAGCGAAAATTCGCTTCAACCCCGCGAGCGGGCTTTGCATGATCCACCTCGTATCCGGCGCTACGCGGGCGGCCATCGCGCTACATGGCGCCGAGCTCAAGGACTGGCGGGTCGGCGAAACGCCCTTGCTTTGGGCGCCGGACCCGGAAGTATGGAACGAGACGGCGCCCTTGCTTTTCCCGGTGGTCGGCTGGACGAAGGACCGTCGGGTGCGTGTCGGCGAAAAGATCTATCCGCTCGGTCTGCACGGATTCGCCCGCCATTTCCCGTTTCGTGCCCTCGCGCGGGGAGAGGATTACGCGCGGCTCGTCTTGACGAGCGATGTGGCGACGCGCGCGCTTTACCCTTTCGATTTTCGCCTGACCGCCGATTATCACCTCAGCGCGGCCGCGATTTTCGTTGCCCTCACCGTTGAGAATTGCGGGCCCGGACCAATGCCCTATGCCTGCGGGCTTCATCCAGGATTTCGCTGGCCTTTCGCCGGCGGCAGACCGAAGGACTATTCTCTGCGCTTTTCTTCGGCCGAAGATCCCTTCGTCCCCGTGATCGCGCGAGGCGGCCTCATCTCGCAGGCGCGACGGCCAATTCCGTTCGAAGGCGCTGCCTTGCGGCTCGACCCGCAGCTTTTCGAGAAGGATGCACTTTGCTTAATTGGCGCCCGGAGCCGATCCGTGCGCTTCGAGGCCCCGAACGGGCCGGCAATCGTGATTGAAAGCAGTTTCCCACATTTCGCGCTCTGGTGCCGGCCTGGCCGGGGGTTTCTGTGCATCGAAGAATGGACCGGCTACAGCGATCCGGAAGATTTCGCTGGCGATCTCTTCGACAAACCTTCCATGCTCGTCTTGCCGCCAGGCGCCAGCGGGCGGCATTGGGCGCGCTTTGCCTATGAAAATCCGCCGCACTGACCCGCCTTGGCAGGAGCGAGGAAAACTGACAATAAGCGCCTTCGGTTTTGAGCGGGAGGATGCGTTTCCATGACTTTGGCCACGGACCAGCAGGCACAAGCGGATATTTTGCGGCCATCGGGCCAGAAGGCCTTGCTGATCGACGGCAAGAAGATCGCCGAGTCGGTTCTGGCGGAAGTCGCTGCGGGCGCCGCGGCATTGACCGGAGAGGGCGTGAAGCCCGGTCTCGCCGTCGTTCTCGTCGGCGAGAATCCGGCGAGCCAAGTCTATGTGAGATCCAAGGGCAAGGCGGCGCAATCCTGCGGCTTTCATTCGGTTCAGCACGATCTGCCCGCGACTGTCAGCGAGGGGGAATTGCTCGCGCTCGTCGATCGGCTCAATGCCGATCCCGCCATTCACGGCATCCTGATCCAATTGCCATTGCCACCGCAAGTCAACGCGGCACGCGTGCTCGAGCGTGTCTCGCCGGCGAAGGATGTCGATGGTTTCCATCCATTCAATGCGGGTCTGCTCTCGATTGGTGAACTCGAGCGCGCGCTCGTGCCTTGTACGCCGGCCGGCTCTATGCTGCTGCTCGAAAGAGCTGCGAAGGCCCTCGGCGTGGAAATTTCGGGCGCCGATGCCGTGGTTGTCGGGCGTTCCAATATTGTCGGCAAACCGATGGCCCAATTGCTGCTCTCGCGCAATGCGACGGTGACGATCGCCCATTCGCGCAGTCGCGATCTCAAGGGAATCGTCGGGCGTGCCGATATTGTCGTTGCGGCCGTCGGCCGTCCGGAAATGATCCGCGGCGAATGGATCAAAGAAGGCGCCATCGTTATCGACGTCGGCATCAATCGCGTTCCCGGCGAGGGCGTCACTGCGCAAGGTCAGCCCAAGACCCGGCTCGTCGGCGATGTCGCTTTCGATTCCTCTTTGCCGCGCGCGGGGGCGATCACGCCGGTGCCCGGCGGCGTCGGTCCTATGACCATTGCGATGTTGATGGCCAACACATTGCGTGCGGCGCAATTGTCGCGCGGCGCGCGCTCGTAAAATTATCAGTCCGGCGGCGTATAGCTCGTCGCATCATCCGGCAGGTCGCCGTTGTGCCGCGGCTTCGGGGGAAGACGTAGATCAGGTTCGGCTTGGACGAACTGGAAATCGTCCCAGCCGCCGGTCACGCGCAATGTAAGGGGCGTGGTTGCGCTCCGCGCCTTGCCGGCGGCCGACGTCATTGTGCCGAGCGCCGAAAGGTCGAGACTTCGATTGCGCAAATCGGCGCTCCCGGCGAAGTCGAGCTGCAGGCCAGGCATGCTCAACTGACCCTGGGTGAAGTCGGCAAAGCCCTTGCCGAGGCTGACCGCAAAGCTCAGCCGGTCGAACCCGGTGCTCCCGTCCACGGATTTGAAACCTTGGCCGATGGGCACGGCCTGCTGCAAGGTCGAGCCGACGTCGATCCCTTTGATTTGGCCGCCAGTGACCAAGACCTGGGCGTGGCCGGCGAGACTCTCGATGATCTGCTGGAGGTCGCCGCCGGAGCCGGCAAGCGCGAGCGATGCATTGAGCGAACCGGCAAGCGGGCGCCGTTTGAGACCCAGATCCATCGGCTCGAGATCGACGTCCTTGCCGTTGCCGGCAACATGAAGCGCGAGTGTCCCGCCCTTGGCAGCGAGCGTCAGGCGTCCCTTGATCGTGCCCTGGTTCGCGGTGGCTTCGCCGAGGTTGAGGTCGATGAGGCCCGGCTTGGTAATGACGGACAAAGCCGCGTCGCCGACCTCCACGTCGTTGAAGCGCAGGCGAGAGGCCGAGATGCGCAAATCCAGATCCGCGAAACGCAGGTCGGAAAGATCGAGCCCATGATGTTGCCATTGGCCGGAATCGCTCAATGAGCCGGGCGGAACGGCGAGGAAAGGCGTGATGTCGAGCAAATTGCTGGCCAAAGTCCCGGATACTTGCAGCGAATTGTCCCGGTAGCCGAGCGCGACGTCTCCCTCGTAGTCATTGCCGTCGAGACTGAGGTGCAGGTTGGTGAGCGCTGCGCTTTCGCTCTCGAAATCGAGGTCCCCGCGCATTTCGAGATTGGCGAAGCTTCCATGCCGCGGGAAAGGATGACCGAGGACATCCGCCAATCTGCGCAGTGATTCCGCCGTTGCGAAGACGCGTCCGACGTATTGAAAATGCGGCCGAGCCGAGACATTGCCGGAGGTCGAGAGCGTCAGGGCGTCGGAGCGCAGCCGCAGGATCGTGGCGGACGGATTGCCGCTCAGGAATTCAAGCGGCTGCGAGAGCCATGCGTCCAGACTGATCGGCATCCCCCGCAAGGTAAGACTGCCGTTGAGAGCGGCCGAAGCGTAGGCGCTCGGCCATTCGAGGCTGAGATTGATCGCCTCGATCGTGGTTGTATCCGCTTGTTGGGCTTGGAAACGAGCGCGCCCGTCCACGATCTCGATACGTCCAAAGAGATTGCCCGATTTCGCCGGCTGAGACCTCAGGACTAGAGCCAATCCTTCGCCGGGTCGCGGCTTGCGGTCTAAGGAGACGAAGATATTGGGCTGATAGAGGACCGCATGGCCGATCTCGAGTCGCCCGCCGAAAAGCGGAAGGATCCGCAAATAGGCGCTGGTCGTCGCGATGTCGACGCGGACGGCGCCCGAAGGATCGGAGAGCACGACGTCGTCGGCATCGATGCGCGGCTCAGGCAGAAGATGGAAACGCACGTGCCCGTCGACGACGGCCGTCAACCCGGTCGCGCGGTCGATTTGCCCGGCAAGCTGATTGGCGAGAATTTCCGCCGGGAGAAACCAAGAGGCGATCGCGGTCGCGATCATGCCGAGGGCCAAAAGGCCGGCGAGCATGAGCGCGATCGAGCGTTTTCGCGGCATAGCCGGCAAGGCGGCGGAAAAGGACCCGCTCATCAGAGGCGACATGTTCGGCCTGCGAGCCGGCGACGAAGGTCGAGAAAGATCACGGCACGAAGGTTCACGAGATAGGCCTTCACATGCAAAGGAACGGCAAACGATTTTGCGAAGGACCTTGCACGAGATCTAGGATCGATGCCGTCTCACGAGCGCAAATTGATGCCTGGATCGCGGCGGATTTGCGTCTATCGAGCTCTTCTTGCGCTCGTGCGCATTCGACAAGCCAAGCCCTTGCCGAGGCCCCGATGCTAGAAGCTTGGCTCAGGAAAGTCCATCGCGATCCGGCCTGATCGGCAGCCCGGCTGGATAGGCAGATTAATGGGCCGGTCCGATCTGTTCCCGCAGCGCGGCCGCGAGCTCGTTGATTTGAAACGGCTTCTGCAGAACCTTGCGGTTTGCGTAGGCGGCCGGAACCCCGTCCTGTCCGTAGCCGGTCGTGAAAATGAAAGGACAACGGCGTTCGGCAAGCAGATCGGCGACGGGATCGATTGTCTCGTTTCCCAATTTAACGTCGAGCAGAGCGATGTCGACGTTTCCGTCTGCGAGAAATTCCCTGGCCTGCGAGACCTGCGATACGCTCGCCGCGACCTCGTAGCCGAGTTCCTCAAGCATGTCGGCGAGCATGACGGCGACGAAGGCCTCATCCTCGACGATCAGGATCCGCGGCTTGCTCTGCGGCTCTCTCTTATCTTCCATTTTGGGCCTGTGTTGTTCTGGCCCGCGCGCGACCTCGCATGCTTAGGAAATTGGGCGGCGCGCGTCAATGTGATCGGCGCCTGCGGCGCCTCAAATCCGGCGCAATCGGTTTCCTCGGACTGCACTTCGGCCCGGAAGAATTCAACCGCTGCGAAAGAGGCGGCAGAATGCCACCGCGGCGCAAGCGAGCCAGCCGGCAATCATCAGGAATCCGCCTACAGGGGCGGCGAGTGGAAGAAATTTCCGCCCGAGAAACGCATGCGCGCTGAGTTCGCCACAGAAAAGGAATGTGCCGAGCAAGAGGCCCGCGGCAGCGAAAAGCAAGAGACGCGATGACGTGGCGAAGGCGAAGGCGCTGATCGCGATCACCGCTGCGGCATTGACGACGAGCATATCGGCGGAGATTTTGACGAGAGGGCTTGCGAGTGCATGCGCGCCGGCCGCCGCCTCCATAATGCCTGCTGCACCATAAAGTGCCGCAAACCCGGCAAGCGCATAGGCCCATCTAGTCATAGGTCTCGCTCCCTCTGACCGGCCGCTCGAGATTTCGGGCCCGTTCCATAGAACGCTGCCGCGCCGCTTCGAATCCCCAGACCATGCCGAAGAGCAGGAAAATCTGCCGCCAATGGTCGATGTCGATCTGAAAGGCTTGCAGAATGATGGCGAAGAGCGCTGGCCAGGCGACTTGCGCCAGCCGGCGGTAAGGCGAGGGCACCGAGATCAGCCGGAAACCGAGGACGACCGTCGAAGAGACGATGAAGATCCAAGTAAATCCGCCGAGCCAGCCGCTGTTGGCGAAAGCGCCGACATAGGAATTATGCGGTTCGAGCCCGAAATGCTGGCGAAACCTGAGCGGCCCCAATCCTTCAGGATGGTCGAGCAACATCGGAATTGAACGCAATTGGTTGCCGAAACGACCGGTCTCGCCCTCGTCATAGGTCTGCAGCACGGCACGCTGATAAAAGAATTCGCGAATGTCGTGCTGCGAAAGGACGAACAGGAGAACCAAGGCGACGACCCCGAAGACGATGGCGCTCATGATCACGATCCGCCGGCGTGTCGCGCTGTTGTTGCAGGTCGTATAGCTCAGAACGGTAATCATCACGAAGACGAGCAGCGTCGCGCCCCAAGAGCCGCGCGAAAATGAAACGAAAACGCCGGCCATCAAAATGCCGAGCGCGAGGAGCGAAACAATTCGCCTCCATCCGCTGCCGATCAAAAGGTCCTGCACGACGTAGGCGATCCCGAGGATCATGTAGGAACCGTAGACGTTCGGATCTTTGAAGGTCGAGGCGGCCCGTTCGTAAAGAACCGTGCCCGAGAGACCGGCGTAGCCGAAATAGCCGAGGACGCCGATCGTAGCGGCGACAACGGCGCCGAGCGTATAGGCCTTGAGGCAGATCTCGGCGCGTTCCAGCGAGCGCTCGCCGAAGAACAATGTGTAGCAGATGGCGGTGAAATAGAGATAGAGCGATGTGAACTGATAATTGCGCGCGTCCGGATCGTTCAGATAGAGCATGAGGCCGGCGAAGCCGGCAATCGTCAATACGCACCAGAGCAGGACGGCGACGAGTTGAACGCGGCGGATTCGAAAGCCGCCGAGAAGCCAGGCAGGGAAGGCGATGAAGGCAAGCCCATCATAGGGGGAAGGCTCGATGAATGCGATAAATCCGCTGAAGACAAAAACGGCGAAGAGCGCGTCGAGGAGTTTTTGATAGGTGACGCGCGGTCTGGCGCCTGCGCCGATCTGCAACGTCATGGCTCACCTGCCATCCGCGCCTGGCGGTGTCGGTGAGACTGGCCGCCTCTCATTGACGAGCCTAATAGGCGTTTGCGGTCTTGAACAGCGCGAAGGGCGTCGCCAAGAGGATGGATATGTCGAGCCAGATCGACCAATTCTCGATGTAATAGAGGTCGCATTCGACGCGGCCTTGGATTTTGTCCGTCGTATCGGTCTCGCCGCGCCAGCCATTGATCTGCGCCCAGCCGGTAATGCCGGGACGCACGCGATGCCGGGCGAAATAGCTGTCGACGACCTTGTCATATTCGCGCTCGGCCGCCTTGGCGTGAAGCGCGTGCGGACGGGGGCCGACGAGAGAAAGATTGCCCTTGAACACGACGTTGAAGAGCTGCGGCAACTCGTCGAGGGATGTCTTGCGAATGAAGCGCCCGACCCGCGTGACGCGCGGATCGCCCTTGCTCACCAGTTTCGCCGCGCCGAAATCGAGCGTGTCGATATACATGGATCGGAATTTGTAGATCTCGATCACCTCATTGTTGAAGCCATAGCGCTTCTGTTTGAAGAGGATCGGACCCTTCGAATCCAACCTGACGGCAAGGGCGACGAGCGCCATCACGGGCGCAAGCAGCAAAAGGCAGAGCGCACCGACAATCCTGTCGAAGCAATGTTTGATGACGAGGTCCCAGTCCGCGATCGGCTTCTCGAAAATATCGATGAGCGGAACCGTGCCGAGGTAGGAATAGGAATGGGGCCGGAACTGCAGCTTGCTCATATGCGCCGCAAGGCGAATATCGATGGGCAGGACCCACAGCTTGCGCAGCATCTGCAAGAGCCGCTGCTCGGCCGTGATCGGCAGCGTGAAGATGACGAGATCTATGCGTGTTCGGCGCGCGAATTCGAGAAGATCGTCGACCGTGCCGAGCTTCGGAAAGCCGGCGACGACGTCCGGCGAACGTTCGTCGGTGCGGTCGTCGAAAATGCCGAGGATCTGCAAGTCGGGCGGCGCCTGCGCAAAAAGTTGCTGGAGCAGAGCATCGGCCGGCGACCCGCCGCCGACGAGCGCGGTGCGCCGAACGAGCCGGCCGCTCTTGATGAGCCGATCGACAATGAGCGCCAACCCCGCGCGTTCGCAGAGGAGCAGGAGGAGCGTGCTGCCGAACCAGGTAGCCAAGAATTCGCGCGGATAAATCGCCTCCAGCCGGAAGAGAAGCAAAATGGCAAAGGCTATTCCGAAGACCGAGGCAATGATCGCTCCAAGGCGCAGCGCCTTCCACTTTCTGATGAAGCCGAGCTTGTAGAGACTAGAGCTTTGAAAGGCGAGCACGAGCCCGGCAGCGACGAGCACTGCGGCTATCGCGAGGGGCGCGCGTGCGACGGGCGTTTCCATGAACCCAAGACTAAGCCCGGTGGCCGCGATCAGCACGAATTCCACGATGCGCGCGAATCCTTCGAGAACGACACGCGAAATGGCCGGCGTCGCGGCGCTCGATTGCAAGGCGCGTGTGGCGGCGAGAAGCCGTTGCGCCTCGTTCTCTCTCTCTGGGGGCTCGGGCGTCGCGATGTCGCGCAGTACGTTCGTCATTTTATTTGTGCGAAGATGGGAGGGCGAAAGATATTGCGGATTGGGCTTTTTGCCGGGAACCGATAGCCTCGCGATAGCCGGCGAGGACGGAATCGGCCATTTCATCTATGGTAAAGCGGGTCGCAACGAATGCGGCGAGCATGTCGGCTTGGCGCCGAAGCTCGGCAGGATCCTTTAGCAAGCTCGCTTCG
>Ga0209062_1002480_pt1 | contig 24647 bp, 20 predicted proteins | sample Coa_R2_2_FD_187158 | JGI IMG/M metagenome (GOLD analysis project Ga0209062, IMG submission 187158) | Surface soil microbial communities from Centralia Pennsylvania, which are recovering from an underground coalmine fire - Coalmine... | ecosystem: Environmental > Terrestrial > Soil > Unclassified... | reverse complement strand
TTCCGTAGTGCTGTCCGAGCCATGCATCCAGGAAAAAGCGTGCACCGCGGCCTATTGCCAGCGCGGTTAGGAAATGCTTGCGTGGATATTGAAGCGCTCCAGCGGCGAGCAGAACGGGAACAATCGGAAACGGGGGCGGCAGTATGGATCCAATCAGCACAGTAAAAAAGGCGCCTTCGTCGAACTTCTTGTAGACCTTTTCTGCGCGTTTTTTCCCGATACGCTTTTCGAGAGCTTCTTTACCACCTTTACGTGCGAGGACGTAAGTCACGTATCCGCCCAGCACAGCACCAAGGGTCGCCATGATGGCGTAATACCACCAATAATCTTTGTGGCCGGAGGAGAGCAGGATTGTGAACGCGTCCATGCTGCCGGGGAGCGGGATCACGGAATTGTCGGCCAGACCGATGGCGATCAGTCCGATACCGCCCAGGCGATAGAGCCAGTGGTGGACTGAATGCTCGACTGACAGCGCTAAAATTTCCAAAAGCATGCGGCAAAGCTGCACGAAAGAGCGGCAACTTGGTTAGACGCAGAAATGACGCTTTGTGGCAGCGTACGGCGCAAATTCAATTATGAGCATAGTTTCAAGGCCGACGTCCCGACAAACCGCAGGATGGGAGGTTCGTCGATCAATCCGCACTCGGAGGCATATCGATAAAAGAGTTCAAGGCCGGCCAGATTGCCTTCGTCGAGCACGTAATGGATGTTCTCAGTCAGATACCGTTCGATTTCTGAATCGCTGATTCCGAGCTTTACCGACCAATTTCGTGCGATCGATGCGATGTTGGACGGATTGGTACCATGATCTCGTGAGCTGCTGAAGATCTCCTGAAGGTCGAGATCACGTCGCATCTCACCCAGTGCTGCGAGCCGAACTGCCCAGAATGCAAATACGAAGGGAAGTCCAGTAAAGCGGCGCCATTCACGCCCGAGATCATATATATGTAGATGTTCCAGATCTCCGGCATCCGCGCGCACCGCGCATTGCAGAGCAGGGTCTCCGATCAGCAGCGCTGCGTCGCAACTGCTGAGCATTGCGTCCAAGTCGGGTGGCATATCGACGTAGCTACGAGTCGGCCCGCCGACGAAGCGTTCGCAGAGAATGCGCGTGAGCGCGACAGACGTACGAGATGAAGTATCGAGCGCGATGCTGCCGACATTTTCCAATGGCTTCTTGCATGCGAGAACGATCGAGCGAACTGCGTCGCGCGCGGCGATCGCAGCATTGGGAATAATCACCAGGTTTGGAATCGTGGCATACGTGACCGAGGGAATGATACCGATGTCTGCAGTCCCTTGCCGAAGTTCTTCCGCACACTGCGAAGGAACGGTGTAGGCAAATTCGAAATCCGGTTGGCCCCCTGGAGCGGTTGGTCCATTGTAATTCTTGCCGAGCACTGGCGCCTGTCCTTGCTCAAAGTCCCACATTAGAGGCGCCGTATTGAGGTAGGAGATCGCCGAGATCCGCAGCGGCCGCATAAGAAGGTTCATTCTAACAAAGCACTGAGACGTGCTTCCTTGCACGAGCCACGCCGCTGTGTGTAGAGTCCGCTATTTGTCTGTAGAAATGCGAGGAAACGGGCCATGGTTGAGGGAATTGCCACAGAGCAGATCTATTGGATCGCACTGACGCTTACGCCAGGGTTAGGACCCACACGCGCACGCAAGCTGATCGAACATTTTGGCACTGCGGCCAACATCTTTCAGGCGAGTCTGACGGAGTTGGAAGCGGCTGGATTGCAGGCAGTCTCAGCACAGTTCCTGGCGAACGGGGATGCGCTTGGCAAAGCCGAAGACGAATTGGTGAAGGCACAGGCGGCAGGTGCAACCGTAATCACACAGTCGGATTGTGAGTATCCGGAGCGCTTAAAGGAGATTTACGATCCCCCACTGGTTCTGTATGTGCGTGGCGACGCGAGAATTCTGGCGAAACCGGGTATTGCGGTGGTTGGAACCCGCCACCCCACTCCTTACGGCATGGGCATGGCAGCCCGGCTGGCCTGCGACCTTTCAGGACATGGCATCATCATTATTAGTGGCATGGCGCGGGGAGTCGACACTTCCGCGCATCGTGGGGCTCTGGAAGGCAGGGGCAAAACAATCGCGGTCTTCGGAACCGGCGTCGACGTAATTTACCCGCGCGAAAATCAGAAGCTTTCCGAACAAATCGTGGCTTCGGGGGGAGCTCTGATCAGCGAGTTCCCTGTTGGAACATTCGCCGCTCCGCAGAATTTTCCTATCCGCAACCGCATCATCAGTGGCCTTTCCGTAGGCGTGCTGGTGATGGAAGCAGGCGAATATAGCGGTACTCGGATTACCGCGCGTTGCGCTCTGGAACAGAGCCGGGAAGTTTTTGCCGTTCCCGGAAATGTCACAAACAAGCTTTCCTGGGGGCCTAACACGCTCATTAAGCAGGGGGCTAAGCTGGTTGCGACCTGGGAAGATGTCTGGGAAGAGCTGCCCTCGCAGATCCGGATACAGCTGGAGCCGACCGACGCTTCTGCAACGAAACCTGCTCCTGAAGCATCTCTGTTCGACGAAACGCTCTCTCCGAACGAAAAGAAAGTGTTTGCTCTGCTGCACGCCGACCAAATGACGCATATTGACGAACTGATCGAAAAGCTGGCTCCAATGTCTTCCTCGGAACTATTTGCCGCGCTGTTCGAACTGGAACTCGCGTCAAAAATACGACAGTTGCCGGGGAAACATTATGTTAGGACGTTTTAGTCTTTCAGCCGGCTGGTTCGCTTGTGGCTGTTAGCTGTCGCTTTCGGCAAAATCGCAAGTGGTGGAATGGCATAGGCAATGCAAGGTTTCGGAGACTCAAAGTTTCTGAGAGAGTACATCAGCTAGCATTGGCAATCTACAAGAACACCGCACATTTTCCCCAAGGTGAGCTGTACGGCTTAGTAAGCCGGATTCGACGCATCGCCGCTTCCCTTCCGACGAACCTGGCAGAAGGACATGGTCGTGGCGTGGATGCTGATTTTAAGCGCTTTGTTCAGATTGCTATGGGCTAGGCAAGCGAACTCGAGTATCGACTCTTACTTGCGCGAGACTTGAAGTTACTTAAGGACAACGCGTATCTAATTCCGAACGAAGAAGTGACTGGGACGGAACGCGTGTTAGCATCACTGCTTGTAAAGCTGAGGAGCCGAGAGCTGACAGCTGATAGCCGAGCAAGGGGCAATCGTGCTAGCTTCAGATAACAAGTAAGACAAACAGAGGTAACTTTGGCAAAAGGGTTAGTCATAGTTGAATCGCCTGCCAAGGCGAAAACCATTCAGAAATATCTTGGCAGAGGCTACGAAGTGGAAGCTTCGTTCGGTCATGTCAAAGATCTGCCCAAAAGCAATCTCGGCGTCGATATCGACCATAACTTCGATACCGAGTACGTCGTGATTCCTGGGAAGGAAAAAGTTCTGGTCAAGCTGAAGAAGCTGGCGAAGGGCGCGGATGCCGTGTACCTGGCGCCTGACCCGGATCGCGAAGGCGAGGCCATTGCCGCGCATCTGGCCGAAGAACTTGGTGGCGACGGATTTGATGGGAAAAAGAAAAAGAAGGCCGCTGGCGTAAACATTCGCCGCGTCACTTTCAACGAGATTACGCAACGCGCAGTGAAGGAAGCCTTTGAGCATGCGCGAGATATCGATCGCAACCTTGTGGACGCGCAACAGACGCGCCGCGTACTCGATCGCCTGGTCGGATATCAGGTCTCTCCGCTGCTGTGGGACAAAGTGCGCCGAGGACTATCTGCCGGGCGTGTACAGACTGTCGCTCTACGGCTGATCGTGGATCGTGAGCGCGAGATCAAGGCGTTCCAGAAGCAAGAGTACTGGACAATCGATGCGCACCTTACCGCAGGCAAGGGTCCGGCATTCGATGCGCGCTTGATTGGCAAGGGCGAAGAGAAGATCGAAGTTCCCAACCAGGAGGAGGCCGACAAGATCACGGCTTTCCTGAAAGAAGCGAACTGGCTGGTCCGCTCCGTCGAGAAGAAAGAACGCAAGCGCAACGCCGCTGCTCCATTCACCACCAGCAAGTTGCAACAGGATTCGGCTCGCAAGCTGCGCTTCAGCGTGAAGCGCACGATGATGCTCGCGCAACGCTTGTACGAAGGCGTAGAACTCGGGGACGAAGGGCTGGTCGGATTAATCACCTACATGCGTACTGATTCCACGCGCGTGTCGAACGAGGCGCTAGGTGAGGTGCGCGAGTATATACCGTCGCATTTCGGCGCCGAGTATTTGCCTGAGACGGCAAACTTCTTCAAGTCGAAACAGAAAGGCGCGCAGGAAGCGCACGAAGCGATTCGTCCGACGTCGGCGGCGCGGCATCCCGATGAGATCAAGCAATACCTGAAAGAAGATGAGTACAAGGTTTACAAGCTGATCTGGCAACGCTTTGTAGCGTCGCAAATGAATCCGGCAGTGTTCGATCAGACCACGGTTGACATCGACGCGAGCCAGGGAATCGAAGCCTATCGTTTACGCGTGACGGGATCAGTGCTGAAGTTCGATGGATTCCTTAAGGTCTACGAGGAATCGAAAGAAGGCAAGGACGAGGAAGACGAGGCCCTGAAGCATAAGCTCCCGGTACTGAACGAAGGTCAGAAGCTGACGCTGAAGGAATTGAAGCCCGAACAGCACTTCACCGAACCGCCTCCACGTTACAACGAAGCATCGCTGGTAAAGGAACTGGAAGAGCGCGGTATTGGACGTCCATCAACCTACGCCACGATCCTGGGAACGATTCAGGAGCGACAGTACGTGACGAAGGTCGGTGGGAAGTTTGTTCCGACTGAAATCGGTTTGGTAGTCACAGATCTGTTGGTCGATAACTTCAAGGACATCTTCGATCCTGCTTACACCGCGAAGCTTGAGGAAGAGCTCGACGACATCGAAGAAGGCAAAGAGAAGTGGACCGATGCGTTAAAGGACTTTTACAAGAAGTTCGAGCGCGATCTGAACTACGCCGAGGAGCACATGCAGAATCTGAAGGCGATGGAGAAGCCGACAGATGAGAAGTGCGAACGGTGCGGCTCTCCGTTGGTGATCAAGTGGGGCAAGCACGGCAGCTTCTTCGCGTGCAGTTCGTATGACAAAAACGATCCCAATAGCTGCACATTTACAAAAGAAAACCCGATTGATTTGCCGGATCTCGATACGGCCGACATGCAGGAGACCTCTCAAGAGGAATACTGCGAAAACTGCGGGCGTCCGATGGTGTTGAAGCGCGGGCGATTCGGGCAGTTCATGGCCTGCACTGGCTATCCGGACTGCAAGACCACGCGTCGGCTTGATCAGGCCAAGAAGGTTCCAGATGTTCCGCTGGATGAGAAATGCCCGGAATGTGGACGCAACTTGCTGTTGCGTCATGGTCGCTACGGCGAGTTCGTCTCGTGCTCGGGATATCCGGACTGCAAGTATGTAAAGCAGAATTTCATTGGAATGAAGTGTCCTGAGTGTAAAGAAGGCGAACTGGTGGAGAAGCGAGCTCGGCGCCGCGGCAACACCTTCTACGGATGCTCGCGCTATCCCAAATGCAAATTTACTTCGGCGAACAAGCCGGTTCCAGAGAAATGCCCCGAATGCGGGCACGAATACCTGGTGCAAAAATTCCTCAAATCTGGACCAGTGCTGGCCTGTCCAAACGAGAAGTGCGAGTACTCGCGTCCGTTACCGCAGGAAGAAGCGCAACCGGTTTCGTGAGAGGGGAGAATAGTGAAGAAAAACAAAGATTCGAAGAAGACCGCCAAACCAACACACGCCGATGCCGAACTGCTGCTGAAGCTGTACGAACTACGGCGCGATTCAGAGTTGCGTCGCGCGCGTCAGTTCATGGCGTTTGAATACTGGCCGCAGAATGCCGACGATATCGTCGCGATCATCAACGAGTTTGGCACCGACAGAAACAGGTGGTATCGGCAGGCAATGTCGTATTGGGACATGGCGGCGAGTATGGTCGTACACGGAGTATTGAATCGAGAGTTGTTTCTCGACTCTGCTGGCGAGTTATTCTTCATCTTCGCCAAAATTGCGCCTCATCTGAAGGACGTCCGCGAACGGACGGGACTCCCACGGTCCTTCTGGAACTTTGAGCAACTTATCGAAAGTTCGCCGGTCGCAAAGGAGCGATTCGCAGCAATACAGAAGCGGGTTGCGATGCGAGCAAAGCAGGCCAACGCGGCGAAAGCATAGGAAGTCCCATTCGAGATGCCAATCCTCGCTGTGCTCCGAAGGGACAGCCGACCGCGGCTGCGCTACGCAACTTCTTTTACGCGAAGTATTCCCGGATGTATTCGTCGCGCGAGGCAGCGAGTTCCTCGACCGTTCCATCGAAGATCACCTTTGCATCCTTCAGAAGCAGAAAAGTGGTTCGCGCATCGACGGAGTTGTTCTTTGGGAGCTGCAGCATCTTGTTTTCTTTTTCGTTGAAGTAGTGTGTCGCCATCATGAGCGTATCGGGCAACCGATGCGTGGTCATCAGGGCACTGGTGTGATATACGTCGCGCTGCTTCACCAGGAGTTCGATGATCGTTGTCGAGGTTACCGGATCAAGCCCTGCGGTAGGTGAGTCATAGAGCAGTACTTCCGGACGGTCGATGATCGCGCGTGCGATTCCGACGCGGCGCTTCATGCCCCCAGAAAGCTCTCCCGGGAACTGATCAATGGTGTTTTCGAGTTCCACAAACTGCAGCGCTTCACGCACACGTCGCTCGATTTCCTCGGCAGGGCGTCCTTCCTCAATCAATCGAAATGCGACGTTTTCGCGGACCGTGAGCGAATCGAATAGGGCACTCTCCTGAAAGACCATACCCATCTTTCGCCGTAGCTCGAATAACTGATCTTCCGACATTTCATTCACATGCTCACCCAGAACATAGATGTCGCCAGAGTCCGGCTTAATCAGGCCGAGAGCGAGCTTGAGAATCGTTGTTTTGCCAGACCCGAGAATTCCGAGCAGCATCTTGGTTTCGCCACGGCGCAATTCGAAGGAGATGCTATCTAGAACAGCGCGTTCCTCGAACGCAATCGAAACCCGGTCGAACACAATTGTCTTTTCGTCAGAAGGAGGCGTGTTTGGAGCGGTTTCCGGCGTGGCGAGAACGGTTCCCATCAGTGCACGTGCATCAGGGTCATAAGCAATTTCGTATAGAAGAAGTCGACCATCAGGATCATGACGGAAGAGGACACCATCGCCTGTGTTGTTGCGCGACCGACACCCTGCGTGCCACCCTTGGCGGTAACGCCGTAGTAGCAGCCTACGGTGGCGATGATAAAGCCAAATAACAGAGGCTTGGTGAGACCCATGAATACGTCAGGAAATTCTAAAGACTGCCAGGCTGTGGTCCAGTATTGATTGCTATCGAGACCAAGCGCGAAGCGGGAGACTAGCCAGCCGCCAGCCAATCCCACGAGATCCGCAATGATGGTGAGAAAGAACAGCATGATCGTAGCGGCAAGCACGCGCGGGGTGACCAGTTTCTTCAGGGGGTCCGTGCCGAGTGCGCGCATCGCATCGATTTGCTCGGTAACCTTCATGGTTCCAAGCTCGCTGGCGATGCCTGAAGCATTGCGCCCGGCTACCATCAGGCCAGAAATTACCGCTCCAAGTTCGCGCACCATGCTGAGAGACACCAGCTGACCGGTAAGCGAAAGCGATCCGAAGCGTTGAAGGGTGTTCGAACTCTGGAGGGCAAGTACAGCTCCGATGGACAGGCCGGCGAGCACAACCACGGGAAGAGAGCCGACTCCAATGGAATCAGCCTGCAGAAGCGTATCCGCGAGGTAACGAGGCTTGCGGAAAATGTTGAGCACCGCTTCCCAGGAAAGGATCGTGTATTCCTGAACCGAGAGAACCGTTTCCATGGCCAGCTCTGACGGGGTGCGGATTTCCATTTGCTAGTAGCCTCGCAACCTGCGATTTCCACTCCGAAATATATCAGAAGGCGGCCGTTGTTCGTGCCTGCCCGCGCGGATTGCAAACATCGGGCCGAAAACTTTTACATCCGATTAACGTTTGATTGCAGACTAGCTGTATTCCTTGTCCGACAGGAGACACAACACCTTTGTCAAACCAGGCCTCGCACCAGCAACTGAGCTGGATGTTTACGCAATGGCAGGAAGATCACAATCTGCCTTCCATCGTTCTTCTTCGGCCAGTTAATCTTTATTGCGTTTGCGGATTTCAATATTCAGCCGCTTGATCTTCTGATTCAGCGTGGAAAGCGGGATGTGGAATCGCTCGGCGGCCTCGGTCTGATTGGAGTTGCACTTTTCAAGCATATCGACGATCAGGCGACGCTCGCATTCCTCGACAAGTTCGAACAGGGAAGCGTCAGGACGGTGTTCCAGCATCTGGAGACCATTACCGCGGCCGACAATCTGATCTGGTAGCAGGTCCACGGTAATCATCGTCCCCGAGCTGAGCACGACGGCACGCTCCATGACATTTTCCAACTCGCGTACGTTACCAGGCCACGAATAATCGAGAAGGTAACGTAGCGCTTCGGGAGAGATTTCGCACGCCTCGCGATCGTTCTCCTGCGAAAACTTGCGCAGGAAATAGTTCACCAGGAGGGGAATGTCTTCGCGACGATGGCGGAGCGGAGGAAGATCGATGGTGATAACGTTCAGTCGATAGAAGAGGTCTTCCCGGAACTTGCCTTCCTTCACCATCTGCCGGAGATCGACGTTGGTGGCGGCGATGATGCGGACGTCTACGTGGATTTCCTGAACTCCGCCCAGGTGCATGAACTTGCGATCCTGCAGGACGCGCAAGATCTTAGCCTGCGTCTCCATGCTCATAGTGCCGATCTCGTCCAGGAACAGCGTGCCCTTGTCGGCGATTTCGAACAGGCCCTTTTTGGATGCGATGGCGCTGGTGAAAGCACCCTTCACATGACCGAATAGAGTGGATTCCAGAAGATCAGCCGGCATCGACCCCGTATTTACGGGAACGAAGGGCGCGTCCTTGCGCGTCGAGTTCATGTGCAGGGCTTTGGCAATCAGTTCCTTGCCGGTCCCGCTTTCACCCTGCAACAATACGGTTGAGCGGCTCGGAGCTACCTGCGCAACCAGATCGAAAATGCGCAGCATCGCTTCGCTCTTGCCGATAATGTTCTCGAAGTTGTAGCGCTGCTTCAGAGCGCGTTTCAGCTGTATGTTTTCTTCTTCGGCACGGCGGCGCGCGACGGCAGCTTGAATGTCAGCAAGCAGTTTTTCGTTATCCCATGGCTTCTGGATGAAATTAGTCGCACCTGACTGGATGGCAAGAACGGCGTTTTCCACTGTGCCGTAAGCGGTAATCATGATGACGGCCAATTGGCTGTCGCGCTCGCGAATGTCGCGTAGAACCTCCAGGCCGTTTTTGTCCGGTAGAGCAAAATCCAGCAAGACGAGATCGAAAGGGCGCTCCGCGATCCGGCTCAATCCCTCTTCACCCGTACTCGCGGACTCCACCGAATAGTTCTCCATTTCAAGCAAGGTCTGGAGAGACTCGCGGATTGCTGCCTCATCGTCGACGATGAGAATGGTGCCGGATACGGGCTCCGCCTGCATATGGCGGGTAAAAACAGCGGCTTCAGACATTTACTGCCTTTCTCGCAAGGGGAAACTCCACCAGGAACGTAGTGCCTTCGCCAACACGGCTGTCCACCTGGATCTTGCCTGCATGTTCCTGGATGATTCCGTAAGTCACCGACAAGCCAAGGCCGGTACCACGCCGTCCTGTGTTGCCGGTCTTAGTCGTAAAAAATGGATCATAAATTCGTTGGATGTGTTCCTGTGCAATCCCGGTACCGGTATCCGTGACACTTACGCTAACGCCATCGCCATTGTTGGTGGTCACAGTCAAAGTTCCGCCTTGCGGCATCGCGTCTTTTGCATTCAGGAACAAATTCAGAAATACCTGTTGCAATTTTCCTGCATTGCCATTGATGCAGGGGAGCTCCGGATGCAGGTTTTCCTGCATGCGGATTCGCGCCGTCTTCATCTGGTGCTCGAGAAGCGCAAGTGTCTCGTGGATGATCTTATTCAGATCCACGTCGCGGAACTCGGTACCGCTGGTGCGCGAGAAATTGAGCAGGCTATTGACGATCTCCGAGGCGCGGAAGGTCTGGTGCGTGATCTTCTCGAGCAGAGCAGAGCGCTTTTCGTCTCCCTGTAGTTGTTTGGCGAGCATCTGCGTATACGACGAAATGACCGCGAGCGGCGTATTGACTTCGTGCGCCACGCCCGCAGCGAGCAATCCGATGGACGACATCTTCTCCGCCTGCGAAAGTTGCGATTCCAGTTCGATGCGCTCGGTAATGTCGTCGACGATAATCAAGCGCCCGATCACATGGAACTGCTTGGTGACCAGCGGTGCGATGGCGATGTTGGTGACCCGGGTGTCGCCAGTGATGGTGTTGAATTTGAATTTATAAAGATTGTGGATGCCGGGGGTCTGCCGTACCCGGTAGAACTCCTGTGCAAATTGCTGCGGGAAAATTTCTGTGATGGGCTGCCCTAGGGCATTCATGCGGGGGATGGCGAACATGACTTCCATCTGCGAGTTCCAGAATTCGATGCGGTCCTCCAAGTCAACCGCCAGGACGCCAACGCTGATGGATTCGACGATGTTCTCGTTGAATTCCTTCAGGCGCTCGTACTCCACAACCTTTTGTTCGAGTGACGCGTAGAGCCGCGCATTCTGGATAGCGATGCCGATGTATCCAGCCACGGTTTCGAGCAGTTCCACATCCTCGCTCGAGAGGAAGTCGCCTTCAGCTGTTTTGCCAAGCCCGAGGACCGCGATGGTGTGGTTCTGGACGGTGCACGGAATGAAATAGTTTAGATCGAGCCGTGCGATCGTCTGCTGCGCTGCCGGGGTTTCCCGGACCACCTGATGGGTATTGTCGAAGAATAGATGACCGGCGGCATCTTCGGGACGCTTTACCGCAAGAAACGAGAGGTCAAGGTTTCGTGTATCGGCAATCCCGAATGATTTCGCCATCGTGAATCGGCCAGTGCTCTCCGAAGCGAGGAAGATCGCGAGACGATCCACCAGCAAAGTTCGGGAAAGGCGATCCACAACCGATCCGAGCATTTTGTCGAGGTCAACTTGTGAACTGAGTTCGCGGCCAAATTCGATCAGCGTCTTACGATAGTCGTAACGCTTTTTGTAGAAGAACATGTCCAGGCGGTCCTGGATCCAGTTCTTCATGGGATCGAACAGCAACGCGGTGACCATGATGGCGACTATCAATCCAGAAGGCCCCGCGCTGGGCAGCCGTGCGTGCACAATTTCAGCCGCCAGTCCGACTGCTGCGAAGTAAACGCCCGCGATGGTCGCGGCTGCGAGCGTATAAGCCATGCCGCGCTTGAAGATCAGGTCCACGTCCATCAGGCGGTAGCGGAAGATCGCGTAGCCGAACGTCAATGGCAGGAAGACCAGCGCTAGAACAGAAATTTTGGTGAGCAGCCCGGCTGGCTGGCCATCGGAGTATGGGATCACATAGAACAAAATGTAAGGCAGGATTGCCAGCGTTGTTCCCCTGGTGACCCACTTCATCTGCTGCCGCAGAATCGGCGATGATGCGCGGCGGTAGCTATGCCACAGGACACTAACTGCCACGAGGAACAGCACAGAGATGTAAACCATCTGAGTGCGGTCCAGCCAATAGAGCAGCAACTCACTAGCCTGCAATTTCTGGTTTGCGAACACGCGCACGGCCAGGAGCAATGCGCCAGGAACGTAGGTAAACGAAATCAGCCATTTGTGATCGCGAACGATCTTCTTCGGCTCTGGAAAGGTAAAAACGAAATGCAGAAACAGCGCGGGCTGCAGAAGTTCAGCGACAACATTGGACCAGTAGATCGCCCAATCGAAATCATTCAGTTTTCCGGTGTAGTGGAACGAGAAGTAGATAAACGAACTCAGGCAGAACAGATAGAAGTGCGTGGCCTTGGGCGCAGTCCAACGCCTGAGCAGGACGTAAAGACCGATCCCGAGGTAGATCAGAGCTATGAGCCGCAGGCCGGCATTCAGCGACCGATCAAACGGCACGAGGATTACCGGAACCTGCAGCGGGATGCCATCGCGTATCAGGCTGTACTTTGCTTTTGAGTACGTTCCGATCCGGAACAACTGGCGGGTGAGCGCTCCGACGTTCTGTACTTCGTGATCATCTACAGCCGTGAGAAGGTCGCCCTTCTTAACGCCCGCGCGTGCCCCAGGGCCATCGGAATCGATTCGCCGAGCCTGGATGTGTCCAGCCTTTTCCACCCACCACACGCCATCGTAGGGCGTCTCGAACTGACGTTCTTTCTGGAAGTTGATCCAGGCAAATACGCACGCAGTAACGGTCAGAAGGGCCAGCGCGATGGCAACAAACCGAACTTGAGCATCTTTGGTCATAAGCTGGCCGGGCGGTAGAGAAGGCTGCTTTCGAGGCGCAGGATTCTTCCTCGCTTCCTGTCGTTGCACGCCATTTGCCAGTTGTGTTGGCATTATCCGGAAGGTAAATAGCTTGCTACCTGAGACTTAGACAATCTTATCAGCTCTAGGGCGAGCGATCTTCCATTTTTGGAAGGTGCCTCCAGCATTCAGGAATGTTGCTATTCTCAGCCCATCCCCCGGGAGGTTATGTCACCGGGTGGTCGCAACCGTGTATCAGATAGAATCAATTTTTATAAGCGGCAGCAGAGGAGCGGGCGATTGAGCGACCTGAACGTCGATGAGGTGAAACGGCGCCTGAGCGAGGGTGATTACCTGGAAATCACAACCGGAGGCGGTGCGTACGAAGTCTGGGCGGAGCCTTATGCGAGTCCCCCTGCTATTTTCTTTGAAGGCGAGAAGTATCCGTACTCGGAACTGGAACGAATAGCGACCCAAATCGTCGCAGACATGCGCCGTGGGGAATTGCGCTGCCGTTGGATTGAGGAAGACTAGCGCACAAAAAAGGGGAGTCTACAGACTCCCCACATAGAAGCGACAGAGGCGATATCAGCTAGTAAGAACCTCAAGACCTGCTTCACGGTTGCTTGTAAACGCCGATTGCCGAAATCTTCATTTCCAATCGATGAAACGCAGGTTCTCTGCTTCCCCCGCCGACCCGGCTGTTAATCTAGTTGCCTAAGCTATGGATCCGATTGTCTTTACGCGCGCATTGGTGGATATCGAATCGATCACCGGGAACGAAGCACCGGTCGGTGAGTTTCTGGAAGGCGTCTTGGCTTCGCTCGGATATGAAGTGCGGCGGATGCCGGTGGAACGGCACCGCTTTAACGTGATTGCTCAGGCACCCAACCTTCCGGCTCCGGAGATATTTTTTTCCACGCACATGGATACGGTGCCTCCTTTCATTGCCAGCTCCGAAGATGATCGAAACATCTACGGACGCGGCTCGTGCGATGCTAAGGGAATAATTGCTGCTCAGGTGTCCGCAGCGGAAAAGCTTCGCGGCGAGGGCTTAGCGGTGGGATTGCTGTTCCTGGTAGGTGAAGAGCGCGACAGCGCTGGCGCACAGATGGCTAACACACAAACGGTTGGAGCGAGGTTTCTGGTGAATGGGGAGCCAACCGAGAATCACATTGCGAGTGCGTCAAAGGGCGCCTTGCGCGTCGAGGTAGCCGCGCATGGGAAGATGGCGCATTCGGCATATCCCGAGTTAGGAGATTCGGCGATCAATAAGCTCGTGAAGGCACTCGATCGTTTGCTGGAAATGCCGCTACCCGAAAACCCGGAGATCGGCCCAACGACGATGAATATAGGAACGATCGAGGGAGGCCGCGCGCCAAACGTGATATCTGACACGGCTCGCGCACAACTCTTGTTTCGCTTAGTCGGACCGGCAGAGGACTTGCGGCACAATATCGTTCAGACCGTTGGTGATCTTGCTCATGTGGAATTCACACTCGAAATTCCCTTCATAAAACTGCGCACCATCCCGGGGATCCCGACGATGATTGCAAAATTCACGACAGATGTTCCGGCGCTGAACAAGTGGGGAGAGCCGGTGTTGATTGGCCCCGGATCAATTCACGTCGCGCACACCGAGAGGGAGCACATTTCAAAAGCTCAGCTGCTCGAAGCAGTGGATATTTACTGCCGGATCGCGCGGCAGCTCAGTGAAAGATGCGCCTAGCAATCCGCACGGCTAGGCCACCGCTGCACAAAATCAGGGCTACGATCACCCGCTGTAATTTGCAACTACGCGAACAACTTTCTCACTCCCGTCAAATTCCATGAACTCAGCGGTCTTCGTGCCTCTCTGATTGATGTAGCAGACCACCACGCTCGAGATCCCGTACATCAGTTCCAGAAATTCGAAGCGCAGTTGAGGAACGAGTTCGAGACCGCGTTTGAAGTAATTCCGCAAGGCAGCTTTTCCAACTACTGTTCCGGAGGGATCAGCGAGAATCTTTGCTGCGACCGGAGAAGTTAAAACAACATCATCCGCATAGTGAGACAGAATTGCTTCGAGGTCATGCGAGTTCCATGCGGCAATCCATTCCCGTGCAAAATCCCTGGCCTGCTGTTCCATGATCATGCGCGCCAGCATACATATTCTGAAAATGCCGATCCAATCCAAAATCCCAATGCAGCTAAACGCAAACGTCGCGCCTCAAGTAGACTGTTGAGGTGGGGAATACGACCAACACTGCTGAATTGAACTCTCTCGCGAACGCGTCGTCCTCGTACCTGCGTTCGGCGATGCACCAACCGATTCGCTGGCAGGAATGGGGCGATGCAGCCTTCGCCACTGCCAAACGGGAAAACAAGCCGATCCTGCTCGACATTGGCGCCGTATGGTGCCACTGGTGCCACGTGATGGATCGCGAATCGTACGACGATCCCGAGGTTGCGCAGATCGTGAATGAGAATTACGTCGCGATCAAGGTAGATCGCGACGAGCGTCCCGATATCGACAGCCGGTACCAGTCAGCAGTACAGGCGATGACGGGGCAGGGCGGTTGGCCGCTTACTGCATTTCTCACGCCAGAAGGAAAGCCCTTTTTCGGCGGCACATATTTTCCGCCACAAGACCATTGGGGACGACCCGGGTTTAAACGCGTGTTGTTGACTATCGCCGAAGCATTTCGCGAGAAGAAGGCAGAAGTCGACGAACAGGCCAATGCGGTGATGAGCATGATCGGCCGCAGCGAAACCTTCTCTGAGGTCGACTCGGATCGCGTGAATCCGCAGATCATCGACCACATTGTCGGAAGCGCGCAGAGCATGTTCGACGCGAAGCATGGCGGCTTCGGCTCCGCTCCGAAATTTCCGCACTCGTCAGCCATCGATCTGTTGCTTGACCGCTATGCACGCACCGGAGATCCGGATGTTGGAAATATCTGCATAACGACGCTGGAGCATATGGCGCACGGCGGCATCTACGACCAACTTGCCGGCGGATTCCACCGCTATTCGGTCGATGAGCACTGGCTGGTACCGCACTTCGAGAAGATGTCATATGACAATTCCGAACTGCTGAAGAACTACGTGTATGCCTATCAGGCGACGGGCGTACCGTTTTTTGCCGCCGTCGCACGCGACATCATCCGATGGATGGACGAATGGCTCAGCGACCGCGAAAACGGCGGATTCTACGCATCCCAGGACGCCGACTACTCCATGGACGACGATGGAGATTACTTCACCTGGACCCTCGACGAGGCGCACGCGGTGCTTTCCCCGGATGAGTTGAAGGTTGCAGCAGCGTACTATGACATCGGCGAAGTCGGCGACATGCATCACAATCCGGCGAAGAACGTGCTGTGGGTGAAGTCTTCGATTGAGCAGATCGCGTTGAGCAACAGCATGTCGGCCGATCGGGTATCTGCATTACTGGATTCCGCGAAGCAGAAGATGTACCAATCGCGCCTGAAGCGGCCGACACCCTACGTGGACAAGACGGTTTACGTGAACTGGAATGCGCTCTGTATTTCCGCCTACCTTCAGGCAGCCCAGGTGCTCGGCATGGAAGATGCACGCAAATTTGCATTGCGTTCACTGGATCGCATTTTGTCGGAGGCATGGCGCTCGGAGCGCGGCCTCAAGCACGTGATCGCCTACTCTGACCCAAAGGCGCAGGCACGAGCGACAGCCGGCCTGCTTGATGACTATGCTTTCACCACTATCGCGGCTCTCGACGCTTACGAAGTAACCGGCGACTTCGCATACTTCAAATTCGCTCGCGAGATCGCCGACAAAATGCTCGAGCTGTTTTACGACGAGACTCGCGGCGGCTTCTTCGATACTGCCAAAGGAGAGAAGGGGCTGCTTGGCGCTCTCAGCGCTCGCCGCAAGCCTTTTCAGGACTCTCCAACTCCCTCCGGGAACAGCGCAGCCGCTATCGCCTTGTTGCGTCTCTATGGCTACACAAACGAACCTTCATATCGCGACAAAGCCGAATCGACACTCGAAGTATTTGCTGGCCTGGCACAGCAAGTGGGTATCTTCGCTGGAACGTATGGGATCGCAGCTGTGTGGTATTTCAAGCCGCACACTCAGGTGGTTGTCGTAGGCGACGATCGCGATGCCGACCAGCTTTACGCAGCCGCCATCGCACCGTTCGCACTGAACAAGTCGGTAATTCGAATGCGGTCAAGCAAAGCGGATGTGCACAGCCTCCCTCCAGTTCTCTTGGAAACAATTCCTAATCTCCCTGCCGTAAAGCAGGGCAGATCGGTTGCTGTGGTGTGCTCGAACTTCACTTGCATGCCGCCGATTGAAGACCCCGATCAGCTTGCGCAGACATTGCACAAAGTACTCTTAGCCTGATCCTGGCTGCCGTGTTTGTGGGCACGGTGCGGTCCGGATTGGCCGGAAATTTCACAGGCTTACTTTCCTGCAACCTTTCGCTACGGATGAAATCGAATTTCGCAAGGAGTGTCACATGTCAACTGCACTTACTGAAACTCGTTTTTTCGAAACGAGCATTGATCTTTCCGAGCACATCCGCAAGCAGGTCGTAACTCTATTAAACCAGCGCCTGGCGGACGCTACCGATCTGAAGACACAAACAAAGTTTGCTCATTGGAACGTAAAAGGTGTTCAGTTCTTCCAGCTGCACGAGTTATTCGATCAAATTGCGGAGCATTTCGACGATTACGCTGATCTTCTCGCCGAGCGTGCCACCGCGCTGGGCGGAACGGCTCAAGGCACGCTGCGGCAGGCGGCAGCCTCTTCGAGCATCCCGGAGTACGACATCACAGCGACCAATGGGCCGGAGCATGTGCGTGCGTTGGCGAGGAATGTCGCGGCGTTCGGCGAATATGTTCGCGAAGCGATCGACAAGTCGGATGAAGTCGGCGATAAATCCACTGCCGACGTTTTCACCGAAATCTCACGACAGGTCGATAAGGACTTGTGGTTCTTGCAAGCGCATTTGCAAGCCTACTTGTCGCAACTCAGAAAAAAGGCGCTCTCTGCCGCGAGAGGCGATGGGCGCTTTGCTGTTCCCGCCGGTGCATTGAGCTAAGTCTGTCGATATGCCTCATCGAGCAGTTCTATGACATGCATAACGCGCATTTTCAAGCCGCGCTGCTGCACGCCTACTCGCAATTGCAGCACGCAGCCCACGTTTGCTGTTGCAAGAACATCCGCTGTTACTGAGGCAATATCTTCCATTTTCGCGGCGAGAAGTTTGGTCGACAACTGATTCTGAACGACATTGTAGGTTCCGGCGCTGCCGCAGCAGTAATCGGAATGCGGCATTTCGATCAAGTCGGCTCCGATTGCCTTGAGCAACTCGCGAGGCGCGGATCGGATCTTCTGCGCGTGCGCCAGATGGCACGGATCCTGGTAAGTTACGCTCGCGTGCAGCTTCCGTTGAGGCGCCCGCAACCCTAGCTCAGCCAGAAACTCGCTGACGTCTTTCGTCTTGGCGGCAAATGCTTGAGCTTTCGCTGAGTAGCGAACGTCATTCGCGAGAAGGTTGGCGTAATTTTTCATGGTGGAACCACAGCCCGCGGCGTTGGTCACGATTGAGTCAATCTTGTCGGAAAGCATCGCATCGATGTTGCGACGCGCAAGATCGCTTGCATCATCGCGAAATCCGGCGTGGGCGTGCAACGCCCCGCAGCACGCCTGCTTGGGCGGGATGAAAACCGTCACACCATTCTTCTGCAGCACGCGAATGGTCGCGCGATTCAGTTCGGAGAAGCTGACACTCGCAACACAACCGATGAGGAATGCGGCCCTGGTACGCTCCTCGCCTTCGGATGGGAAAACCTTACCCAGATCGGAGAACGAGAATTCCCGATCAACCGGCGGCGCGAGCGCATCCGTATTCTCCAGACCGAGAACTTTCAGAATCCCGCTCCACCGAACCAGTTTCTGTAACCCCGTTTGCTGGTAGAGATAGAGAACCGTCGCCCAGAACGATAGTGCTCCAAAACTCTTCAAGAGCTTGTTGTAGGTGTACCGCCGGGCGATTCGCGCCAGCAATGGCCGCCGGTAGCTCTTTTCGATTTCCGCGCGTGCGCGTTCAACGATCTGGCCGTAGCTCACGCCTGACGGGCAGGCTGTCTCGCAAGCCAGGCAGCCGAGGCAGCGGTCGATGTGAGTAACAAAGGAATTCCCAATCGGCAGATTTCCCTGATCTACCTGCAGGACCTGGTAAATCCGTCCGCGCGGCGAATCAGCCTCCAGTCCTAGCACGCGGTACGTCGGGCATTGCTCCAGGCAGAGCCCGCAATGAATGCAGGTGGAATACAAGTCCCAGCTCGGGCCAGCGCCCGACCTAAATCCTGAGCGCTGTTCGGCACTTCCGGTCTGGGATGCTGTACTCAAATTAGGAATCTCCCGCGATTCAGAATCTGTTTGCGATCCAGAGCTTTTCGTGCGATGCGCATGGCAGCCAAATCCGTCGGAGTTGTGCCCCAAACATCAATGTGCTGTTTCAGCGCCGTGGAACAATGTGTGATTACGGCCATCGAATCACAGCCAAGTGCGTTTCGATATGCGTTGACCATTGTCACCAGTCTTTCGACGCTTTCCGCAGCCGAAAAGGCAATGAGAAACGAGCCCGTGGCACGGCCCAAAGCGCCCCAGTGCACTCCCGTGTTGCCAGCCAATGTCGCAGCTGAGCGCAAGGCGTTTTCTACGGCAGATGAAGGTACAGAGACGCGTAGCAGAGCGCAATTGTTTTGACTCTGCGCCCAGAGATCAGCCCAATCCGCGATGGTGCGCCAGAACATCTCTTCGTCCGCACCTCCTCCCTCCCGAGCTACGTCCGTACCGAGTTCCTGGCGATACCGAGCGAGAACGGCATCACTGCCCGCCGCGCGCAGGTACACGCCCCACGTACCACGGCTCCCACCATCCGGGATCATAGTGCGGGCTTCCGGCGAAGCAATTTCTAAGCAGAGCGGCGACAGTGGAGACTGCAAGATGCGGTCACGGTATTGAATAGCCTGATGAAGACTCACGAATTCAGTAACGAACGTGCGGTATTGGTGCGGAGCGGGAAAGACTTTCAGGTTGGCGGAAACAAGCACGCCAAGCGTGCCGAAGCTGCCGGTCATCAGCTTCATCAGGTCATAACCCGCAACATTCTTGACGACCCGGCCTCCAGCCTTCGCGATCCTGCCGTCTGCCGTAACAAAACGCACACCCAGCAGGGATTCCCGGATGCTACCGAAACGATGCTGAAGAGCGCCGCTCGCGTTTGCAGCAATCGCTCCGCCAACTGTCACGCGCTCACTGCGCGCAGGATCGATGGGCAGCAACTGCCGATTGCCGTCGACCACTCGTCGAAGTTGGGCAATCGTGATTCCTGCGCCGACAGAAAGCGTCAGATCCCCAGGATCATAATGCTCGACGCGGTTGAGCCGTTCGGTCCTGAGCACAATGTCAATCCGTGAAGGAATTCTTCCAATGGCTTGTTGGGTGAAGCCGCCCGCCGGTACGACAACAAGGTCGTGATTAAATGCCAGCCGCATAATCGCAGCAATTTGTTCGACCGTTTGGGGTGTTACCACGCAGGCGGGCGTTACTCCATCAATTTCGAGATGCCGCAAATCCTCCGCCTTTTCGCGGACGTTTTCTTCGCCGGCGATCTGCGCTAACTCGAGAGACAACGCTCGAGAAGGAGCGGCGCTCACTGCTCCACTCCAGCGGCACTTTGCATGGAGATGACGCCTTCGCGACAACTGCGAGGAGCAGGGAGAATCTTTTGCGGATTCAACAGCTCATTCGGATTGAAAGCACTCCGCATGCGGGCCATGACTTCGAGGTCGTCATCGTTGAATAGAACCGGCATCAATTCGTTTTTCTCCATGCCGATCCCGTGCTCGCCAGTCAGGGTTCCGCCCAGTTCAACACAGCGCGTCAGAATTTCACGGCCGGCGGCATGAACCTTCTCGACCTGTTCCGCATCACGCAAGTCGAAAAGGATTGCCGGATGCAAGTTGCCGTCGCCCGCGTGGAAGACATTACAAATCGTCATTCCGTATTTCTTCGCGACCCCATCGATAAAGCGCAAAATGTCGGCGATCTTCGTGCGCGGAACAACTCCGTCCTGGGTGTAGTACGACGGAGCCAACCGTCCGATCGCGGCGAATGCGTTCTTGCGTCCTATCCACAGAAGTTGCCGTTCGCGTTCGTCTTTGGCGCGGCGGACTTCACGCGCTTGGTGTGCCATGCATATGCGTGCGACCGCTTCTGCCTGTTCTTCTACTTCTTCGCGCAGACCTTCCAGTTCGATCAGGAGTACGGCGCCGGAATCAATCGGATAACCCGCGTGTGTTGCTTCCTCCACCGCGCGCAGAGTCCAGCCGTCGAGCATTTCGAGCGCGGAGGTCGTGATCCCTTCCGCAGTGAGCGACGTCACTGTATTGGCAGCGTCTTCAGCAGTCTGAAAAACCGCCAGCAGTGTCGCGATCTGCTCGGGAATGCGCGAGAGCTTAACCACAACCTTGGTCACGATGCCAATGGTTCCTTCCGTGCCGACCAAGAATCCGGTCAGATCGTACCCCGCATGTTCGCCCGCCTTGCCGCCCAACTGAACCGCGCGGCCGTCGGCGAGCACAACTTCCAGTCCAGTGACGTGATTCACGGTGACCCCGTACGCGAGCGTATGAGGCCCTCCCGAATTCTCAGCGACATTACCGCCAATCGTGCTTGCTTTTTGACTCGATGGATCGGGTGCGAAATACAGCCCATATCTGGCTACCGCCTGCGAGAGCTCCAGATTCACGACGCCAGGTTGCACCACTGCGCGTCGATTCGGAACATCGACCTCCAGGATTCTCCGCATACGCGAGAACACCATCACAATGCCGCCCTGTCGTGGAATCGAGCCGCCACTTAACCCAGTACCAGCGCCGCGTGGCACAATCGGAACACCCCTGGCGCCTGCAAGCCGCACGATGGCGGAAACGTGCTCAGTTGTTTTGGGAAATACGACCAGTTCGGGTGTGCCCTTGGCGAGGCCGGCATCGTACTCGTAGAGCATCAAGTCTTCAGGATGATGCAGTACAGCTTCCTCGCCGAGAACGGATCGAAGCTGTTTCGCTAATGCGGCAAGCTTCATGAATGCCGCTCATTCTAGCACCGCAGTGCGGACGCGATCACACCGGATCGGTTCAGCCGGCCTGTTGGATATAGGCGCGCATCATGCGCACTTCCACATCTTTTTCTTCGACATTGTGCAGCAAAAGATCGCGCAACGAGATCATGCCGGCAAGCGTGCGCCCGTTGCAGATCGGGAGATGCCGGAATCCATGCGCCTTCATCAACACCATGCATTCTTCAATGCTGGTGTCCGGTGAAACCGAAAGCGGGGAAGGTGTCATGACGACATCAACGAGCGTAGTGCGCGCATCGCGATTCTCCGCAACCACACGAACCATGAGATCGCGTTCGGAGAAAATCCCGACGAGTTCGCCAAAACGCAGTACAGGCACGGCACCGATATGGTGCTGCACCATGAAGTCGACTGCATCGGTCACCAATTGTCCAGAAGTGACTGCCAGAATTTCGCGGCCCTTAACCAGATCGCTGATTGCTTTCATAGCTTCTCTCCGAGGTTGGTGTGAGAAGTGGCCGACCCGAGCTTTGCCCCTGAAAAGTCCGGAGGGGCGTGAGTATATGCCTACTTGAGATCAATAGGGAAGCACTTTGGCGGTCTCGTTCATCCAATGTCTCTCAGTTTAGGAAGACAATATAAGAACAGGACCAGAGCACCGTAGGAATGGTGCCTCGAGCACGTGGCGTGAATACCAGGTTGTAGTCGTCCGATGGACGCACCTGGTCAAGAACCGAATCCCCCACACGGCTTTGCACCACAGCCAGATAGCGCAAAAACTCGTGCAGATCAGACGTAAGCGGCAGTCCCGGTGCAAGAAAGGTAAGTTGTGCACCCTCGCGGGCGAAGTGCCAGGCCAGAGAGGCAACCAGGGTCACAGCACGCTCATAGGCATCGTCCGTGACTCCGCCCGGCGCAGGGTTGTCGAAGACGAATCGCAGCTTTCGTTCATCTTCGCGCGTGAACTCGCGAATTTTCAGGGATCCGGTCTTGGCGGTCGCCTTCCAGTCCAAATGACGGGCTGGGTCTTCCGACGTGTATTCCCGTATGCGATAGAGATCGTAGCCGCGGCCGGCGACAAAGCTTTCGTATTCCCCAGTTATGATCGGCAGGATTTCAAAGAACTCGTCGGTCGGCTCGATTGAAGGATAGACAATCAATTCCTTGGTAAGCCGGATACGGCGGGTCTTCGTCAGAAAAGAGAACGGAAAGCGAGTGCCGAGGCCGAAAGTATTCTGGGTGAGCCGCCCGCGTCGAATAAAGCTGAGCTTGACGTCAGCGGTCATTTTCTGACGTGGCGGCAAAAATGGGAAATAGACGGAATCACGCAGGATGGGCTCTGATTCCGGACTGACGTTCACTCGCTGCATTGCGAAGTCCGGAAGCTCAATCCATTGCTTGCCAGGCGCGGCTTTCAGTGGAAACCTAAACCTCGTCTTCTTCCACTTCCACTCGCGAACAGCCTTCTTCTCCTTGACAGGGACAACGGATACGGAGAAAACCGGGAGAATTCTACGCGTGTTTCTCAGGATCAGGCGCGCGTAGGCCTCGGTATTTGCGAAGACAAATTCAGGCAGGCCGACGTCCATCTCTATGGAGCGCAGCAGAGCCGTCGAGGCAATTCCTGAAACGAAGATTGCCGCGAGCATAGACGACAAAATAATGAACAGCAGGTTGTTACCGGTATTGAGCGCAGCTACGCCGATGACCACCACCATCCCCACATAAAGCAACCCCTCACGCGTGACATCAAAATCGAGCGCATCTCGCACATGCAGGACGGAGACGCGGCGTGCCAGGTAAGGAACGGTCGTGGCACCGACCCAGGCCGCGAGCAACAAGGCAGCGGAAGCCAATATGGCCGTTGCCCACAGATTGCCTTCCTGCCGTGTAATCGTCGAGAGCAAGGCAGCACCGAATGCCATTGCCAGTCCAATCAGGGCAAGAAAGAAGCGTATCCAGGCTTCTCGATCCAGTCCGGCGAGCACGGATTTCAAGATGCGCTTCATCGTTACTGATCATGGTAATTCACAGGAGGGAGACGAGGCGCTACTCAGGTGTGCATGATGGAAGGGCGTTTGCTACGCCAGAAATAGAATGCCAGCCCCGCGACAATCACGATTAGAAAAGCCAGTTCGATTCGTTTCACGGTGGCGAGCAGTCGATCGAGTTGGCTGCCGAACAGGTATGAGAGACCGGCGATCACGGAAACCCAACTCAGTGCTCCAAGGAAATTGAACAGAGCGAATCGGCGCCACTCCATGCGCAGCACACCAGCGAGCGGGCCGGCAACAATACGCGCACCAGCGATGAAACGAGCAAAGAAGATAGCGGGAGCACCGTGCCGACGCAACAAGTCCTCACCGCTGCGGATGTGCTCATCTTTGACATGGAAGAATCTCTTCCAGCGTTCGAGCAGAGGCCGGCCTCCTCTGTTGCCGATCCAATAGCCAGCGTTGTCACCGAAAGTGCACGCCAGCGTTCCGATCAAAATGATCCAAGGGAGACGTAATTCATGGCTTTTGAAGGCCAGTACGCTGGCAAGGATCAGGATGGTTTCGCCGGGCAACGGGACGCCTGCATTCTCCAGGAGCAGGAAAGCTGCAACGCTCCAGTATCCCCAATGTGCCAGGAACTGACGTATGTAGTCGAAGAGGTGCATGCCATGCTTGAGGGTACCAGAGCCGAATTACCGGTTAGACGCTTAGGACAAACCTGATGTTACGGAAGGGCTTTCAAAAAACGAATGACGATGTCATTAAACGCTTGCGGAGCTTCTTCGTACGGAAGATGTCCGACGCCAGGCAGCATCACCAGTTCAGACCCGGGCAACCGCTTTTGCAGTTCGGAGGCGGAACTTGGAAACACCGCGCGATCACGATCGCCCCAAATCAGCAGAGAGCGAAGACCTCGGATTTGCTCGTAGGCGTGCGGTAATTTCCGTAGGTTGCGATGCCACGAACGGACCACAGCAAGGATGTATTTATGAGTGGCCGGATGATTCAGCGGCGCAATATAGCCTTCTAGCAGGCTGCTGAAAAACTACTCGTAATCCACAGCGCAGGCATGCTACCAGAGAGCATGCGCGGAAACGATCATCAGCAAGATCAGATGTTCAGCTATT
>Ga0209062_1002475_pt1 | contig 24692 bp, 23 predicted proteins | sample Coa_R2_2_FD_187158 | JGI IMG/M metagenome (GOLD analysis project Ga0209062, IMG submission 187158) | Surface soil microbial communities from Centralia Pennsylvania, which are recovering from an underground coalmine fire - Coalmine... | ecosystem: Environmental > Terrestrial > Soil > Unclassified... | reverse complement strand
CTGCTTCTCCGTCACCTCAAGCCCGAAAAGGTCGCCGGTACGCAGCTCGCTCGGGCCAAATACATATTCGCCCCGATCCAGGCAGACAAAGCTGTGGCTGCTGGCGACGTGCTGGAACCACAACACCGACAGATAGGTGCGCAACAGGCTGCGATGCGGCTTGTAGAAGGTCACGCTGCCGGCATCCCGCACGACCGCCGACGGTACCTCATCGTCCACGCGCAACCAGGGTAGCGGCAGCCACTTCTTGTTCTCCACCGCCACGGTCAGGGTCACGGTGTCGCCCCACATGGCCCGGCGCTGCGACAGCGCGCGCCGGTAAACCAGAGCATCCAGAGCGCGGTGATTCCAGTACAACGAGACGCCTTCGGCACCGGCCAGCAGGCAGGTCAGAAAGAAGAAGATACTCTGCCGCGACAGGATCGCCACGACCAGCAGCAGCACGGCGCCCCAGAAGCGCTGCGACGAGAACAGGCGTTCGCGCAGGTCGGCCCAGGCGCCGGACCTCATGCCGCGGCCTCCACGGGTGCCGGCGTCTGCGCCAGCACCGCCTCCACGATATCGTCTGCCGTGCCGCCGCGCAGGCGGGCGGATGCCGCGTGCATGATGCGATGCCCCAGCACAGGCTGCGCCATGGCTTTGACGTCGTCGGGCAAGGTATAGGTGCGTCCCCTGAGCACGGCCAGGGCGCGCGCCGTACGGGTGAGGGCCAGCGTGGCGCGCGGGCTGGCTCCGAGCTGCACATCCGGATGGCTCCTGGTGGCGCGAACCAGGCGCACCGCGTAGGCCAGCACGTCATCGCTCATGTGCACCGTCCGCGCCTCCGCCGCGAGCGTCATGACATCCTCTGCCGACAGGAGCGGTTCTAGCTCGTCGAGAGGATTGTGGTCCTCATACCGGCGCACCATGGTTGTCTCCTCCTCTTCGGAGGGGTAGCCGAGCCGGACGCGCAGCAGGAAGCGGTCGAGCTGAGCTTCGGGCAGGGGGAAGGTCCCTTCAAGTTCGACCGGGTTCTGCGTGGCCAACACGATGAACGGGCGCGGCAGGCGGCGCGTCTCCCCTTCGGCCGTGACCTGGCGCTCTTCCATCGCTTCAAGCAGAGCGGACTGCGTGCGCGGCGTGGCCCGGTTTATCTCGTCGGCCAGCACGATATTGGCGAAGATCGGCCCGGGTCGATACTCAAAGTCGGCCGACTTCTGATTATAGATGGCCACGCCGGTGACGTCCGACGGGAGCAGGTCCGGCGTGAACTGCAGGCGCTTGAAGGAGCAACTCAGCGTGCGTGCCAGGCTCCTGGCCAGCATCGTCTTGCCTACGCCGGGAACATCCTCAAGCAGCACATGCCCTTCGCAGAGCAGGGCGACGAGCAGCAAGTCGACGGCCTGCTCTTTCCCCACAATGACGCGGCCGATATTCTCGCGCACATCGGCCAAGGCCCGGGCCGGCTCATCCAGCATCACACGTCTCCATACAGCTCCTGCGCCCGCGGCGCTCTCGGATATTCACTCGGCGATTGACCAACGTTACAGGTTTCGACAGATGCGTCGCGCGGCAATTACTGACTTGAGTAATCTCCCACATAGTCGGGTCGCTGCCGCTTACCCTCCCGCTCCCATGGTACTACGCGGATACGATATGCTGTAGTCCCAAGGAGGACTGCATGAAGATCAAACGACAGATCGTCGTGTTCGACTCCGCCGACCTTGCCGCCGAGAGCAGTTTCTGGGCCGGCCTGCTGGGCGGCACGGTAGAAGCGGACGGCGATTGGCACAGCGTGTTGGTCGACGGCGAGTGGCGGCTCGGCGTTCAGCTCGCGCCGAACCACGTTCCCCCCGATTGGCCCGATGGGACGCCGGAGCAGCAGATCCATCTCGACTTGTGGGTCGATGACATCAAGGCCGCGCATAACGAAGCACTCGCGCTGGGCGCGCGGCTCTTGAAACCGGCCGACGACCTCGCGGCGGCCGAAGGCTTCCAGGTCTACGCGGATCCCGGCGGCCACCCGTTCTGCCTGTGTTGGGGCTGACGCACACCTGATCTGAAGCCCGCGGGATAAGCCGAGCTCTCCCACTTCCATGATGCGCGCGGGGTTCGGGGCGTCGCCACCCAGGGTGTGTGGCGACGCGCTCACAGCCGCCCCGCCGGCGTGGTCGTCATCGCGTACCGCGCGCCTGTCCGCGCCGAGACGAGCCCGCCCACCGCCATCTCGGTGATGTGGCGCCCCCGTTCCACCGCGGCTCGCTCATCGAGTTGTCATTTTACTGCGGCAGACTGTGGCTGGTGGTCCACTCAGGCGCCGCCACGAAGACGACGCCACAGCATTGGGCGCAGCCTGGTACAAATGAGGAGGAGCCGGGAGATGGGAGATGGCACATGAGTTTGAGACGATTGGCGTCGATTGTCACCACGGCTGTGCTCGCCATGGCCGGCACCGCGTCGCCGGTTCGCGTGTACGCGGCGGGGACGCAGCTCTCGACCATCGTTCTTCCCAACGGAAGCCGGCATACGCTCGTGACGCCCGCCGGCCTTCAGGTTAGCCTCTATGCGACGGGTCTGCCGTCGGCACGCTTCATGGCCCTCGGCCCGCACGGCGATGTATTTGTCGGGAGTTGGTACGCCGGCACGGTCAGCGTGCTGCTGAATCGATCCGGCGGCCGGCACACCACGCGGGTCGTCACGCTGTTGTCGGGCCTGACGGTGCCGCACAGCGTGGTCTATCACAACGGCCGCCTGTACGTCGGCCAGGAATGGGGGGTCACCAGTTATCGCTATGACCCGGTGAAGGTGCGCCTTTACGACGCACAGACCGTGATCTCCGGGCTTCCAACCGGCGGCCGCCACCTCACCCGCACCGTCAGCTTCGGCCCGGATGGTTCCATCTACGTGTCGGTAGGATCATCGTGCAACGAGTGCATTGACGCCGCGACGCGCGCCGTGATCATGCGCTTCGCCGCCGATGGGAGCGGTGGCCAGGTCTACGCGCGGGGCCTGCGCAACGCCGTCGGGCTGGCCTGGCAGCCGGGAACCGGGCGCCTCTGGGCAACCGATAATGGAGAAGATAGCCTGGGAGACAATTTGCCGCCGGACGAAATCGACATCATCAGACAGGGCGGCGACTACGGCTGGCCCTACTGCTATGGCCAGGGCGTGAAAGACCCGTCGATCGCCTCGGCCCCTGGCTACTGCGCCCGCACCATCAGCCCGGCGGTCGAGCTGCAAGCCCATTCGGCGCCCCTGGGACTCGCCTTCACAGCCGGGTCGTCCTTGCCGGCCCCCTATCGCGGCGGCATCGTCGTGGCCTATCACGGCTCCACGTACCGGTCGCAGTTCACGGGTTACAAAGTGGTCTATATCCCCGTAAAGGGCGCACAGGCCGCTCAGCCGCGTGATCTGGTGAGCGGCTGGTTGCAGACCGGCAGCGGCGGCGCAACCTTCTGGGGCCGTCCGGTGGGACTGCTGGTGGCCGCCGATGGCAGTCTGCTCATCTCCGACGACGATGCCGGTGTGGTATATCGGCTGGCACCGACGGGACGGTGATCGTGCGGCCTCACTCGAATCTCTGTTGCAAGGCCAGCACGTTGGCGACATACCGTGAGGTGGCGGCGCTCACGCCCTGCGTCTGCACGCTGCGCAAACCTTGATGATAGGCGGCGATGGCCAGGCGCTCATCGCCGAAAGTGCCGAGATAGTAGCGCAGCAGCGCGACGCCGGTTCGCACGTTGTCCGTGGCATTGTACGGATCGATGGTCTGCTTGAGCAGCGATGTCTCCACTACCGGCGGGTGAGCCGGCATGCAGTTCACGGTTGAGCAAGCCCAACGGGCAAGAAGATAATCCGATACCGCGCGACGCCCGTACCTCCCGGTGCAAGTGTCGCGCGGCGCACTGCTCACGTCTTACTGCGGGCTACCTCAAGGAAGCAGTCTGGTCCGTCCCAGACGCAATGTGGCCGCCGTCATGGCTTCCCTTCTGCCATGCCGTAGGCCGCGACGATCCCGGGGAAGTACGCCCGCAGCCGCTCCAGATGGCCGGGCAGCCTATCCACACGAGAGGGCAGACAGCGGGCAATGAATGGCCGAAGATCCCCTTCGGCGCCGGTTGCTGCCGTGGTCCTTCGGGGCTAGGCCCGCGCGCGACCTGCTCCACGCCCACGCGCCGGCGTAGATCCTCGCGTGGTCGTACCCGCCGGCGGGCCTTCAGCGGTAGCCTGCGCCGTGGACCCGCGGCCATTGCAGAATTGTGACAGCCTGGCAATACCTTGTGACAGCTGTCACAACGCGCAACGGTTCCATTGCCACCTGGCAATGACGTATTGACAAAGGGCAATGGGCCGTGTATACTGCTGGCAATAGAGTATGCTGGAGGCGTGAAAGGATGCAGGAGACGGCTAGCTTCTCTGGCCTGTTGCGGGCCTATCGACTGGGCGCGAACTTGTCTCAGAACGCCCTGGCGAAGAGGGTCGGCGTCAATCCTGCCTACGTCAATCGCCTCGAGAGCGGCGAGAGGCGCCCCTCACAGCGACATTATGTCCTCAACCTGGCCCAGGCCCTGGGCCTCGATGAAGCCGCCACCAATTCTTTGCTTGAAGCCGGTGGCCACCTGCCTATGGGCTATGAGCGGGTCAACGCCCGCGACGAGACCGTGCGCATGGTCGCCGACCTGCTTGCCGATGACTCCCTCTCCGACGACGAACGCGACGAGTTCCGCACCGTCGTACAGGCTCTTTGCCGGCACTGGCGTCCCGCCAGCCACCGGCCCGAGCCACCTCAGCCGGCAAATGGACGCGTGGAGTAGCACAGGAGGAAGCAGGCAATGCAGGAGGCGGAAGATCTCTCGGGCGTAGGGTTTCATTTCGACGGCTTGAGTAATCTGGACGGCACCATCTTCCCGGATGCCTTGCTGGATCGGGTGATGGCCAATCTGACGGGTGCCGAGTTCAAAGTGCTGGCCTACATCGTGCGCCGGACCTTCGGCTTCAAGAAAGAATCGGATACCATCTCGCTGGACCAGATCTGCAACGGCGTCCGTCGCCGCGACGGCTGTGCCCTGGACGAGGGCACCGGGCTATCCAAGAAGACGGCGATCGTAGCCTTGAAGGGGCTGGAAGACAAGGGCGTGATCGTCGCACAACGGCGTATGAGCCGGGACAAGGGCAATCTTCCGACCGCCTTTGCCGTGCGCCTCAAAGAACCTCACGCCACGTCGGTCGCCCGCGGCTAACCTTGCGAGTTTGCGGGCGCAGCCTGTACGCTCTTAGGTATGGTTCAACCAGACGAGTTTCAGGCGCGCCTCAAGGCGCTCGAAGAGTTGCGTGGCGCGGGCATCGATCCGTATCCCCCGCGTTCGCATCCCACCGCCACGGCCGCGCAGGTGCGCGAGATGCTGGCCGAGCGCGAAGGCGATCGCGTCACGGTGGCAGGTCGCATCGTCGGCGGCATCCGTCCCATGGGTAAGCTCGCCTTTGTCCACATTCAGGACGGCAGCGGCAGAATCCAGCTCTCCTTCCAGAGGCCCGTGGTCGGCGAAGAGGCCTGGGCCTTATTCAAGCTGCTGCACGCCGGCGACTTTGTAGAGGCGGAGGGCGAGACCTTTCACACCAAAACCGGCGAGCCCACGGTGCGCGTCGAGCGACTGACCCTGCTCTCCAAGTCGCTGCGCCCGCTGCCCGACAAGCACAGCGGGCTCGAGGACACCGAGCTCCGCTACCGTCAGCGTTACCTGGATCTGCTGGTCAACGAGGAATCCCGGCGGCTATTTACCATTCGTTCGCGCTTCATCAGTTTCGTCCGCCGCTTCCTCGACGCGCGCGGCTTCCTGGAGGTCGAGACCCCGGTGCTGCAGCCGCTCTATGGCGGCGGCCACGCCCGGCCGTTCACCACCTACTTCAACGCCCTTGACGAACAGTTGTATCTGCGCATCGCGCTGGAGCTGTACCTCAAGCGACTGATCATCGGCGGCATCGACCGCGTCTACGAGATCGGCCGCAACTTCAGGAACGAGGGCTTCTCACGCTTTCACAGCCCGGAATATACCATGCTCGAGGTCTATCAGGCCTATGCCGACTACACGCACATGATGGAGATCACCGAACAGATGGTGGCGGGTGCGGCGCAAGAGATCCTGGGCACCACGACCGTTACCTACGATGGGCACACCATCGATCTGCAGCCGCCCTGGTCGCGCCTGAGCATGCTCGACGCCATTCACAGATACAGCGGCATCCGGGTAGAGATGGAGGCCCCGGCCGAGCACCTGCGGGCCGCGGCCGCGGATAAGGGGGTTGTGCTTCCCGAGGGATCGCCGCGCGCCGTGATCATCGACGAATTGGTCAAGCGTTACGTGGAGCCGAACCTGATAGAGCCGACGCACCTGACCGACTATCCGGTTGAAATATCGCCGCTGGCCAAACGCAGGCCGGATAATCCCGATCTGGTCGAACGCTTCGAATCGTATATCGCGGGCGTGGAGATCGCCAACGCCTTCACCGAGCTAAACGATCCCATCGATCAGCGCCTGCGCTTCGAGCAGCAGCAGGCGAATCGCGCGCACGGCGATGCTGAGGCCCACACCTTCGACGAAGACTTCCTGCTGGCCATGGAGCATGGCATGCCGCCGACCGGCGGCCTCGGCGTAGGCATCGACCGCGTTACAATGGTCCTGGGTGGCGCTCACACCATTCGAGACGTCATCCTCTTCCCGCACATGCGACGCGACGAGGGCCGCAAGGATGCTTAGCCGCCAGTTCATACGCGAACACCCCGACGAGGTGCGCGAGGCCGCCCGCAAGAAGGGCAGCAAGGTGCAGCTCGACCGGATCCTCGAGCTGGACCGCGAGCTGCTGGAAATCTCCGGTCGCCTGCAAGCGCTGCAAAGAGAGAGCAACGAGGTCTCACGGGCCACCGGCCGGGCAACGCCGGATCAGCGCGCGCAGCTGATCGAGCGCGGCAGAGCCCTGCGCGCGGAGATCGGCCCGCTGGAGCAGCGGCAGCGCGAGATCGAGGAAGAACTGAACGGCTTGCTGCTGTACGTGCCCAGCATCCCGCATCCGTCGGTGCCGGAAGGCAAGGACGAATCGGGCAACGTGGCCGTGCGCTACTGGGGCCAGCCGCCGTCCTTCTCCTTCACGCCCCTGGACCACGTGGCACTGATGGAGAGGCTGGGCGTCCTGGACCTGGAGCGGGGCACCAAAGTCGCCGGCAGCCGCAGCTACATCCTGAAGGGCGCGGCGGCGCGCCTGGAGCTGGCCCTGATGCACTTCGCCATGGATCGCCTGGCCGAGAAAGGGTTCACGGCGCTGACCGTGCCGGCGCTGGTGCGCGAATTCGCCTTGATCGGCAACGGACAGTTCCCCACCGGCCGCGAACAGACCTATGCCCTGCCCGAAGACGACCTCTACCTGGCCGGCACGGCCGAGGTGGCCATGACCGGCATGCACGCCGACGAGATACTGCCCTGCGAGGACCTGCCGTTGAGGTACGTGGCCCTCTCGCCGTGCTTCAGGCGCGAGGCCGGCAGCTACGGCCGCGACGTGCGCGGCATCATCCGCGTGCATCAATTCACCAAGGTGGAACAATATATCATTGCCGAGGCCGACGACGAGGCGTCGCTGGCATGGCTCGAACTGTTGCTCGCCAACGCCGAAGAGCTGCTGCAGGCCCTGGAGATACCGTATCGCGTGATGCTGATGTGTACCGGCGACATGGGCGACGGCAAAGTAAAGATGTATGACATCGAGAGTTGGGTGCCGTCGGAGAATACCTACCGCGAGACGCACTCCGATTCCTTCCTCGGCGACTGGCAGGCCCGCCGGGTCAACCTGCGCTACCGCGACGCCAACGGCAGGGTGCGCTACTGCCACACGCTCAACAATACGGCACTTGCCTCGCCCCGCATCCTGGTGCCGCTGTTCGAGAACCATCAGCAGGCGGACGGGTCGGTGCGCATCCCGGCGGCACTGCAGCCGTATCTGGGCATGGAGAGCATCCGTCCATAGTGCTCGCGGGTGTGCCGCCCGGTGGCAGATGCGGACATCTGAGCCACGAGGCTTGCCTTTTGGCGCCATTTGGCCGAACACTCAGGGTGGAGGTGTATTCGCATGAAGATCAGGAAAGCCGTCATCCCCGCGGCGGGACTGGGCACCCGCTTCCTGCCGGCCACCAAGGCTCAGCCCAAAGAGATGTTGCCCATCGTCGATAAGCCGGTCATCCAGTACATCGTGGAAGAGGCGGCGGCCTCCGGCATCGAACAGGTCGTGATCATCACCGGGCAGAGCAAGCGGGCCATCGAGGATCACTTCGACCGCTCGTTCGAGCTTGAGTACAGATTGGCCGACAGCGGCAAGCAGAAGCAACTGGAAGAGATCAAGCGCGTCAGTGAGCTGGTGAACTTCGTCTACGTGCGCCAGAAGCAGCCGCTCGGCAATGGCCACGCCGTGTTGTGCGCCAAGGACGTGATCGGGGATGAGCCATTTGCCGTCCTGTGGGGCGACGACATCGTGGTGGCCGACCCTCCCTGCCTGAAGCAAATGGTCGACGTCTACGACCGTTACGGGCGTTCGGTGCTCGCGGCCATGCCCGTGCCCGAGCGCGACTATCCCAAGTACGGCATGATCAAGACCAGCACGCAGGTTGACGAGCGCGTCTATCGCGTCGAGGACCTGATCGAGAAACCGTCCATCAAGGAGTCGCCTTCGAATCTTGCTCAGGTTAAAGCCTACATCCTGACGCCGGTCATCTTCGAGTTTCTCGAAAGCACCCCCGCCTCCAAGGGCGGCGAGATCTGGCTGGCCGACGCCATCCGCGAGCTGTTGAAGCACGAAGTCGTGTATGCCTACGAGTTCCTGGGCAACCGCTACGATGCCGGCAACGTGCTCGAGTACCTCAAGGCCAACGTGGACATCGCCCTGAGCCGTCCCGACCTGCGCGAAGACTTCGTAGAGTACCTGCGTACGGTCAGCAGCTCATTTGGTCTGCCTGTCGAACCCGCCTCGCCCGTGCCGATACCCATCGATAAGGCGGCCGCCAGCGCCTGAGGTCGTACAGGCTTCAGCAACAGTGTGACGGGTGGCCGAGCCGTTCGCTGGCGGTGCACGGCGGCATCGGCCTATCCGGGCCAGTGTGCTACAGTGCTGGTATGAACGATCCGCAGGACGCTCCCGTAGCGGAGAGACCGACGCGCCGCATGATCGTGCAGCGTCCATTGGTGCGCCTGGTGGCGTCGCTGGCCGCCGCGGTCCTGGCCGTCGCCCTTCTCTACCTGTGGCAGCCGGGCTGGTTCGCCGCCCCGTCCAGCGCGCAACCGCCGCCCCAACATACGGCCCCGCCCACGCCGACGCCTGCACCCAAAGCCCCGGCGCTGGCCTATCTCGGCCAGGAGCGCCGTGTCGATAACATCGCCGTGACGCCGATCTCGGTGACCTACACGCACGGGAATGGGACGCAGCAGGCCAATCACGGCGACATCTACGCCATCGTCACCGTACTGTTTGTCAATCACTCAGGGCACGATTGGGTGCTCTCGCCCAACTTCAACTGCATCCTCCCGCTCTGCAGCTTCTATCTGGTCGATAGCCTCGGCGAAAAGAACCCGCCCGTGGCCTTCGACCCGTTTCGCACCCGCCTGCGCGCCGTTATCCTGCAGGACAACGGGCGCCAGCAAGGCAGCGTCACCTTCGAGGTGCCAGAGCACGACGTCGTGGCGCACACCCTGCAGTTCGAGTACTATCCCAGTCCCGTTTTCGATGCTAACAACGTCAGGACCTGGTTACTTGTGCCGCCGCCTAAGCACGGGAGATAGCGCAGATGGTCACGATCGTCACGCACCCACTGATCGAAAACGCACTCTATCACCTTCGCGATACCGGCTCTGACGCCGAAGTCTTTCAGCGCTACGCGCGCGTGGCAGCGCAGGTTCTGGTCCTGGACGTGTTGCGTGACCTGCCGCTGCGCGAGAGCCCCGTTCAGACGCCGCTGGAAGTGACCACCGCGCGGCAATTGGACATGGACGTTGTCTTCATCCCCGTCCTGCGCTCGGGCCTGGCCATGCTCGATGCCGTGCACGGGTTCTTCCCCGGCGCCAAAGTCGGCTTCGTGGGTCTGGAGCGCGACGAGCGCACGGCCATCGCTCACCAATACTACAGCAAGCTCCCGTCGCAATTGGGCGCGAGCCGGCTGATCGTCCTGGATCCGATGCTGGCCACCGGCGGATCGGTCCTGGCGACGCTGGACCTGCTGACGGCACACGGAGCGCGCGACACGCGCGTCGCCTGCATCGTCGCGGCTCCCGAGGGCGTGCAGGCAGTACGCCGGCACTATCCCCAGGTGCCGATCTGGACCTGCGCGCTGGACCGCGAGCTCGACGCGCATAAGTTCATCCTGCCCGGCCTCGGCGACTTCGGCGATCGGTACTACGGTACCGCCAACGCGTGAGTTCCGCCGTGACCACCACATCGCTGCTGGCCGCTAAGGTCAGGCGCACATTGGAGCCGGGCGGGGTGATCAGCCGGCAATTGCCCGGCTACGAATCGCGGCCGTCACAGGTGGAGATGGCGGAGTTGGTAGCCGCGGCGCTGGACAGCGGCCAGCATGCCATCGTCGAAGCCGGCACCGGGGTCGGTAAGGCCCTGGATGTAGATACGCCCATCGCGACACCAACCGGATGGACACGTATGGGCGACCTGCGCGCCGGTGACATAGTCTTCGATGAAACCGGCATGCCGACAGAGGTCCTATCTGCCTTTGACGTCATGTATGACCGTCCTTGCTATCAGATCGAGTTCTCGGACGGCTCAACGCTCGTAGCGGACGAAGAGCATGAGTGGATCACCCATACGTGGCTGCACCGCCACCGCGCCAGCCGCCGGCGCCGGGCAGCGCCTAGCCGGAATAACTTTGCCACCGGAGACACTGTCACTCGCCTGCGCGCATTGTTGGCCACGGTGGGCAGCAGCGGGACGATCTCAGCCACCGAGGTCGTCTCGCTGATCGGGGGACACAAGCATACTGTCTGGCGAGCAACGCAAGGCCTCACTCCAGTCGAATATCCTGGCGGCCGATTGCGTCTCTATGAGCGCCAAACGCTTCTCGCCGCCGTGCTAGCGCGAATTGAGCAGACTATCAGCGACCGGCACATAGGCGCCGAACCCTACTCGCGCCTCACGACCCGCGAGATAGCGTCTTCGCTTGCGGTGACGTACAAAGGCATTGCACGACTTAACCATGCTATACCTGTAGCACAGCCACTCACGCTTCCCGACGCCGACCTGCCCATCGACCCCTTCGTCCTTGGGGTATGGCTCGGTGACGGAGCAGCCAATGCCAGCCAGGTGACAACGGCCGATCTCGACACAATCCACGCCATCGAGCGAGCGGGCTACCTGGTAAAGAAGCTCCGAAGCAAGTATCTCTACTCGCTGCACCTGTCGTCAGGAGCCGCGAGGTCTCGCTGGGAACCAAGCCTCATCGGCCTATTGCGGAGCCTCGACGTCCTGAAGGACAAGCATATCCCCCTATGCTACTTACGTGCCTCGGAGCGACAAAGGCGCGCGCTACTTGCCGGCTTGCTCGATACCGATGGCACTGTCACCGCACACGGCTCTATTCAGTACACCTCAACCAATGCCCGCCTGGCGCAAGACGTGCAAGCTCTCGTCAGCAGCCTTGGCTATAGACCGACTGTGATGACCAAGCCGGCGCGCTTGTATGGCAAGGACTGTGGGGTGTCCCATACGATCAACTTCAGAACGACTGATCCCGTCTTCCGGCTTCCACGAAAGAGCGCCGCCCACAAGGAGCGCCTACGCACGTACACGCCCGCACGCAACGGCTACCGCTACATTACGAACGTGCGGCCGGTGCCGTCGCGCCCGGTTCGCTGCATCCAGGTCGCGGCGGCCAGTCATCTGTATCTGGCGGGTACGTCGCTGATTCCGACCCACAATAGTCTTGCCTACCTCATCCCCGCCGTTTATAGCGGCAAGCGCATCATCGTCTCGACCGCCAATAAGGCGCTACAGGACCAGCTCATCAGCAAGGATATCCCGTTCCTGCAGCAGACGTTGCCCCGGCGCTTCACCTCGGCCCTGGTGAAGGGCCGCAATAACTACCTGTGCCTCGATCGTCTGGACGACGAGGACCACTTTCAGGCCATGGACGGCCGCAACCTGGACTATCGCCGCCTCAAGGAATGGGCGGCGTCGACGCGCTGGGGTGATTTCGAGGAGATGCCGGTGGCATTGCCGCGCGACCTGATCTCGCGCGTCGCCTCCACCACGCGCACCTGCGTCGGCAACGCCTGCGCCTACTACCACACCACCTGCTTCGTGGAGCGCGTGCGGGCCCTGGCCGAGGCCTCGCAGATCGTGGTGTGCAACCATGCCCTGCTGCTGGCGGATCTGGTGGTGCGGGACATGGGGGCCTACCTGTTGCCCGAGCGCGAGGCCGTGATCGTCGACGAGGCGCACCGGCTCGAAGAGGCCGCCGTCTCTGCCTTCACGGTGGCGGTGAACCGGCGCGAGTTGATGGATCTCACCGAGAGCGCCCTGCTGCGGCGACACGCGGAGGGCCGCACCCTGGCGGCGCTCCCGGGCCTGATAGACGCATTTCTGCGCCCGCTGGAGGCGCGCATGGGCCTTGGCCCTTCCTGGCGGGGCGACGCCGGCGGCTCTACCCAGGCGGTAACCGAGCAACTCGACGCCGGCCTGGAGCTGTCGCAGGCGCTGGACGCGCTGTCCCAGCAATTGCGCTCCAACGACCCGTACCGTAACGCCCGGGGGAGCAAAGAGGCGCGGCACTATGAGAAGCTGGCCGGCTGGGTCTCCCAGCTTGCCGAAGACACGCGCCTGGTGAGCGTGGTCAGCGACAGGGACAGCGTGCGCTACCTGGAACGGACCACCCTATCCCGGCAGCCGATGGTGACGCTCAAGTGGACGCCCATCGACGTCAGCAAACCGCTGGAGGAGATGCTGTTCCGGCACACCCCGGTGGTCTGTACCTCCGCCACGCTGGCCGTTGGCACCTTCGATTTCTTCCGCCAGGCCGTGGGAATCGGCGATGCGCTGGAGATGGTGGCGCCGAGTCCCTTCGACTACCCCAGCCAATGCCTGCTGTACGTCGCGGCCCACCTGCCGGAGTTCAGTCGCAGCGCCACTCCCGAATACGTCTCCGCGCTAGCCGCTGAAATGGAGCGGTTGGTGCGTGCCAGCCGGGGCCGGGCCTTTCTGCTCTTCACCTCCTATCGCACGCTGAACGACGTCCATGCCGCGCTGTGCGATCGCCTGCCCTTCACCGTCTTGAAGCAGGGCGAGGCACCCAGGGCGGAGTTGTTGCGATGCTTCCGCCAGGACGGCGCCGCGGTGCTCTTCGGCACCAAGAGCTTCTGGGAGGGCGTCGACGTGGTCGGCGAAGCGCTGTCGCTGGTCGCCATCGACCGCATGCCGTTCAGCGTGCCCGACGACCCGGTGGTGGCCGCGCGCGTCGACAAGATGAAGCAGGAGGGCGGCGACTGGTTCAACGGCCTGATGCTGCCCGCCGCCGTGCTGCAGCTCAAGCAGGGCTTCGGGCGCCTGATCCGCTCGCGCTCGGATCGCGGGGTGGTGGCCATCCTTGACAGCCGCCTGGTGCGCAAGTCGTACGGCCGCACCGTCATCAGGGCCTTGCCACCCGCCCGTGTAGCCTGGCAGCCCGAGGCCGTCGAGGCCTTCTTCGCCGACGAGTAACCCTCCCCAACGCAGCCGGATGGAATCCAGGCTGGGCTGCACCGGCGCAATCTCCCCACCCGTGAGAAACCTCGTGAGAGTCAGACCGGCACTAAGACGATAGTGGTAACCGCCGCGTCCGCTATGGACGGCCGGTTGTCACACCTACGTCGGGTGGATGTCAGGGCGCTGTCCATGGTACCGGACTGCGTCCGTCCGCATACTGGGTGCTGGACGGGGGGATGACCGCGAGGCGGGTCGCGGCGACGCCGACGTTCATTCTCGGGCTAACACAATTGGCCGCGACGGCGTTCTTCAAATATGGAACCACCAAAGGCGTGAACCGGCGACCATTGGTGACTCATTGATCAGGGCTGGCGAATGCCGCGGGGCGGCGCGAGAGGAGCAGAGCATGATTGGCTCGGGCGAGGTCTTCGAGAACCCTGCGACCGGAGAGCGCGCGGTGGTGCGCGTGGGCACGCTGGAGAGCGACGGGGCGCTCCTGGTGCTCGACCTTTACATCCCGCCGATACGCGCAGTACCGCGCACGCACCTCCACCCCTCGATGGACGAACGGATTACGGTGCTCCAGGGACATGTGAAGATGTGTCTGGGCCGCTGCATCTCGCTCGCCGTGCCCGGCAAGCAGGTCACCGTGCCGGCCGGGGTAGCTCACGACTGGTGGAACGCCGGGGAGTCAGAGGCGCACGTTGTGGTGGAGATGCGGCCGGCAGGACGCTTCGAGGAGTTGCTGCTAAACCGGTTCGGCCTGGCTCAGGACGGCAAGACCGACGCCCGCGGAGTTCCGGACCTCTTGCAGCGCGCGGTGATGGCCTTCGAGTTCGCGGACGTGGAGCGCCCGGCGGGTCCGCGCCGCGCGTTACAGGGGCTGCTGGTGGCGGCGCTGGCGCCGCTGGGGTGGCTGTGCGGCCGGCGCGGCAGCAACCCGCGCTACCTCAGCCGCCTTCCCTGCGCCCGTCTGGACGTGACCACGGCTGACCAACGCTGGCACGGTTCGTGCCCAGCCGGTAGGACGTGGTGACGCCCTTGTAAGGAGGCAGCGATGGCGAAACAGGGACAGCCCGCGGGGCAGGCGCCGCAAGACCGCGGCTTGGCCAGTCAGATCGGTCCGGTGACCGTCGACTGGCCGCGCTCGATCGGCTATTACGGGGGCATTACCGTGGCGCTGGCGGCGGGGGTGATCGAGCCGCCGCTCGCCCTGTTCATCGCCGCGATCCCCTTCCTCAAGATGCCTAATCGGCCCACGGCGTCCAAGCCTGTGCGCTTCGTGGGCCAGGTGCTCGACGGGTCGGCCAAGCCCATGGGTGCGTGCCACGTGCACATTGTCAAGCCTGCGACGTACCTAAATCCGCTTCCGGATCAGGACGTCGTCTGGGCTTGCACCCGCGCGGCAAAGGCCTCGATGGCCTCGGCGCCGAGCAGGGCGCCAAGCTCAAGCTGGTAGTGCCGCTGCTCCCCCGGCGCAAGCTCGATCAATTCGCCGCGCTCTCGCGCCTGCAGGCGCCCTTCGGGCCTGTTTGTACACGGCTCGATGCCGACCACATAGGTGCCCTGGCCCAGCATGCGCCAGACGAAGTGATGCGGCAGTTGGTCATGGCGATAGATCTGGTAGGCCCCGAGCCCAAGCGCGCGGTTGACGACGGCGACCGGCACCGTGCCGTCGGCCGATGGGACGATCTCGTGGTCGAAGACCTGCTCCACGAAGTCGGGCTGCGGACCCTGCATGGTCCGATACCCTTCCGCCGGATAATCGCCAACCGGCGTTGCCCGGCGGGAGGGTACCAATAGCTCCGACCCTTCGTCCACAACCGGGAAGCCGACGTTGACGTGGTAGAGGTACATGTGGGAGGTGACGGCATAGCCCACGTTCTCGACCACGTCCTGGATCTGCAACCGCGACTCGCCCAGCCTTGCCTCCACGCGCCGCCGCAGCAAGAGATGCTCGCCGAAGACCGCGACCTGCTTGACCTCGCCCTCGGCCCACAGGACACACTGATCCCCGTCCCAGCGTTCGCCATACCCGACCAGGCGGGCCGGCCGGTTGCTCACCCTGCCGTGTTGGCCATAGACCTCTTTGGTCTTGAACGGGTAGTGGAAGTTGGCGGCGCTATCCTCGGCCGGACCCAGCGCATGGTCGAGGCCGCAGGTGGTCAGCAGGCCGCCGCCGAAAGACCGCAGGAATCCCAGGCCGTAGGGCTCGACATACCAGGGGCCGGTGAAACCAACGCCGGATTGCCAGCCGAGAGTTCGCCCCGCGTGCTCGCAGCGGCCGATGTCGAAGCCACGGTCCACCAGTAGATCGAACTCGAAACCTGTGCCGGTGCGAAACTCCAGCACGCGAACGCCGCGCTCGACGCCATCTGACAGCGTCACCAGGCGCACACCGCCAACCTGTTCGATGCCGCCAATGCGCTGCGAGAGTTCCGCCCGCGCATAGCTACGACCCCATAGTTCCGGCATGGTCACGCCTTTCTCAATGCTGACTATCAGTACCGACCTCGTATTGAACTGGCTCAAGGCACCATCAGAGGACCGCCGGCAGCGGGGGCCGGCAAGGGACCCGCAAGCGGGTACCCTGGCGGTCCCAGGAACGTGCCCGGCTGCACAGCACCCCTCCGATCAAGCCTCCAGCGCCGCAGGCAGCCCACTCTCGTAGGCAGAGCGCAGATCAGACACGCTGGCCTGCAGAATCCCGCCGTCGCCGACAATGTTCAGAGTCATGCCGCCTACCTTGCCCAGACGCTGGACCGCGACCCCAACGTGGGAGGCAATCCGCTCAACCGCGTCGACGTCTTCAGGCGCACAGGTGACGACAACGCGCGCTGGCCCTTCGCCAAATAGTGCCTCGCTCCACCGCTTACCGTGCGCGGGAAGCGTTATGCGGGCGCCGATATTGCCCCAGATGCAGCACTCGGCGAGGGCTACGGCCAGCCCCCCCTCCGCGCAATCGTGCGCCGAGTGCAACAGCCCGCGTCCGGCCAGGCGCGGCAGGAGATCGACCAGCGCCGCCGCTGCGCGGAGATCGGGCCTGACCGGCGTCCCGGCATCCAGGCCTTGGCGCCGGGCCAAGTAGGCGCTGCCGCCCAGGGAGGTCCTGGGATCTCCCAGCAACAGGATCGCGTCTCCAGAGCCCCGAGTACGAATACCGCTCTGCACTCTGTGATCCAGGTCGTCTATCAGCCCGGCCATGCCCACCACCGGCGTCGGATAGACCGCGCCGGCCGCGCTCTCGTTGTACAGGCTGACGTTGCCGCTGACTACCGGGATGCCCAGCGTGCGGCAGGCGTCGGCCATGCCCTGGATGGCCTGCTCAAGCTGATAGTAGACCTCGGGGCGCTCCGGATTGCCGAAGTTCAGGCAGTCCGTCACACAGAGAGGGCGCGCCCCGGCGCAGGCCACGTTGAGCGCCGCCTCCAGCACCGCGCCGGCTCCGCCGGCATAGGGATCAAGATAGCAGAGACGCGAATTGCAGTCGGTGGCCAGGGCCACGGCCTTGCGCGTGCCCTTGATGCGTAGCACGGCGGCATCGGTCGCCGGCGGCACCACGGTGTTGGTGCCGATCGTGTGGTCGTAGCGCTGCCAGATGGCTTTCTTGGAAGCGATGGTCGGGTCGCCGAGGAGGTCGGATAGGGCCGCGGCATAGTCGTCCGGTTCGGGCAGGTCGGAGAGGTCGCGGGCGCGGGCCTGCGCCACCTCCGGCGCCTCCACCCCGCGCCGCGGGTAGGTCGGACATTCGTCGGTGAAGAGGCGCGCCGGCACCTCGGCCACCACTTGCGCACCCTCCTTCACGCGCACCAGGCCGTCGCCGGTCACGCGGCCGATGGCCACGGCCGGCAGCTCCCAGCGCTCGAATACCGCCAGCACGCGCTCCAGGTTCTCCGGCCGCACCACCACCAGCATGCGCTCCTGGCTCTCGCTGAGCATCATCTCGTAGGGCGTCAGGCCGGCGGCCCGTCGCGGCGCCAGGGCCAGGTCGATCTCGATGCCGTGTCCGCCGCGCGCGGCGACCTCCACGCTGGAGCTGGTCAGCCCCGCGGCGCCGAGATCCTGCATACCCACGATCAGGCGATCCCTGCACAGCTCCAGGCAGGCTTCGAGCAGCAGCTTCTCGGTGAACGGATCGCCCACCTGCACGGCGGAGCGGCGCTCCTCAGATTCTGCCGTCAGCTCCACCGAGGCGAAAGTGGCGCCATGAACGCCGTCCCGGCCCGTCGCGGCGCCGACCAGCAGCACGATATTGCCCGGCTCACCGGAGGTGGCGCGCGTCAGGTCGCGATGGTCGATCAGGCCGACGCACATGGCATTGACCAGCGGATTGCCGTTGTAGCTGGGATGGAAGTGTGTTTCTCCGCCGACCGTGGGGATGCCGATGCAGTTGCCGTAGCCCGCGATACCGCCCACGACCCCGCCGAACAGGTACCGGTTGCGCGGCTCCTCCAGCGGACCGAAGCGCAGCGAGTCCAGCAGCGCGATCGGCCGCGCGCCCATGGTGAAGATGTCGCGTATGATGCCCCCAACCCCGGTCGCGGCACCCTGATACGGCTCCACGGCGCTGGGATGGTTGTGGCTCTCGATCTTCAGCACCAGCGCCTGGCCGTCTCCTATATCGACGGCGCCGGCGTTCTCGCCCGGACCCTGCAGCACGTGCTCGCCGCCGGTCGGGAAGCGCTTGAGCAGCGGGCGGGAGTTCTTGTAGCCGCAGTGCTCCGACCACATCGCGCCGAACATCCCAAGCTCGACTGCATTCGGGGCACGGCCCAGCTTCTCCACGATCAGGTCATATTCCGCCCTGCTGAGCGCCACCTCGCGCAGGACATCGTCAGTTATGTCAAGCATGGACCTGGGCTCGCGCCATGGACTGCACCAGGCTCTGGAAGATGGATAGCCCGTCGTCCCCGCCGAGCAGCGGATCGCAGCAGCGCTCCGGATGGGGCATCAGGCCGGCCACGTTGCCGCGCTCGTTGATCAAACCGGCGATATCGTGCAGGGACCCATTGGGATTGTAGGCGGTATCGTCGGTGCCCGGCTCGGGAACGTAGCGGAACAGCACCTGGCCGTTGGCCTCGAGGCGATCCAGGGTCTCGCGGTCGGCGTAGTAGCGCCCTTCGCCGTGGGCGATCGGCATGCGCACGATCTGGCCGGGAGCACAGCACGCGGTGAACGCCGTGTTGTTCCTCTCGACGCGCATGGTCACCCAGCGGCAGCGAAATTGCAGGCTGTCGTTGCGCAGCAGCGCACCCGGCAGCAGGCCCGCCTCGACCAGCACCTGAAAACCGTTGCAAATACCGAGCACCAGTCCACCCGACGCGGCGTGGCGCTGGACCGCCGCCATCACCGGCGAAAAGCGCGCGATCGCCCCGGCGCGCAGGTAGTCCCCATAGGCAAACCCACCGGGCAGGATCACGCAATCCACGCCGCGCAGCGTATGGTCCGCGTGCCAGATCATCTCGACCTCGGCATCCCTAACACGGCCGAGGGCATACGCCGTGTCAGCGTCGCAATTGCTGCCCGGGAAGACCACCACGCCGAACTTCATCGCGAGGCCTCCACCGGCTCGGCCATTACCTGTACATCGAAGCTATAGGTCTCGACCACCGTGTTGGCGAGCAGGCGCTCGCAGGCCTCGCCGACCAAGCGCTCCGCGGCCTCGCGGTCGCCCGCGGTGACGCGAAGATCGAACAGCCGCCCGCTGCGCACCTCGTCAATCCCGTGCAGGCCCAGGTGATGCAAGGCATTGAGGATCGCCGCGCCCTGCGGGTCCAGCACCTCCGCCTTGGGCAAAACGCAGACTCGGGCCAGCCAGTTCATGGGCGCGCCTCCAGGTCGCCCCCGGTAATCAGGCGATAGGCCTCCAGATAGCGCCGCGTGGTGTCGCGCACCACCGCTTCCGGCAGCGCCGGAGCGGGCGGTTGCTTGTCCCAGCCCGAGGCGGCCAGGTAGTCGCGCACCGGCTGCTTATCGAAACTCGGCTGCGGGCCACCCGGCGCGTAGCCATCCAGCGGCCAGAAGCGCGACGAATCCGGTGTGAGCAGCTCGTCGATGATGTGCAGCCGCCCGTCTATGAAGCCAAACTCGAACTTGGTGTCGGCGATGACAATCCCGCGCTCCAGGGCGTAGTTTGCCGCGAAGTCGTACATCCGAATGCTGAGGTCTTCAAGCTGCCCGGCCAATTCTGGTCCGATCATCGCGCGCAGCCGGGTGCGGGAGATGTTCTCGTCGTGGCCGGCATCGTTCTTGATGGCCGGCGTGAACCGTGGCTCCGGCAGGCACTGGCTCTCGACCAGGCCGGAGGGCAAGGCTTCGCCTGCCAGCGTACCGTGCTCGCGGTACTCTATCCATCCCGAGCCGGACAGATAGCCGCGCACCACGCACTCCACCTCGATCCGTTCGGCCTCGCGCACCACCATGGCGCGCCGGGCGATGTCGGGCAGATATATTGTCAGGTTGGAGACGTTGGCCTCCGCCATCAGGTGGTTGGGCACCAGATGTTCGGTGATCGCAAACCAGTAGCGCGACAGCGCCGTCAGTACCTCGCCCTTGCACGGGATACCGTTCGGCATCACCACGTCGAACGCCGAGATGCGGTCGCTGGCTACCATCAGCAGACGATCGCCGAGGCGATAGGTATCGCGCACTTTGCCCCGGCGCACCAACTCCAGGGGCAGATCGGTCCGCAGCACAACGGACTCGCCGGCAGATGCGGCCTCACGAATGGACAATCCTGGACCTCGCTTCGAGGGTGGTGTAGATGGCCACACCCCACCCTCGATTATATCAGTGGCCCAGAACCCGGCCCGCCGTTATCCAAGCGACCCCTCGATCTCCTCGCACCATTGCGGCTTGCGCAGGGCGGCCGCGCGCAGCAGCCCGAAGGTCCCGGCCAGCATCATGTCGCCGTGTGGCACCGCGAAGTACGGGCGATACTGTGAGGCCGACATCAGGGCGCGGCGTGGCCCGGTCACCGCGCACAGATCGGGCTGTACCGGCGTTCGCGAGCGCATCAAGGCGCCGTGCCCTTGCGTCTCGAATACTTCCTCGTTGGTCAGGCTGCCCAGGGCCAGCCGGTCGAGCAGCCCATCAAGCTGTCCGGGCTTGAGCTCGCCCGTATGGTGCTCAAACAGACCGCGCACCGTCAGATCGCCGTTCTGGCCGCCGTCCGGCACCAATTGGAAGGCCAGCGTGTGGAAGTTGCCCACGTTGACCAGCAGAGGATATCTGGCGCGTCGCACCTGCGGGTCGTCAAGGGCGCCCAGCGCGGCGGCGGCGCCGGTATCCATGAGCACCAGGGGCATATCTGGCGGCGTGCACGACGCTATGGCCGCCAGACGCGTGAGCGAGGGCGGAAGGTCGTCGCGCAGGTACGACAGTTCGGCCAGACGGCCGGTCCGGCCGATGGTCTGCGTCAGGTAATCGAAGCGGAAGGCGCGGTCGCTGTAGCCCGGTGGCGCGGCGCCGTGGTCGAAAGCGGCGACGAGCAGCCCGTCGTACTCGGGCGCAATCTCAAACGCCTGCAAGGCCCGTCCGATGGCATCCAGGTCGAGGTCGCGCAGCTCAACCCGTAGCGCGCCGGCGGGCGCCTCATCGGCATCGGCCACCAACTGCACGCCGTCGGCGGTCACGCGCTCCAGATCGTCGTCGAGCGTCCGGGCGGCCTCGGGCGTGGCGAAGACGCGGTATCCGGCCCGCAGGTGATCCATGATCGCCCAGGCGCAGGGGCCACCGCCCATGGTGACGCCGGTCAGCACGATGTCGCGGCCGGCGCTCGTGGCGGCCCGCACGCGCCGCTCGACCAGCACGGTCGGCGACGGCATGACCATCTGGATCAGGTTCTCCGCCTCCACGCCGCTCTGCCAGAGCAGGATATCCTGCGTTCCGGTGCCGATGTCGATAGCCAGTAATCGCACTCCGCTCCTCCAGGCGCCCGATCAGGAGCTCGACCGGCGTTCGGCGCCCGGCTCGCCCGGCCGCGTCTCCGTGACGCCCATCTCCTGCCCCAGCCTGGCCAGGGACTCCCGCTCCTCCATGATCTCCGAGATGGCGGCGAAGACGCGCCGCTGCTGCGGCAGCGTCAGCCCCGCGAAGGTCTCGATCAACGACCGCGCCATCGGCCCCAGATGTTCCGCCCTGTCCATGGCTCCTCTCCCAGCGCGGCGTCCCTGCCGCTACCCTAATGGTACACTCTGGGCGACGTGGCCCTTCAGGATCGGAGGCTGTACTGCGCCGTGCCGCCCGCTGAACGGCCTCTACTCTGAAACAATGTTAGGTGATAGGGAGGTGCAATTCGATGGAGTATCGTAACCTGGGCCGAACCGGTTTGAAAGTCTCAGCGCTTGGCTTGGGCACCATGCAGTTCGGCTGGACCAGCGATGAGACGCGCTCGTTCGACATCATGGACGCCTACGTCGAGGCCGGCGGCACCTTCCTGGATAGCGCCGACATCTATTCCTCGTGGGCGGCGGGTAACCCGGGCGGGGTCTCAGAGGAGATCATAGGACGCTGGCAGCGAGCGCGGGGCAATCGCGGCCATATCGTCATCGCCACCAAGGTACGGGGGCGCATGGGCGATGGGCCGAACGACGAAGGGTTATCGCGGGCGCACATCATGGCGGCGGCCGAGGCCTCGCTGCGGCGACTGCAAACGGACTACATCGACCTCTATCAGGCCCACTGGGACGATCTGGTCACCCCGCAAGAGGAGACGATGCGCGCCTTCGACGATCTAGTGCGCCAGGGCAAGGTACGCTACGTCGGCGCGTCAAACTACGCGGCCTGGCGCCTGACGCGCGCTCTGTGGGTCTCAGATCTCCACAATTGCGTGCGCTTCGACAGCCTCCAGCCCCACTACAACCTAGCCTACCGCCGGGAATTCGAGCAAGACCTGGAGGCGCTGTGCCTGGATCAAGGGCTTGGCGTGGTGCCATATTCTCCCCTTGGCAACGGCTTCCTCTCGGGCAAGTATCGGCCCGGCCGGGCCCTGCCGGAGAGCGCGCGTGCCTCCGGCGTCGAGCGCCGCTATCTCAACGAGCGCGGCTTCGCCCTACTCGACGTGCTGGATCGCGTAGCCGCCGAGCTCGGAGCGACCGTCGCACAGGTCTCGCTGGCCTGGCTCCTACAACGGCGCGGCATAACGGCTCCGTTGGTCGGCGCAAACTCGGTCCAACAACTGCGCGAAACCCTACGGGCGGTCGAGCTGAAGCTGCCGGGACAGGCGGTTCAGGACTTGACGGAGGCCAGCCGCTGGCAAAGCGAGAGCGAATGACTCCCCACCGGGAAAACTGTCATATGGTCGTCGCCCCGGCTGGCACGGGCGCGCTCGTGCACCAGTCCTCGAGATAGCGCTTGAGCCGGCCGCGAACCGCCTCCTCGTACAGGTGCATCAGGCGGCGCGTGATCGGCCCGACGGCGCCGTCGCCGATCTGATAGCGGTCAACCGAGCCGATGGGCTGAATCTCGGCGGCCGTGCCGCAGAAAAAGACCTCATCCGCAAGGTACAGCTCGGTGCGCGAGACGCGGCGTTCAACCGTCGGCAGCATCAGCTCGTCGCGCGCCAGGCGCAGCACGGTGTCGCGAGTAATGCTCTCCAGGATGTCGCTGTTCAGGTCCGGCGTGATCAGAACGCCGTCGCGTATCAGGAAGATACACGACCACGGCCCCTCCGCCACCTCGCCCAGGCGGTTGAGCATGATGGCCGAGTCGTAGCCGCCGTTCTGTGCCTCCTTGATCGCCAGGTCGGCATTGCGATAGTTGGCCATGCTCTTCACGCGCGGCGGCATGGTGCCCTCGTTGATGCGCACGAACGAGCTGACCATGGCCGCCCGGCACCGGTCCTCCCGCAGACGTGACGGATAGGGGGCGGTATCGGCCAGCAGGTTCGGAACCTCCTCGTCGGCGAAGCTGGCCATGCGCCGTTCGCTGGGGAAGGCCACCACGCGGATGTAGCAGTCCTCGCGCACGTCGTTGGCACGCAGCAACTCGGGTATTTCGTCCAGCAGCGACATGGGGGCGTAGGGCATCGGCTGGCGCACCAGCTTGATTGATTGTTCCAGGCGTCGGAGATGGTCCTTCAGCCGGAAGACGTACATCGTCTCGGCCTCCGCGTTCCAGTAGGCGCGTATGCCTTCGAATACCGAGTGCATACCCGACCAGATCGTCGCCGTGGCATGCAACGTCGCCGACTCCCACGGCACAATCTGCCCGTTAAACCACAGATACCGCGGCACCGCCCTTGTCCCCACCGGCTCCTCCAGTCAATCGTTTAATCACCACGTACGTTGAATCGGCACCTCGATCAGCGTCGGCCCAATCGCGCCGATGGCCTCCGACACGGCCTCTTGCAGGGCGGCAGGAGAGTCCACCCGGCACCCCCTGGCACCAAAGGCCCGGGCCAGCGCCACGAAATCGGGCGCCGTCAGGTCGGTGGCGATGTAGCGGCCGTCGAAACGCTCCTGCTGATCGTACTTGACCGCCGAGTAGGTGCTGTCGTTGAACACCAGCGCGATCACGCCGATGCGCTCCTGCACCGCACTGGCCATCTCGCCGGTGTTCAGCAGAAACCCACCGTCGCCGCAAATGGCTGCGACGGGCCGCGACCCGACGGCGACCCTGGCCCCGAGGGCCGTCGGCAGCGCACACCCAATGGTACACAGTTCCGAGGGGTGCATGTAGGTGCGCGGCTCGGTCACCGCAAAGTATTCGGTGCTGGCGTAACCGAGCATGGTCATGTCGGCCACTACCACGCCGTCACGCGGCAGAGCCGCCCGCACGGCATCCAGGTAGTGCAGGGTCGATCCATAGGAGCGCCTGGCCGCGGCAAGAACGGCCTCGCGGGCGGTCGCAATCTCGGCCTGCCCATTGTCCTTGGTGCCAGGATCGCCGCGCAGGGCGTCCACCAGCGCCTCAAGGGTCAGGCGCGCATCGGCCACCAGGGCGATGCTGACGGGATACTGGCGGCCGATCTCCGACGGGTCGATATCCACGTG
>Ga0209062_1002474_pt1 | contig 24696 bp, 23 predicted proteins | sample Coa_R2_2_FD_187158 | JGI IMG/M metagenome (GOLD analysis project Ga0209062, IMG submission 187158) | Surface soil microbial communities from Centralia Pennsylvania, which are recovering from an underground coalmine fire - Coalmine... | ecosystem: Environmental > Terrestrial > Soil > Unclassified... | reverse complement strand
GGCTTGTGGCCGGCGGGGTCGGCGGGGTTGGCGCGCGATTGCGCGCATATCACGCCGCGCCCCAAGGAGGAGCTGCTGCGGCAGCTGGCGGAGGTGCGCGCCTGGCTGCGGAGCGAGGCGGCGGCGGGGCGCCCGCCCAAGGCGGCGGACGACGGGTTTACGTGAGCGGGCGCGCTGGCGGGGCGGCGGCGGGGCCCGCGGCTGCCCATATTAGTAACGTTGTTAACGTATGTAATAGCCGCTGGAACGGAGCCCGCCTTTCGCGAGGGGGCCGGGCGGCACCGAGCCATGCCGGCGCGGGGACGAAGCGACCACCGCCGGCTTACGACCAGCGGTTCCGCGGCCGACAACGGCCTTGGCGCCGGTCTCGTTGCTCTTTCCCTTGCGCCGCTCGCGCCGCGCGGCCACGCTCCGGCGCAGCGAAGAACAAGCGGGGAGCTTCGGGCGGATGAGGAGCTTGGTTCTGGCGGCGGCGGCGCTGCTCGCCTGCGGGTCGGCGCGGGCGGCGGATACCGATCCCGTGAAGGTCGGGTTGATCGTCACCCTGTCCGGCCCGGGTGCGGTGCTCGGCCAGCAGGCGCGCGACGGTTTTAACCTCGCCCTCGCCGAGCGCGGCGGAATGCTGGGCGGACGCAAGGCCGAGGTCGTGGTCGTGGACGACCAGCTCAAGCCGCAGCTCGCCGCCGACGAGGCGAAACGGCTTGTTGCGTCAGACGAGGTGGAGTTCGTGGTCGGCCCGATCTTCTCCAACGTGCTCGGCGCGATCTTCAAGCCGGTCACGCAGGCGGGCGTGATCCTGATCAGCCCGAATGCCGGTTCGTCGGTTTATGCCGGCAAGGAATGCAGCCCGGACTTCTTCGTCACCAGTTACGAGAACAACCAGGTCCACGCGGTACTCGGCGAGTACGCGCAACAGCAGGGCTACAGGCGCGCCTTCCTGATGGCGCCCAACTATCAGGCGGGCAAGGACGCGATCGCCGGCTTCAAGAGCCGCTTCAAGGGCGAGATCGTGGAGGAGGATTTCGTCCCGCTGACGCAGGTCGACTTTCAGCCCGACCTGTCGCGCATCGCCGCCGCCAAGCCGGACGTGATCTTCGCCTTCATGCCGGGCGGACTCGGCGTCGCTTTGGTCAAGCAGTTCCGGCAGGCGGGGCTCGCCGATCAGATCCCGTTCCTGTCCGCCTTCACGGTCGATGAATCGACGCTGCCAGCCGAGAAGGACGCCGCCCTCGGCCTGTATGGCGGGATGACCTGGGCGCCCGATATGGACAACGCGGCGAACAAGAAGTTCGTCGCCGACTTCCTTGCCGCCTATCACTACGTCCCGGGTTCCTACGCCATGCAGGCCTACGACGCCGGGCAGGCGATCGACGCGGCGCTGAACAAGACCGGCGGCTCAACGGCCGACAAGGCGAAGCTGCGCGCGGCGATGCGCGCGGCGGATTTCCGGTCCCCGCGCGGCCCCTTCAAGTTCAACACCAACGGCTACCCGATCCAGGATTTCTACCTGGTGAAGGCGGCGAAGCGGCCGGACGGTCTTTACGAGACGGAGATCGTGCAGAAGGTGTTCAGCAGCCAGGCCGACAGTTTCGCCCAGGAGTGCCCGCTGCGCTGACATGGCGCTCTGGCTCGTACAGGCGCTGAACGGGATCGGGTTCGGGGTGCTGCTGTTCCTGATCGCCGCCGGGCTGACGCTCGTGTTCGGCGTGATGGACCTCGTCAACCTCGCGCACGGCGTGCAGTACATGCTGGGTGCCTATTGCGCCGTGGTGGGCGCGCAGCTGACCGGCAGCTTCGCCGCCGCGCTGCTGATCGCGGTCGCAGGCGCGCTGGCGGGCGGGGTGATCCTGGAACGGCTCGTGCTGCGCCCCTTGCTCGGGCGGTCGCATCTGCAACAGGTGCTCGGCACCTACGGCCTCATCCTGCTGCTGGAGGAAGGGGCGCGCGCGATTTTCGGCCCGGCGCCGCTATCGCTCGGGCTGCCCGCCATGCTCGACTGGTCGCTGCGATTGCCGGGCGGCTCCACCTATCCGGTATACCGGCTGTTCCTGATCGGCGCCGGGCTTGTGGTGGCGCTCGCGCTGTGGCTCGCGATCGACCATACGCGCACCGGGATGCGGCTGCGCGCGGGCGCCGCCAATCCGGTGATGCTGTCGGCGCTCGGCGTCGATACTGGGCGGCTGTTCGGGCTGGTGCTGATCGCGGGCGCCGTGCTGGCCGGGTTCGCCGGCGCGCTCGCCGCACCGATCGTTTCTGTCGAGCCCGGGATGGGCGGGGCCGTGCTGATCCTGGGGTTCGTCGTGATTGTGCTCGGCGGCACGGGCTCCATGCGCGGCGCCTTTCTGGGCGCCTTGCTGGTCGGGCTGATGGACACGGTGGGGCGCGGCGCCCTATCGGCGCTCCTGGGCGCGGTGCTGAGCCCGGCGGCGGCGCGGCAGGCGGGCCCGGCGCTTGCCTCGATGCTGATCTATTTGATGATGGCCGCCGTCCTCGCGCTCCGCCCCGGCGGGCTCTTGCCCTCGCCCGCCCGGGCGTGAGCATCACGCTCCGCGCCGGGCGACGCGCCCGGGCCTGGAACGTCGGCCTCGGGCTGTGGCTCGCGCTTGCCGCGGCGCCCTGGGTCGCCCGGCTTGCCGCCTATCCCTACCTTGTCGACATCGCCGATCGCGCGGCACTCACCGCCGCCGCCGCGATCAGCTTGCAATTCCTGGTCGGCGTGGCGGGGCTGGTGAGCCTCGGCCATGCCGCCTTCCTCGGCATCGGCGGCTACGCCGCGCTCGCCTTCGCCGTCGGCGGCGCGAACGAGGCGGCACTGTCGCTACCCGCCGCGGTCATCGGCGCCGCGTCGTTCGCGGCGCTCACCGGGCTCTTGGCGCTGCGCACGCGCGGCGTGACCTTCATCATGATCACACTCGCTTTCGCGCAGATGGCCTACTTCATCGCGCAGAGCTTCGAGCTGTTCGGCGGCAGTGATGGGATGCCGCTCGACCCGCCGGCGCTGCTCGGCACCGGGTTGCTTCGTTCCCCTGCCGCGCTGCACGGCATCGCGCTGCTCGCCCTCGCCGCCTGCCTTGTTGGTGCGCCGCGTCTCACCCGCTCACGCTTCGGCCGCGTGCTGCGCGCCGGCACCGAGAGCCCTGCGCGGGTGATCGCCGCCGGGTTCGACCTGCGCGCCGTCCGCCTGCGCGCCTATGTGCTCTCCGGCGCGGCGGCCGGGGCGATCGGCTGGCTGCTGGCCGAGCACGCGGGCTTCGTCAGCCCGGCCATGATGGAATGGCGCGTCTCGGGCGAGCTGCTGGTGATGGTGATCCTCGGCGGCACGCGCACGCCCGAGGGGGCGGGGCTCGGCGCGGTGGGGTTGGTCGCGGCGGAGGAGGTGCTCGCGGCGTTCACCGACCATTGGCGGCTTCTCCTCGCCCCGGTGCTGATCCTGATCGCGCTGCGCTTCGGACCGCGGCGGCCGTGACGCCCGCGCTCGAACTGCGCGCCCTCAATCTCGCCTTCGGCGCGCTGGCGGTGACGCGCAATGTGTCGCTCGCGGTGGCGCCAGGCGAGGCGCATGCGCTGATCGGCCCGAACGGCGCCGGCAAGACGACGCTGCTCGCGCAGATCGCCGGGACGTTGCGCCCGGCGTCTGGTCGGGTTCTGCTCGCCGGGCGCGATGTCACCGCCCTGCCGCCGCACCGGCGGGCGCTGCTTGGCCTCGCGCGCACCTTCCAGGTGAGCGCGCTCGCGCACGGCCTGTCGGCGCTCGAGAACGTCGCCCTCGCAGTGCAGCGGCGCACCGCGCGCCCGCTCGCGCTGCTCCGCCGCGCGGCACCCGATCCCGAAGCCGATGGTGCGGCGCTTGCGGCTCTTGAAGCTGTCGGGATCGCGGCGCGCGCCGGCCTGCCCGTGCGCGATCTGTCGCACGGCGAGCGCCGCGCCGCCGAGATCGCCTGCGCGCTCGCCGCCCGGCCCGCCTGCCTGCTGCTGGATGAGCCGCTGGCCGGCCTCGGCCCGGCCGAGGCGGCGGCGATGATTGGCCTGCTGCGCGGATTGAAGGGCCGCACTGCAATGCTGCTGGTGGAGCACGACATGGAGGCGGTCTTCGCGCTCGCCGACCGCGTCTCGGTGCTGGTGCGGGGCGAGATCATCGCCAGCGGCGCGCCGGCGCTGGTGCGCGCCGACCCGGCCGCGCGCGCCGCCTATCTCGGCGAGGACTAGCTTGCGTTCGCCGCGCGCATTGGCGAGCCTGCGGAGGCGAGCGGGAAGGAGTCCGGCATGAGCGCGCCCACCCATATGACGGCCGGCGTCACGGCGGCCGGCACGAGCGTCGACCGGATCGTCTGGAACATCCTCGGCCAGACCTACAAGCCGTTGCAATGCACGGAGTCGAGCTTCTCCTGGCACGCGCTGTTTCCGCCGGGAACCTTCGTGCCGCCGCATGTGCATCCGACGCAGGACGAGTTCATCTACGTGCTCGGCGGCCGGTTCGACCTCGTACTGGACGGCAAGCCGGCCGGCGCCGGGGCGGGCGACCTGATTCGCTTACCGCGCGGCGTGCCGCACGGCATCTTCAACAAGAGCCAGTCGGACGTGACGTGCCTCTTCTGGGTCTCGCCGACGCGAATGCTATGGGAATTGTTCGAGAAGATCCACAACGTGCCCGATCCGGCCGAGGTGATCCGCCTCGCCGCGCGCCACGAGGTGAACTTCCTGCCCCCGCCGGGATAGCGCCAGCGCGCGGCACCGCTTATCTAGCCGCGCGCCGGACGGGTGGCCGAGCGGCTTAAGGCAGCGGTCTTGAAAACCGCCAGAGGTTCACGCCTCTCGTGGGTTCGAATCCCACCCCGTCCGCCAGCCAATTGATTGTCCGGCCCGGACACGTGCGGCTTACAGTCGAGACGGCATAGCCGTTCGGCCATGCCTGTCGGCGCCGCGTTGCCGATGCGGCGCCCCATGCCGATCTAAGTTGCCTGCGATCAGGTCTTGATCTCAAGCGTCGTTGTATTGAAGGGCACCATCGCGATTTCGCCGTTGGCGGTCTTCACCACCGCGAGGCCGCGATTGAAGTCGATCGCCATGATCTGGCTGCCGAGATGCTTCAGCTTGATATTGTTCAGCAGGATAGTAGTCAGGATCTCGCTGACCGTCTGCCCGCCCTGCTTCATGCGGGACTGCACCTCGGCGCGCATCTCCGGGCTCAGCCCGGCGACCTCCGCCTGCTCCAGCGTGGTCGCCACCTGTGCTTGGCTCGCGGTGGAAAGCATCATGGCAGAGCCGAGTGCCGCAACCAGTACGAGACAGCTCTTGGGACGTGACATCATTGATTCGGCGCTCCGATTTGCGGTTGGCCACGACGACACCACGGCTGACGTCGGCTGGGACGTCATCGTAGCGGCTGTCGTTGCCGGCACACGAAGCAAGCTAGCGCCGGTCAGGCAGTCCCGCATCGGCGGCATGTCCCACCAGCCCGCCCGATATCCCAATGTGAGCGGGGAGTTTCCCATAATAGTGCCTTTGCCGTAGACTCTGATACCGTTCTGTTAGACACTAGGCCGACTTCGTCGCTTGTCCCCGCATGGCGCAAGCGCACGTTCGGATGGGTTTCTGCTGAATGCTGGCCGCGAAAACGCTTACAACCCGCTCACTCCCGGTTTCCCATCAGCGGGATGCCTGGGCCGAATGGTTCTGGCCGACATTCGACATCGCTGCCCTGGTGCCTGCCGCCGCAGGCTTCGGCGCGGAGAATACCGTCTGGCAGCTCGGCGACCTCGTTGTCAGCCGGGTCAGCGCGCCGGCGGTGCGCGTGACGAGGTCGAAGGCACATCTGCGCCGCGATCCCTCCGATCATTGGGTGCTCGCCTTGTGCCAGCACGGGAACACCGCGCTCAGGACTGACCGCCGCTCCCTGCAGGCCGATGCCGGCGTGCCGTACATTTGGTCGCTCGGTGAAGCGTCTCAATCCGAGCGCACGGCGACGAACCGGCTGCAAATGTTCCTATCACGCGACGCTTTCCAAGATCTGGCGCCTTCGCTCGACATGGCGCGCGGCTCGGCCGTGAATACGCCGCTCGGCCGCCTGCTTGGCGATTTCATGGTGGCGCTGGAGCGTGAGCTGCCGAATTTGACGGCGCAGGACGCCCCGCGCCTAGCCGCCGCCACTCGCGCGGTGCTGGCCGCTTGCCTTGGCCCCGGAACCGAGTTGGTCGCGGAAGACGCACGCCATATCGATATCGGGCGGCTTGAGCGGGTGCGCCGGACCGTGCGCCAGCGTCTCCGCTCACCCGATTTGGGACCGGGCACACTGTGCCGAGCGGTTGGGATGTCGCGCTCCAATCTCTACCGCCTGATGGACCAGGTGGGCGGCGTCAGCCGCTACATCCAGCAGCAGCGATTGGTGGCGGCGCACGCCATGCTTTGCGATGACGCGAATACCCGCTCGATTACCGACATTGCCGAGGAGTTCTGCTTCAGCGATGCGTCCACCTTCGGCCGGGCGTTCCGCAACCTCTTTGGATACACGCCGAGCGAGGCGCGCTCCGCCGCCATGGCAGGGCTAAGCTGGACGGCGCAGGTTCCTGATCGCGTGCCCAGCGAAACCCGACATTTCCGCAACCTGCTGCGCAGCTTCTAGAGCGCACGGCAAGATACTTGTTATGGAGGCTCAGCAAATGGAACGACGCACGATGCTGGCTGGCGCAGCCGCTGCTGCCGCGCGCTTGCTGTCGAGCCCGGCCGCGGCGGCCGAACCACGCTCGGCCGATCTCGCTGCGGCGCTGGACCGCTTCCGGGCCTCGCTCCCAAGCAACTTCGATCCGGAGTATGTGCAGAACGCGGTAATTCCATTCTTCCTGACAAGCATTTTCGAAGGCGAACGCCCTGCACTGCCGATGATCGGCCTAGCATTAACCAAGGAGAACGCGCTCCCCCCCGACTTGATGGGCCTCATTTACAAGGACTGGAAGCCGACGCCCGAGGAGGGCGTCACCGTGTTTCTTCAGGGCCTAGACAAGCGTGGCGACAACAACCTTCGCAAGCGGATTTACATGTCGGCGGTCACGCCGGACCTGTATGCCCCGAAGTACGGTCCCAAGGTGGTGGCTTTCTTCGACCGGCTGTTCGATCCCAAATTCGCGGGCCGGCCGCTCATGCGCCACTATCTTGACTATTATTGGGACATCTATTGGGACCTGCACCTTGGGGTGTCCGGCGACGCAGTGCCGCCGCAGGTCCGTAGCATCGGGGAGAGCTTCAACACCGTCCTTGCCTATCGTGATCCGACCCTGCCGATAGTGCATGAGAACTACATGACTGTGCGGGCGCTGCTCGATTTCCTAAAGCGCTGGATCGACGAGCGGCTAGACGACATCTCGCATGGGCGCATTGCCCATCCCGAGCAGACGATCGCTTGGTACTGGCTGAAGAATGCCGGTGATGGCACGCATTTCAGCAACAAGGACGTCGTGTTCGAGTGCTTCCACAACTTCGTCGCATTCAGCCAGTGGGGCAACACGATGTTCGGCATCACTTCGCGCTTGAGCCAAGATGGCGGCGACCCGGAGGTGCGTGCTGCCTTCGAGAAAACGATGTCGGGGAACCCGGATGCTGCGAACGGCGCGTCCTTTACGCCGCTCGAGATGTTCACCATGGAACTGTTCCGCGTCATCTCGCCGAATGGCGGTAGCATATCGGCGATAGAGGATAACCGGCAGGGGGAAGCGAGCGACAATTACGGCGACAGCTTCTCGCCGTTCGTGAGGTTCGGGCTCCCCTATGAGCGCAGCGCCTTCGTGATCTCGCCGCACACCTCGACCAGCTTCGATCCGCTGCATTGGACCGACCCGCAGAGGTTCGATCCGGACCGATACCGTACTGCGCCGACCAGCGCGCAGGTGGACGAGGCGATGAGCAAGCAGATCGGCTTTGCCAAGTGCCCATTCGACCTGACCGACATGAAGGTGAGCGACGGCCGCAACGCAGCTATGGCCAACAGCGCGTTCGGCACGGTGTTCGGAGTGGTAGACGGCAAGCCTCTTCCGGTTTGCGATTATGCCGGCTTCGCTCCGTTTGGATTCGGATACCGGCGCTGTCCGGGTGAGCAGCTTACCATCCAGGTGTTCGGGGACTTCCTGCGCAAGGTCTGGCGCGACAAAATCGCGTTCCGCAGCCTTCATTTGGCCAAGCCGGGCCGCGTGCCGATCGGGCCGGGTGCCGTCATCGACGACAACGTCGCCTTTACACGGCCGGCGTGACAGGGACGCAAGCGTCAGCCAAAGCCAGGCGCGATCGCGCGCAGTGAGGCCTGCGCCCCGTTTCGATGACGGCGCGGCGGCGAAAGCGGCCCGAATGATCGGCGTCCTGGCAGCGCTTGTCGCCCTACCTACCGCCACCCGCGCCGGGTCGGCACGCGACTATCTAAATGTACCGGTGGATAGCTGGCTCGCGACATACAATTTCGGCGCCTTCTCCGCCGTGACGCCAGAGGACGGCACGGATGTGACGTCGAGCTTACGTTCCAACGTGATCATGCAATCGATCGCCGCCACGCGCAGCTTCGATTTCTTCGGCCGCACCGCGGGGCTTACGGCGGTGCTTCCATACGTCTTCGCCAACGCCAGTTCCGGCGACTTTCGGGCGTCCACGAACGGACTGTCGGATGCCGGATTCCTCGCTCAGGTGAACATTTTCGGCGGCCCGGCGCTCTCCAAGATGCAGTTCGCATCGTTCGTCCCCCAGACATTCTCGAGCTTCCACCTGTATGTCGGCACGCCAACGGGGAGCTACTCGCCCACGACCCCGCTCAACCCCAGCGCGAATCGCTGGACGATCGTTCCAACGATCAATTACAGCTATACGCCGGATACCGGGTGGACCTGGCTCGAAACCTACATCTCGACGCGCGTGTTCGGCACCAACGGCGACTATCGCGTAGGCGGTAGCTCCCGGCTGAGTCAGAAGCCGCTGTTCGTGCTGGAGGGTCATGCCAGCCGCAACTTGCTGCCGCGGTTGTGGGTGTCGCTCGACGCCTACTACGATGTCGGCGGGGAAACGAGCATCGATGGTGTGAGACAGCGCAACGCGGCCAATACGCTCCGCCTCGGGGCCGGACTTGGGCTGCGGGTATGGCGGGGGTGCGACGTCGTGGTGAACTACGAAGGCGTGGTCGCGCGGCCGGCCGGCGAGCCCGCCGCGCAGGCGATCCGTATGACGATCAGGCAATTTTGGTGAGCCACCGCCGCCAATCGGCACGGCGGGCAGGATTTTGGGATTGTATGTCAATGACAGTCCGGGCGCGAGCGCGCGAAGGTGCACCCGCGATCACTGCCCCCTGCAGGAAGGCGCTGCATGTCCACGAGTGCGCATGACCGCGATGTTCCGGCGCCGCATATGTCGAGGCGATGGGGATGGTTCGTCGCGCTCGGCATCGGGCTGATCATGCTAGCCATCATCGCCGCGCTCGACGCGGCCGCGTTCTCCGCCGTCAGCACGGTGGTGATCGGCGCGTCGCTGCTGGCCGGCGGCGCCCTGACGGCCATTCATGCGCTGATGACCCGCGAGCGGAGCGGCTTCTTCCTTCGCCTGCTCGCCGGCGTGCTGGCGTTCGTGAGCGGGCTGCTCGCCCTCAACGAGACCGCGCGCGGCGTGGCGGTGCTCACACTCCTGCTGACGGCCTCCGTGGTGGCCGGCGGCATCGTGCGCATCCTGTTTGCCTGGCGGCACCGGGATCTGGCGGCGTGGGGCATGATGCTGCTCAGCGGTGCGGCGAGCATCGTCATCGGGGTCATGCTATACGCCAGCCTGCCCTGGCCCGGGCTTTGGGTTCTCGGCCTGCTGATCGCCGTGGAACTGTTCGTGCAGGGCGGCGGCTGGCTGTGGCTCGGCATCGCGCTACGGTTCGCACGCGACGCGGTGGACCGGCGCGGGGCAATCTATGTTCCGGGCCGATGATGCGCCGCGTGCCGAGCTGAGGCGGCTCGACCGCCTACTGCCGGCAGTGTGCGACTTTTCGGTAACGAATCTCTGCAATGCGGCCTGCGAATTCTGCGGCTTCGCGCGCGACAAGAACCTGGCCGGCGCGCAGCGCCATGCCGACGCCGAGGCGTTCGCGCTGGCGCTGCCGATCCTGCGCCGGCGCGGCATCCGCTACATCACGCTGCAGGGCGGCGAGCCGCTCGTGCATCCCGAGATCGTCCGCCTGGTGGCCGACACGGCGGCAGCCGGCATTCAGTGCGCCCTGATCACCAACGGCTGGTTCCTGCCGCGCTCAATCGCCGCGCTGGCAGCGGCCGGGCTTGGCCGGCTGATCATCTCGATCGACAGCGCCGATGCCGGATGCCACGAAGAGAACCGCGGCCTGGACGGGCTGATGCGGCGCATCGCCGAGGGCGTTAGGCGCGCGCGCGGCTTTGGCCTGCCGGTGCAGGCCTCGATCACCGTCAGCCGCCTCGTCCGCTATGACGATTTGCCAGACATGTTGGCCAGACTCGGTTTCGATGTTGCCGACTTTTCCTATCCGCGCCGGGAACCGTTCGGCTCGACATCGTTGGTGCATGGCGGCGAATCGAAGCTGGTCGATCTCGACAGCGAAGAGTTGCTGGAGGCTCTGGCCGGGATCGCGCGCGTAAAGCGGCGCTTTCCGGTGCTCAATCCCGCCGCGTCGCTGGCCGAGATCGCGCGCTACGTGCGTGGCGAGCAACAGGCGGTTCCCTGCGTCGGGGGTTACAAATATTTCTATCTCGATTGGAACCTCGATATCTGGCGCTGCGAGGCCTGGAACGAGCCGATGGGGTCGGTCTTCAACCTCGATCGCATTCCCGACCAGCGGCAACCGTGCCATGCGTGCATGATGGCCTGCTACCGCAATGCCAGCATCCTGATGCACGCCGGCATCGCGGCCACGGACGCATTGCAGGCGCTCCGGCGCGCCGACGTCGGCACGGCTGTTGCCACGCTGTTCCGGCGCAGCGTAGCGCTGTCGGCGTGGGCACTCGCCGCGGAATTGCCGCATGTGCGACGCCTCTCGCGGCGGCTGCCGCGTGCCGTGTGCTCGCCCGAAGATGCCGTCGGCACGCCAGCGACTGTCGAAGCCGACACCCAGTTTGGGGGAGACTGAACGACGGGCCTGATCGGCATTCTCGTCGGGCTGCTTCTGCTGATGGGGCTCGCCTATCGCGGTTGGAGCATCCTGCTCTTGTCCCCACTCGCCGCGTTGCTCGCCGCCGCGGCGGCGGGCGAGCCGTTGCTCGCGCACTGGACGCAGACCTTCATGGGCAGCGCCGCCCGCTTCCTGGCCCAATTCTTCCCGCTGTTCCTGCTCGGTGCGCTGTTCGGCAAGCTGATGGAAGACAGTGGCTCGGTCGCCGCCATCTCGGTCTTCGTCAACGATCGGCTCGGCCCGAGCCGGGCGATCATTGCTGTCGTGCTGGCCGGTGCGCTGGTGACATACGGCGGCGTAAGCCTGTTCGTGGCGTTCTTCGTGCTGGCGCCGATGGCCGACGCGATGTTCCGCGCCGCCGACCTTCCCCGGCGCCTGATGCCGGCGGCCATCGCGCTCGGCACCTCGACCTTCACCATGTCGGCAATGCCGGGCACGCCGTCGATCCAGAACGCGATCCCGATGCCGTTCTTCGGTACCACCCCGCTCGCGGCGCCCGGGCTCGGCGTAATCGCTTCGGCGATCATGCTGCTGTTCGGCCTGTGGTGGCTCGGCCGGGCGGCGGCGGCTGCACGGCGGGCGGGCGAGGGCTATGGCGCCGCGCCGGGGGTGCCGGCCGAGGCGGCGGCCGAGGATCCGATCGTGCGCGAGCGCGCCACGACGGCCCGCGAATTCGATCCCGCCGAGATCTGCCGCGGCGGCCGTGCCGAACGTCCGCCCTCGGCGGCGGCGGCGCTGGCGCCGCTCGTCGTCGTCGTCGCCGTGAACTTCCTGATGTCGATCGTCGTGCTGCCGCGCATGGACGTGTCGTTTCTCGCCGAACCGCGCTGGGGCGGGACATCGCTCGCAGCGGTGGGCGGCGTGTGGGCCGTGATCGTCGCGCTGACCGCGGCGATCCTGACGCTGCTCGCCCTCAGCTTGCGCCGCCTGCCTTCGTTCCGTGCCAGCATCGACGCGGGTGCCAACGCCTCCGTGCTGCCGGCGCTCAGCGTGGCGAGCCTGGTGGGCTTCGGCGCGGTGGTGGCGGCGCTGCCGGCGTTCGCGCTGGTGCGCGACTGGGTGCTGTCGATCGAGGGCGGGCCGACGGTCTCGCTCGCGGTTGCGACCAACGTCCTCTCCGCGCTCACCGGCTCGGCCTCGGGCGGGCTGACGATTGCGCTCGATGCGCTCGGCGCGACCTATAAGCGGCTGGCGACGCAGGAAGGCATCAGCCCGGAGTTGATGCACCGCGTCGCCGTGATCAGCTCCGGCACGCTGGACAGCCTGCCGCATAATGGTGCGGTGGTGACGCTGCTTGCCGTCTGCGGGATGACGCACCGCGAAGCCTACTTTCATGTCGTCATGGTCGCGATCGTGGGCGCGGTGATGGCGCTGGCGGCAGTGATCGCGCTCGGCGCCGCGTTCGGCTCGTTTTGAGCCCGCCGCGTGAAGAACGCCCAGGGGGGATCGATGAAAACAAGGACCAAGATCGCGATCGCCTGCCAGGGAGGGGGAAGCCAGACGGCGTTCACTGCCGGCGCGCTGAAGGGGCTGTGCGAGGCCGGGTTCGGGCAGGAATTCGACCTCGTCAGCATCAGCGGCACATCCGGCGGCGCGGTGTGTGCGGCGCTGCTCTGGTTCGCGTTCGAGAAGGACGAGGCGCCGCCATGGGGCCGGCTGATCAGCTTCTGGCGCGACAACACGGCGCAGAACTGGTTCGAGCAGGCCTTCAACCTGCTTGTGGTCGGCGCCCTTCGCATGGCCAACAGCGGCGTTCTGCCGACGCTGCAACTAAGTCCCGCCTCGCCGCTCGTGCAGGCCGCGGGCCATGCCGCGACCTTCGGCCATCGCGAGAATTTCCGCGATTTCCGGGCGCTGCTTCAGACCCATCTCGATTTCGAGGAGATCGCCGCGTGGGGCCCCCGGGCGAAGCGGCCGGTGCTGATGATCGGCGCGGCCAATGTCAGCACCGGCAAGCTCGCCAAGTTCATCTCCAGCCGCGCGCCGATCCGTGCCGAACACCTGCTCGCTTCCTGCGCGGTGCCGAGCATCTTCCCGGCCGTGCAGATCGACGGCGAGGCCTATTGGGACGGGCTGTTTTCCGACAATCCGCCAGTGCAGGAGCTGATCCGGCCGGGCAGCGTTGGCGCCGGCAACATCCCGGACGAGATCTGGCTGATCAAGATCAACCCGACCGCGTGTGCCCACGTTCCGGTGCGACCCGATGACATCCTCGACCGGCGCAACCAGCTTGAGGGCAACATTTCGCTCTTCCAGCAACTTAGGCACCTGGAAATGCTGAATGATATGCTGCTCGATGACGCATTCCGCCCCGAGTACCGGACGCGGTTCGATATCCAGGCGCCAATCCGCATCCCGAAATCCTTCGCCGCGGACCCGGACAAGCCCTATCACATCCCCTGCATGGAGATGCCGCCGGCGATGCAGGACAGTCTCGACTTCGAAAGCAAGCTGGATCGCAGCGCCGCGCATATCGATCACCTGATCGCTGCGGGGGAGGCGTGCGCGCGCCGGTTCTTGAATGAACGCGCCGCCAAGCTGGCGGCCACCGCGTAGCGGGAAGGCAGGGTGGGCGGCACGACGGCCGGGTACTTCGGCATCCTGCGCCGGGCCACCTGGCCGCTGCTGATCTTCGAAGCGACGGTCGGCCTTGCCTTGCTGTTTGTGTTCGATCCGCTGCTTGCGTTGCTGACCGAACAGCTCGTCGCGCTGAGCGGCGATCCCTATGTCGGCAACATGGCGCTGGCCGCTTTCGTGCTCTCGCCGCTCGGCGCGCTGGCGCTGGCGACGGCGGCGACCGGCACGATCCTCGTCAACGTGCTCGCGCTCGGCGGCGTCAGCGTAATCCTGTGGGACGCGCGGCTGGGCCTGCGGACCTCGCAGCCGCGGATCTGGGGGGCGCTACTGCGCCGCCTGCCGGCACTGGTGGCGCTCAGCGCCTGCGCCTTCGCCGCGCTGCTGCTGCTGGCGCTCCCGGTGGCGGCGGCGGCGTTCCTCGCCCGGCGCGGGCTGCTCTCGGACGGCGATTTCTATTTCTATCTCGCGACACGGCCGCCGACATTCCTGTGGGCCATCGCTTTGGTCGCCACCGTAGCCGCGGCTGCGGCCGGCGGCGGGCTCCTTTTGCTGCTGCGCCTCTTCCTTGCCCTGCCGGCCTGCCTGCTGCATCCGCTCAGCACCCAGGCGGGGCTGCGTCTTGCGCTGGCCGCGACGGCGGGACGCGCGCGGTGGATGCTGCCGCGTCTGCTCGGTGTCGCAGCTGCCCTGGCCGTGCTGTGGGGGGCAACGCTGCTCGCGCTCTCGGTCGTGCTCGCGTGGCTGACGGCGTGGCCGCTGACGTCGCCTTGGCTAGGCCCGGCGGCGATCGGCTTTGCCGCTGCCGCCGCGCTGGTGTTCGCGGTGCTGGCCGCGCTCTTCCGTGCCGGGCTGGTGCTGGTGCTGATCGCCGATCCGTCGGCCGGTCAGGTGTTGAGCGGCAGCGCGGTGCCGGAAGCCGCGCCGCGCGCGGCGGGACGGCTGCGGTTGGCGGCGGGGTTGCTGGTCTGCCTTGCCGTGCCCGCCCTGGCGGCGCTGCAGACCGTGCGCGCGGGTCGGGCGGCGCTGCTCGACCATCCGGTCAGCATCACCGCCCATCGCGCCGGCTCGGCCGATGCGCCGGAAAACACGCTCGCCGCCCTGGACAATGCGATCGCGGCCGGCGCGGACGCGGTCGAGGTGGACGCGCAGGAGACCGCCGACGGCGCAGTGGTGCTGCTGCACGACACGGACCTTCGGCGCGTCGCCGGCGTGGCACGGCCGATCTGGGACATGCGGCTTGCCGAGGTGCAGGCGCTCGATGCCGGATCGTGGTTCGCGCCCGCCTTCGCGGCCGAGCGCGTGCCGACGCTGCGCGCCTTCGCCATCGCCGGACGGGGACGGATCGGGCTCAATGTGGAGATCAAGAACAACGGTCACGGCGCCGACCTTGCCGCGCGCACGGCGGCGGTATTGGAGGAGACCGGCACCGCAGGCACGGCGGTAATCTCCTCGCTCGATCCTGGCTTGCTGCGCGAGGCGCGGCGGGCGGCGCCGCAGATTGGGGTGGGGCTGATCCTGGCGACGGGTGTGGGAAACTTCCGGCGCGCGGACGTAGCGTTCTTCGCCCTCGCGCGGCGGCTGGCGACGCCGGCGGTGATCCGCGCCCTGCACGGGAGCGGACGCGCGGTGCATGTGTGGACGCTCGACGACGAGGCGGCGATCGCCGGGGCGATGCTGGACGGCGCCGATGACATCATCACCGGCAATCCGCGCCTGGGCGTGCGGGTGCGTGCCTGGTTCGATGGGTTGAATCCGCCCGAGCGCTTCCTGCTGACCATCAGCCATAGGCTCGGCGCAGCTTGGCTGCGGCGGAGCCTCGCCCCGCATGCACCGGAAAACGCCGGTGAGCCGTGAGGCGGTGCGCGTCTTGCCCGGACGCTACCCTACGACACGGGCGCGCAGGCGGGCGTATTCCTGAGCGGAGATCGTGCCGGCGTCCTTCAGCCGTTCCAGCCGCTCGATTTCCTCGGCGACGCTGTAGCCCACGACTTGGCGTAGCTTGTCGCGCACCTGCCGCGCCTCGGCCTCGTCGCGCTCGGCCATTCCGCGGCCTTGTGAGACGAGGTAGGCGAAAATCCCGAGATAGGGCAGCACGAGCAGCACGATCACCCACAGGATTTTGCCGAAGCCGGAGATGTCGCCGCGGCGGAACAGGTCGCCGAAGATCGTGATTAGCAGCCAGAACCACACCACGAACAGGAACACGGCGAACAGGTCGGAGACGAAATTCGAGAAGCTGAACCCGCCTTGAAACAGCATGGTGTCGTTTCCCCTTCTTGCCGCTTGCGAGGCCGCTACTCCCGAAAAGCTTCGAACATCGTGTCGTCCTCATCGAGGATTAGCGTCAGCCGGTTCGGAATGGCGGCCGGAGCGGAGGGCTGGGCGAGCCGGCCCAAAGGCCGGCCGAGGCGCCCCGCCGCGGCGCAGGCATTCAAGTAGCGTTCACGAGCGCCGCTGGCATCGGCTGCAAGGACCGCGATCCGGCACACCGTCCCAATCCGCTCCGGGTCGGGTGTGCACCAAGGTGCTTGGCGGACGGGATGCCCAGGCGCTGGCGAAGACTGGCTGCCCCCTTCGTTTTCTGACCGTTCCTGCGGCGTGAATTCACTGCTATTCTCGCGTTAATCACTTGGGGACGAGGCGAATGGACGAGGTTTTCGCGCAGGCGGTGGCCCGGGCCGAGAAGGCATTCGGAGATGCCTGGATGACCCTCGGCGACCGGCAGCGCGCGGATGCGATCTATCGCGAAATGCGCCGCATCGACGCCGAGCGGGCCGGCGTGTCCCTCGCGGAGCCGGCTGCCGTAGGTAGCCTGGAGCCGCCCGCGAAGGCTGCGGCCCGCGACCGTCGGCATCGGCGCCGCTAGAGGCCTCGTCGCCGGCCGCCGTTTCGGCCGTTGTTCTCAGTCGAGCGGCTGAAGCAGGTTCGCCGCATTGTTGCGTGACGAGTTGACTTTGCTACTGACCGGCCATGCCCTCAGGGTTCCGTCCGGCGCCGGCCGCAACAAGGCCGCCGGATCGCCGTCGACCTCGCCGAGCCATACGGGCCAGTCCGCCGGCTCGAGCACCAGCGGCATCCGGTTGTGCAGCCTTCCGGCCTCCGCGTTGGGCGGGGTGGTGATGATCGCGAAGGTGCGCTCGATCTCGCCCTCGGGGCTGCGCCAGCCCTCCCACACCCCGCCGAGGGCCAAGGGAGCGCCATCGGCACGGGCGATGGCGTACGGCTGCTTCCCGCCGGTCACGCTCTTCCATTCGTAGAAGGCAGAGGCCGGTACGATGCAGCGGCGCTTCGCGAAAGCCGCCCGGCACAAGCCGAGCGATGCGACCGTCTCGGCCCGGAGGTTGATCGGCCGCCGGGCGGATTTCGCATCCTTGGTAAAGTAAGGAAGCAAGCCCCACCGCAGCACGTCCAGGTGGCGCTCGTTCGTCTCGGGGTGCCGGCGCACCACGAGCGCCGGCTGAGTCGGAGCGAGGTTCCAGGAAGGCGCGATGTTGGGCACCGGATTTGCCGTCCCGAAAATGCGGGCCAGGATTTCAGGAGGAAGGTCGCTTGCGAACCGGCCGCACATGGTTCAGGCCCGTCTCACTCAAAATGTCGCTGCCGGGGGCTGGCGAGCGAAAGAGAAGGCGGGGGCTACCGCCGCGACCATCTCCGCGCGCTTGCCCAGCGGGTCGAGGTCGCCGAAGCCGAGGTTCGCATCATCGCATCGAAGGCTCGGCTGCTCCAGACGCTCGTGGCGAATGGCGGCGTAAGCTCCGTGCTCACTCAGGGATTTAAGTGGCGGAGAGGGTGGGATTCGAACCCACGGTACGCATAAGCGCACAACGGTTTTCGAGACCGCCCCGATCGACCGCTCCGGCACCTCTCCGAGGAGCGTCCTTATATGGACGCCCCCGGACCGCGGCAACGGGCGGACGCGAGCCGCGCCTCTACCGCCGACAGTGCCGCGGCGAAGGCTGCGTCGGCATCGAGGTCGGTGGTGTCGAGCCGGATCGCATCGGCCGCCGGGCGCAGCGGGGCGGCCAGCCGGCTGGCGTCCCGGCGGTCGCGCTCGGCAAGTTCGGCCTCGATCGCCGCCAGCTCGGTTTCCACCCCGCGGGCCGCGAGTTCGCGCCACCGGCGCTCGGCGCGCGCTGCAAGACTCGCAGTGACGAACAGCTTCACCGCCGCCTCGGGAAAAACCACCGTGCCGATGTCGCGCCCGTCCAGTACGGCGCCGCGCGCGGCGGGAAAGCGCCGCTGGAAGGCAAGCAGCGCCGAACGCACCTCCGGGATCGCCGCGACCTCGCTGGAAGCCGCATCCACCTCGGGCGTCCGCAAGTCTGGCCGTTCCAGATCCTCCGCCCGCAATGAAGCCGCCGCGGCCGCCGCCGCTGCCGGGTCGGCGGGCGTCCCGCCCTGATCGAGCACGCGCCGCGCCACCACCCGGTAGAGTAGGCCTGTGTCGAGATGCGCGAGCCCGAGCGCGGCGGCGAGACGGCGGGCGAGCGTGCCCTTGCCGGCGGCAGCCGGGCCGTCGATCGCGATGACGAGCCCGGGCCGTCCGCTCACGTCGCCTCGTCGAGCGCCGCGCCGATCCCGCGCATCAGGGCCGCAAACCCCGGAAAGCTCGTCTCGATGAAGCTGGCATCGTCCACCGCCACCGGATCCGTGGTCGCCTGACCGAGCACCAGCGCGCTCATCGCCATGCGGTGATCCATGTGCGTCGCCACCACCGCCCCGCCCGCCGGCGCGCGCCCGGCGCCGTGCACGATCAAATCGTCGCCCTCGATCGCCACCCGCGCGCCGCACGCTTCGAGCATCGCAGCGGTCGCCGCCAGCCGGTCGCTTTCCTTCACCCGCAGCTCCTTCAGCCCGCGCATCCGGGTCACGCCCGCCGCGCAGGCCGCCGCTACAGCGAGGACCGGGTATTCGTCGATCATGCTGGGCGCCCGTTCGCCCGGCGTGTCCGCGCCGCGCAGCGGCCCGTGCCGGGCGATCAAATCGCCCACCGGCTCGCCGCCTTCCTCGCGCAGATTCCGCACCTCGACCGCGGCACCCATCTCGGCCAGCGTGGTGAGCAGTCCGGTGCGGAGCGGATTGAGCCCCACCCCGGCGATCTCCACTTCCGAGCCCGGCACGATCAGCGCCGCCACCAGCGGAAAGGCGGCCGAGGACGGATCACCCGGCACCGTCACGTCGGCCGCACGCAACTCGGGCTGTCCCACGAGTTCGATGATCCGCCCCCCGCCCAGGGCCTCCACGCGCACCGTCGCGCCGAAATGGCGCAGCATGTTCTCGCTGTGATCGCGCGTTGCCTCCGGCTCCTCGACGCGCGTGATCCCGCGCGCGTTCAGCCCGGCGAGCAGCACCGCCGACTTCACCTGCGCCGAGGGCACCGGCACGCGATACTCGAGCGGCAACGCCGCCGCTGCGCCCTCGATGGCGAGCGGCAGGCGCCCGCCCGTGCGCGAGGCGAAGCGGGCGCCGCAGGCGGTGAGCGGGTCGATGACCCGCCGCATCGGCCGCCGCCGCAGGCTTGCATCCCCCGTTATCACCGCGAACAGTGGGTGCGCGGCCAGGATGCCGCAGAGAAGGCGGGCGGCGGTGCCGGAATTGCCCATGTCCAGCACGTCTTCGGGCTCCGCCAGCCCACCCACGCCGCGCCCGGCAACCCGCCAGGCACCCGGGCCATCACACGACACCTCGGCGCCGAGCACCCGCATCGCCGCAGCGGTCCGCAGCACGTCCTCGCCTTCCAGGAGGCCGGAAATGCGCGTCTCGCCCACGGCGAGCGCGCCGAACATCAGCGCCCGGTGGCTGATCGACTTGTCGCCCGGCACCGCGATCCGTCCCCGCAACGGGGCCACCGGACGGCGGGCGGTGAGCTTGAATGGGCTTGCGATCGTCACGCGCGCCGCTTAGCACACGCCCGGTTGCGGCGCGAAGCGATGCGCCCATTTGACTTGGTTCGGTGCGGCTGGCATGGCCGCCCGCCTTGCGCGGCCACTCCTCGAAGGGCAACGAGAGCTAATGAAGCCTGAACTCGGCACCAAGCGTGTCTGCGTCGCGTGCAGCACACGGTTCTACGATCTCGGCAGGTCCCCCGCCATCTGCCCCAAGTGCGGCACCGAGCAGCCGGTCGAGCAGCCCCGCCTGCGGCGCCCGCCGGGCAACGCACCCGAGGAGAAGCGCCCGAAGAAGCCGGTCCCGGTGCCGGGCGCGGAGGAAGCCGACATCGAAGTGGAGGGCGTCGAGGAAACCGAGGACGAGGACGTGCTGGAAGACGCCTCGGACCTGGAAGACGACGCCGATGCGATCGGCCCCGACATCGAGGTCGAGCAGCCGGAAGACGAGGGCGACCACTGAGCCTGCGCGCCGCTCCGGCGCTTGCCGCCGGGCGCATCCCTCTCTGGCTGCCGCCGCTCCTTGGCTTCGTCACCGCGGTCGGCCCTGCCTCGACCGACATGTATCTGCCGGCCTTCCCCGCGATCGAGGCCAGCCTCCATGCCCCGATCGGCTCGGCGCAGTACTCGCTCGCGACATGGTTCGCCGGGCTCGCGGTCGGCCAGATTACGCAGGGGACCTTGTCGGACCGCTTCGGCCGGCGGGGGCCGCTGATCGTCTCGACTGCGATCTATACGGCGAGCTGCATCGCCTGCGCGCTCGCCCCGTCGATCCTCGCCCTGTCGGTCGCGCGTTTCTTCTCCGCCATCGCCGCCTCCGCCGGGATGGTGATCCCGCGCGCGGTGGTGCGCGATCTTGCCGACGGCTACGCAGCTTCGGTACTGATGTCGCGGCTGATGCTAGTCATGGGCCTTGCGCCGATCCTGGCGCCGAGCCTGGGCGGCCTCTTGCTGCAGGTCGCTTCCTGGCGGGCGCTGTTTTGGGCGATGACCGCCTATGGTGCCATCGCGCTGATCCTGATCGCCGTCGCGCTGCCCGACACCCTGGTCCCCGAGCGCCGCACGCGGCTCAATCTCGCCGACCAGTTGGGCCGTTATCGCGCGATCTTGCGCGAGCGCGGCTTTCTGACGAATGCGGCGCTCGGCGGCGGCGCGACCTTTGCCTTCTTTGCCTATCTCAGCGGCTCCTCGCCGGTGTTCATCGACGGCTTCGGGCTGAGCCCCGCGCAGTTCGGCGCCGTGTTCGGCGTCTGCGCCGCCGGGCTGATTGCGTGCGCGCAGCTCAATGCCTGGCTGGTGCCGCGTATCAGCCCGTTCCGGCTGCTGCGCTGGGTGACACGCTTCGATCTGATCGTGATGACGGCGATGACCGCGTTCGCCTTCCTCGGCCCGCACCGCCTCGCGGCCGTGTTGGTGCCGCTCTTTTTGTTCGTGAGCGCGCAGGGCATCGTCAATCCGAACGCCACCGTCGGCGCCTTGTCGCGCCACGCGGCCCATGCCGGCAGCGCCTCCGCGCTGATGGGCATGGGGCAATTCCTGCTCGGCGCGGTGAGCGGGCTGCTGGTTGGCGTGTTCACCGACGGCACCCCGCGCGGAATGGCGGCGCTCATGCTGCTCGGTGCGTGCGGGATGGTGCTTGCCGACCGAATGCGGCCGGCGGCGGGAGCACAAGCTTGAGGGGCCGGGTTGCTTTCATCGTTGTCTGACTCGGACCGATGCGCCATGTATGGACCATCCCGACCACTCCGGCGCGGGAGAGAGCGGCAGCGGAGCGATCCGGGCCGCCGCCGAAGGCGCAACCGGCCCCCGGAAACGCTCAGGCAGAAGGACCGCGCCGGCTCTGGGATCTCTGGAAAGCCGGCCCGCATTGCGCGGCGGGCCGCACCGAAGGAGTAAGGCGGCCCGGCCGAACCGGGCGCTGAATCTCTCAGGTTCCGCGACAGAGGGGGGCGCCTCGCCGGCAAAGGGCCGGCGGGGAAGCCGTCGCGGAGAGGCCAGTGGTCGAGAACGCCCTGATCGACGACCCAACACCGCCCAAGCTGCGCACTGTTCCGCTCGATTCCTGGCATCGCGCGCTCGGCGCGCGGATGGTCGGCTTCGCGGGCTACGCGCTGCCGGTGCAATACGACCTGAAGGGCGCGCTCGCGCAACGCTGCCGCGGCGGGGTGATGGCCGAGCACCGCCATTGCCGCGAAAGCGCGGCGCTGTTCGACGTGTCCCACATGGGGCAGGCTTGGCTCTCGGGCGTTCCTGCGGTCGCCGCGCTGGAGGCGTTGGTGCCGGGCGACATCGCCGGACTCGCGCCGGGCCGCCAGCGGTATTCGCTGCTGACCAACGAGGCAGGCGGGATCCTCGATGACCTGATGGTGGCGCGCGCCCGCCCGGACCGCCTGTTCCTAGTCGTCAACGCGGCCCGCAAGGAGGCCGACTTCGCCCACATCGCCGCCGCGATCCCCCCCAGCGTGCGGCTGGAGCCGATCGAGGACCGCGCCCTGCTCGCGCTGCAAGGGCCGCGCGCCGCCGAAGTGATCGCCCGCCTCGCCCCCGCCGCCGCCGCGCTGCCCTTCATGGGCTTCGCCGAACTCGACGTGGCCGGAATTCCCTGTTTCGTCAGCCGCTCCGGCTACACCGGCGAGGACGGGTTCGAGATTTCGGTGCCCGCCGATCGCGCCGAGGCGCTCGCGGGCACGTTGCTGGCCGAGGAGGCGGTCGCCCCGGCCGGCCTCGGCGCCCGCGACTCGTTGCGGCTGGAAGCCGGGCTCTGCCTCTACGGCAACGACATCGACGAACTCACGACCCCGGTCGAGGCGGGCCTCGCCTGGACCATCGGCAAGCGCCGCCGCGAGAGCTGGGACTTCCTCGGCGCCGCCGCGATCCGCGATCAGCTGGAGCACGGCGCACACCGCCGCCGCGTCGGCCTGAAGCCGGAGGGACGCGCACCCGCGCGTGCCCAGACCGAGATCGTTGCGGACGACGGCACCGCCGGGGGGACCGTGACCTCGGGCGGCTTCTCGCCCACGCTGAACGCACCGATCGCGATGGGCTATGTGCGCCGCGACCTCGCCCAGCCCGTCACGCGCGTGCACCTGATGGTTCGCGGCAAGCCGCATCCCGCCGAAGTGGTGCGCCTGCCCTTCGTCCCCCACCGCTACGCCGGCCAGAGCTGATCGGAGGAACGCCATGCCCCCTATCGACCGGAGCAACCACGAGGTCCGCTACACCAAAGAGCATGAGTGGGTGCGGATGGACGGCGACATCGCCACGGTCGGCATCACCGATCACGCGCAGGAGCAGCTCGGCGACATCGTGTTCATCGAGTTGCCGGAAGTCGGCCGCGATGTCGATCGCGACGAGGCCTGCGCGGTGGTGGAAAGCGTCAAGGCCGCCTCCGACGTGTTCGCCCCGCTGGCCGGCAAAATCGTCGAACGCAACGAGACCGTGGTGGAAGACCCCGCGCTGGTGAACGGCGACGCGCAAGGTGAGGCGTGGCTGTTCCGCATCGAGGTCAGCGAACCCGCCGAGTTCGAGGAGCTGATGGACGAAGCCGCCTACAACGAGTTCCTGGAGTCCTCCGAATGAACCACCTCGCCGAGCTCGACGCGCTGGAAGCGCCGGACGGCTTCATCGCGCGGCATATCGGCCCCTCCGAGGCGGAGATCGCCGCGATGCTTCGAGTCATCGGCGCGCCGTCGCTCGCTTCGCTCGTCGATAGCGCTGTCCCGGCCGACATCCGGCTGCGCGCGCCGCTCGCGCTGCCGCCGCCGCTCGACGAGGCGGCGGTGCTGGCGGAATTGGCGGAACTGGCGGCGCAAAACCGCGTCGTCAAATCGCTGATCGGGCTCGGCTTTCACGGCACGCACACCCCGCCCGTGATCCGCCGCAACGTGCTGGAGAATCCCGGCTGGTACACCGCCTACACGCCCTACCAAGCCGAGATCGCGCAGGGCCGGCTGGAGGCGCTGCTCAATTTCCAGACCATGATCTGCGACCTCACCGGGATGCAGATCGCCAACGCTTCGTTGCTCGACGAAGCGACCGCGGTCGCCGAAGCGGTGTCGATGGCGCACGCGGTCAGCAAGACGAAATCCGATGTGGTCGCAGTGGCGGCCGATCTGCATCCGCACACCCGCGCCGTGCTGGCGACCCGCGCCGCGCCGCTCGGCTGGACACTCGTTGATTTCGCGCCGGGCGACGCCGCCGCGATCGGCGCCGCCAACCCCTTTGCCGTCGTGCTGCAATATCCCGGCACGACGGGGGCGATCCGCGACCTCACGGTGGAGATCGCCGCCACCCACGAAACCGGTGCGCTCTCTGTGGTCGCCGCCGATCCGCTAGCGCTCGCGCTGCTGACGCCACCCGGAGAAATGGGCGCCGACGTGGTGGTGGGTTCGGCGCAGCGGTTCGGCGTCCCGATGGGCTTCGGCGGCCCGCATGCCGGATTCTTCGCCACCCGCGATGCGTTCAAGCGCGCCATGCCGGGTCGCTTGGTCGGCGTCAGCGTGGATGCGTCGGGCGCACCCGCCCTGCGACTCGCCTTGCAGACGCGCGAGCAGCATATCCGCCGCGAGAAAGCGACGTCCAACATCTGCACCGCGCAGGTGCTGCTCGCGGTGATCGCCGCGTTCTACGCAAGCTGGCACGGCGCCGACGGGCTGCGCCGCATCGCGCGGCGCGTGAATTTGCAAGCGCGGATGCTGGCCGATGCCGCGCAAAGCGCTGGATTCGCACTCCGTCATTCCACGTTCTTCGACACGATCGCCTTGGAGACGCCGGACGCCGACGCGCTGATGCGGAGTGCGCTCGCCGCCGGGTTCAATTTGCGCCGCATCGACGCGCGCACGGTCGGCATCGCGCTCGACGAGACGGTGACCCGCGCGGAGCTTGCACGCCTCGCCGCGGTGCTCGGCACCGAGCTTTCCGGCGCCGTCACCTCCATCCCGCCCGACTTGCTGCGTTCGACGCCGTTCCTCCAGGCCCCGGCCTTCACGGAGCACCGCTCCGAGACTGAAATGCTGCGCTGGCTGAAGCGGCTGGAGGATCGCGACATCGCGCTAAACCGCAGCATGATCCCCCTCGGCTCCTGCACGATGAAGC
>Ga0209062_1002472_pt1 | contig 24700 bp, 18 predicted proteins | sample Coa_R2_2_FD_187158 | JGI IMG/M metagenome (GOLD analysis project Ga0209062, IMG submission 187158) | Surface soil microbial communities from Centralia Pennsylvania, which are recovering from an underground coalmine fire - Coalmine... | ecosystem: Environmental > Terrestrial > Soil > Unclassified... | reverse complement strand
TTTCAACCCGATCGTCGATACCAACTTCACCGGCGGCTTCGGCAATCTCGAATTCGTGCCGGCGACGCGCGTCGCCTATAATTTCAACGACAAATGGGCCGTCGCCGCCGAGGAGTACGCCGATTTCGGCCCGCTCCGCCAGTTCCTGCCCGCGCACGATCAGTTCCAGGAGGTCTGGGCGGTAATGGATCACAACACGCGGTTCGTGAACATCGAGGCGGGCGTCGGCGTGGGCGTGACCGCCGGAGCGGACCGGCTGACGCTCAAACTGATGCTGTCCCGCGACCTGAACGCGCGGCACAAAGACTAACGGCTAAGATGCGGCTCTTCGAGCAGCACCGGGGGCGGGCTGGCGCAGTTGCCGGTTTTCATCATCGAAGCCCTTCGCGCATCGATCAACTGTTTGTAGGCGGCGAGGTAGCCTTCGGCCATCCGCGGCGCCGAAAAGCGCTGCTCGAAAATTCGCCGGCACGCGGCGCGATCGATGGCGCTGATGTTTTTGGCCGCCTGGATGGCCTCATCCATCGAGTGGACGACGAATCCGCTGCGGCCATGGTCGATCACTTCCGGCACGGATCCGCAAGCCCAGGCGATCGTGGGCGTGCCGCAGGCCATCGCTTCGATCATGGCTAAACCGAACGGCTCCGGCCAGTCGATGAGAAACGCGAGCGCGCAGGCGTTGCCCAGAAATTCCGATTTTTCTTTTTCCGTGATCTCGCCCACGAACTCGATCAGCGAGGAATCGAGCAGCGGTTTGATCTGCTCCTGGAAATATTGCTCATCGGGCTTGTCGACTTTTGCGGCGATGCGCAGCGGGATGCCGAGCCGCTTGGCCAGCTCGATGGCGCGGTCGGGGCGCTTTTCGGGCGAAATGCGCCCGAGAAACGCAAGATATTTTCCGGGTCCGAATTGCGGCCGCAGCAGATCGAGCGGAAGGCCATGATAAACGGTGGCCACCCAGTTCAGCCATTCCAGCGGCCGCCGCTGCGCGTTGGAGATCGAAATCATCGGCGCGCGCGGAAATAGCCGGCACATCAGATCCAGTTCCGGAACGTCAAGGCGTCCGTGCAGTGTCGTTACATGGACCGCGCCGGTGCGGACGGTGACCGGCAAATGGATGTGGTCGATGTGAAAATGGATGAGATCGAAATCGTTTGCCCGGCGAAGAACGGTTTCGATCAGCATCAAATGGTTCAGTAGCGGATCGCGCGGGCGCGGATCCAGACGCAGAGCGCAATCGCCGATGCCGACCAGCCGGGCCTTGGTGCTGGAATCCCCGCTGGCGAAAAGCGTGACGTCATGTCCTGCTTCGACCAATGTATCGGTCAGATAGGCGACGACCCGTTCCGTGCCGCCATAAAGCCGTGGAGGAACCCGTTCCCACAGCGGCGCCACTTGCGCGATTTTCACATAAAGTGGACGCGCCGGACCGCGAACTGTTTCATCGCGTCCGAACGGATCATCCCAACAGGGCGTAATACAGAATCGCGACCGCCAGGCCGACGGCGGCCGAGCCGACTCGGTATTTCAAGCGGCGCCTCTCGAGATTCCACCTCGCGTGATCGTCGATCCTGAATCGATATAAGCAGGCCGGGCAGTACGGCATCTCGGCGCGGGAAACGCTATGACATTCCGGGCAGCGCGTCATGCCCGCATTTTTCCCGATAAGACGGCCCTCCGTCCATGGCTCCGAATTCCTATTTCGCCTAGAACTGTGGTACTGAGCCGGGTTACGTCTCCGCTTCAGGCGTTCGTCCGTTTCATTCCGCAGCTTGCCGGTTAACGGCGTATCGCGTTTTGGCTCGCGGCTAAAATGAGAGCCATGGAAAGCGCGATACGGGTAGCCGGGCTCAAAAAATCGTACGGCGATTTTCAGGCCGTTCGCGGCATCGACTTCGCGGTCGATTCGGGCGAAGTATTCGGGCTGCTGGGGCCGAACGGCGCGGGGAAAACGACAACGGTGGAGATTCTCGAAGGTCTGCGCCCGCGCAGCGGCGGCGAAGTTCGGGTGCTTGGTTACGATCCGGCAACGGATACGCGCGCGGTGAAGGATCGCATCGGGGTCTGCCTGCAATCGACCAACCTGCCGGATAAAATCACGGTTCGCGAAGCGCTGGGATTGTTTGCGTCGTTTTATTCGCGCGCGACCGATGCGGACAAACTCCTGGCGCGCCTGCAATTGACCGAAAAGCGCAACGAGTATTACTCGAAATTGTCCGGAGGCCAGAAGCAGCGCGTGGCCTTGGCGCTGGCCATGGTGAACGATCCCTCGCTGCTGTTTTTGGACGAGCCGACCACGGGTCTCGATCCGCAGGTGCGCCTGGAAATTCACAGCCTCATTGCGGAGTTGCGCGACGCCAAGCGAACCATCCTGCTCACCACGCATTACATTGAGGAAGCCGAGCGGTTATGCGACCGCGTGGCGATCATCGATCAGGGAAAGATTATCGCCCTGGGATCGCCGCGCGAAATTCAATCGCGCACGCCCGGAACATCGCGGATCGAGATCGTTACGGCGCAGCCGATGCCGGCCGAAGTGCCCAGGTTCGAAGCCGCGGATCGATACGTGCTTGGCGAGGGAGCCAGGACGCTCACGGTGTATTCGACGCGCCCGGCTCGAACCGTGCCGGAGCTGGTGAAGTGGATCGATCAGAACGGGCTCGATCTCGAGGATATTCACCTGAAGCGTCCGACGCTTGAAGACGTTTTCATCGAACTGACCGGAAAACGATTGAGGGAGTAACGCATGAAACCCTACCTGGCGATGATTCAAACCAACCTGCGCCTGACCATGCGCGATCGCACCGTGCTGTTCTTCAACTACATTTTTCCATTGATTTTCTTTTTCATTTTTGGATCGCTGCTGCACGCCGAGCGCGGCGGAGTGATCGTTACCGTGGTGAACATGGGGCTTTCGCTCGGCATTTTGGCCTCGGGGCTGTTTGGCGCGGGGATGCGGAGCGTGCAGGATCGCGAGCAAGGTATTTTGCGGCGATTCAAGGTCGCGCCGATTTCGCCGGCCCCGATTCTGGTGGGCCAGCTTGTGACCGGACTGGTGCATTACGTTCCGGTGACGCTTCTGATGCTGCTTTTGGCGCGAGTGATATATCATATGCCGCCGCTTGATCACCCCTGGTCGCTGCTGGCCTTCGTGCTGTTGGGCCTGCTGGCGTTCCGCGCCATTGGCGGAATCGTGGGCGCGATCGCGAACTCCATGCAGGAGAGCCAGATTATCGTGCAGCTCCTGTATTTTCCGATGCTGTTCCTGGGCGGGGCGACGTTTCCGCTGGGCATGATGCCGAACTGGATCCAGCAAATCGCGCAGTTCATCCCGACCACGTATCTCACCACGGGGCTGACGGGAATGCTGGAAAATCACGAGGATTTTTCGTCCAATCTCGAATCGGCCGGAATTCTGGCCGTCACCGCTTTGATCGGAACATTCCTGGCGATGAAGTTATTCCGCTGGGAGAAAGAAGAAAAGATGCGCGCGTCGTCGAAGTTGTGGCTGGCGGCGGTGCTCGCTCCGTTCTTCGTGATGGGCGCCTGGCAGCTTCACGCCAAAAACAACGTGATCAAGGGCCAGATGCTCGAGCGGCAGATTGAGCGCGACCGCAGCTATCTGATTCACGACGCGCGGCTGTTCACCGGCGACGGCACGGTGATCGAACAAGGCTCGGTTCTGATCCGGCACGGGAAAATCGCGGAAATTTTCACGGGCCCGGCGCCCGATGCGAAAAGCCTCAGCGCCGAATCGATCGACGGAGCGGGGAAAACGCTGCTTCCGGGGCTGATCGACGTGCACGTGCATCTCGGCTCGCCCGGCGGATTCTACGCGGATGCCAAGGATTGGACCTCGCAAGGCGATTCTATTTTCCGCGAACTGGCGGCGTATCTCTACAGCGGCGTGACGGCGGTGAAAAGCGTGGGAGACGAGACCGACCTGATGTTGAAGGATCGCGCGATGCTCCGGGCGGGAGAAAAGGAAGGCGCGGAGCTGTTCGCCGTGGGTCCGATGTTCACGGCTCCTGGCGGGCACGGCACCGAATACGCGCAGTATCTGCCCAAGGAGCTTCAGGCGCAGTTCCAGGCGCAGATCGTGCGGCTGCCGAAGACGCCGGAAGAGGCTCGGGCGCAAGTGGATGAGTTGAAAAAACTCGGCGTGGATGGAATCAAGGCGATTGTTGAAGGCGGCCCGGACGGCCGCATTCCGCGGCTCGATCCCGCGCTGCTGCGCGCGATTGCGGCGGAGGCGCGCGCCGACAAGCTGCCGATCGTCTGCCACACCGGGGATTCGAAAGACATCGCCGACGCGATCGAAGCTGGCGTGGACGGCATCGAGCATGGGTCGATGCGCGATGCGATTCCGCCGGCGCTGTTCGAGCGCATGAAGCAGAACGGCACGGCCTACGATCCGACGCTGACGGTGGTGGAGGCTTACGGTGACTACCTGCGGCACACGACCGATCCGCTGGAGCGTTCGCTGGTGCAGCAGGTGGCCCCGCCGAAGCTGCTGGCGGACACGAAAAAAATCATCGCCGAGGGAGATTCGCAGGATCGATTCCGCGGATGGGTGTTTTCGCTCGATCTGGCGAAGCAGAATCTGGCGGCGGCGATGCGAGCCGGCGTGATGCTGACGGCGGGCACGGACGCGGGCAATCCGCAAGTGATCCACGGGCCGGGCATTCATCGCGAGATGCAGCTCTGGGTGGAGGCGGGGGTGCCGCCCGCGATAGCGCTTCAGGCGGCGACCTACAACAACGCGAAGCTGCTGCGCGCCGCCGATCGAATCGGGCTGATTCGCAAAGGCTACGAAGCGAGCCTGCTGCTGGTGGACGGCAATCCGCTGAAAGATATTTCCTCCACCGAACGAATTTCGGCGGTGTTCTTCAAAGGCGAGCACGTCGACCGCAAGGAACTGTTCGAAACTCATCCATAGCCGTTTGGGACCCGGCCGTTGGCGCGCGAGAATACAGCTATGCACATCGACTTGAATTGCGATATGGGCGAAATTCCGGAGCAAATCGCCGACGGCACGCAGGAATCGCTGATGCGTGCGATCACCAGCGTGAATATCGCCTGCGGCGGCCATGCCGGGGACCAGAACACGATGAAGACGACCATCGAGCAGGCGCTGCGCTGGAACCTGGCGATCGGCGCGCATCCGGGATATCCGGACCGGGAGAATTTCGGGCGGCGGAGCCTGAATCTGCCGCTCGAGGAGATCGAGCGGACGGTGTTCGAACAGGTGCGCGCGCTGGCCCAGGCCGCGGCGGCCTCGGCGACGGCGATGGTCCACGTGAAGCCGCACGGGATGCTGTACAACGACGCCGTGAACCGGCCGGAGCTGGCGCGGGCGATCGCCAACGGCGTGGCGCGATTCAGCCGCGATGTGGTGCTGGTAGGGCTGGCGGGCTCGCCGATGCTGGAGGCCTTTCAGGAAGCGGGTTTTCGCGTCGCGGCGGAGGCGTTCGCGGACCGGCGCTATGAAGCCGACGGCACGCTGCGGCCGCGCAAGTTCGAGGATGCGCTGATCGGCGATCCGGAGAAGGCGGGCGAACAGGCGCTGCGGATCGCGCGCGGGGAGGGCGCGATTGCGGTTTCCGGATCGAAAGTGGGGATTCACGCGGATACGATTTGCATCCACGGCGACACGCCGGGAGCTCCGGAGATCGCGGCGGCGGTGGCCCGGGCGCTTCAGCAAAACGGCATCAGCTTGCGGCCGCTGGCGGCTACAGCGAGGCATCGGTAAAATCGAAGAATCGATGAAGGCGATGCAGCCGCGAAGCGAATTTCGGGAGCGGCTTCGCCGCGCAAAATCCGAATCCGGCGCCGATTTTGAGTGGTATCGCTACGATTCGCTGAGCAATCTTGCGCACATCGGCGATTTTTTAAGCGAGGAAATACAGGCGGCGGCGCGCGAAAAGGGCGTGCTCGATCTGGGCTGCGGCGATGGCGATTTGTCGTTCTATTTCGAATCGCTCGGCTACGCGGTGACCTCGGTGGATCATCCGGGGCCGAATCACAATGGGATGCGCGGAGTGCGGCTGCTGCGGCGCGCGCTTGATTCGCGCATCGATCTGCGCGAGGCCGACATCGACGCGCATTTCCCAAAATTCGAGCGGCGCTTCGGGGTGTGCCTGCTGCTGGGCGTGCTCTACCATTTGAAGAATCCGTTCTACGTGCTCGAAAACGCCGCCGCCGCGGCCGATTATTGCATCATGAGCACCAGAATCGCGCGCAATTTTCCGAAAATCGGACGCGTTCCGGAAGGCGCCGCCTGCGCCTATCTGCTGGATGCCGGCGAGCTGAACCGGGATAATTCAAACTTCTGGATTTTTTCCGAAGCCGGATTGAAGCGCGTGATTGAGCGCAGCGGTTGGGGCGTATTGAAGGAGTTCAGCCTGGGCGATACGGTCCATTCGGACGCGACCAGCCTGGAGCGCGACGAGCGGCGCTTCTGCCTGCTACGAAGCCGGTACGGCTTGGGCGGGGTGGATCTGGTTTCGGGATGGCACGAACCGGAGCCCGGCGGATGGCGGTGGACCGAGCGGGTGTTCGCGATCCGGCCCAGCGGCGAAAGCATCGCGATGGAAATTTATGTTCCGCCGGAGGTGCTGGAGCGGACCGGCCCGCTGACCATGGCGATCGCCACCGAATCGGCCGCGCTGGCGCCGGCGATTTTTGAGCGCGAAGGGATGCATACGGTGACGCGGTCCTTTCCGCGCGGGGCGGCGATTTTAAATTTTTCGCTGGATAAGAGTTTGCCGCCCGACGCCTCCGATGGCCGCGAGCGCGGGTTAATCGTCGCCTCGATCGCGATGCGGTGAGGAGGGGTTCAGCCCGGCCCTCCGAAAATTCACTTTGCGGCGACTTGCAATAGGGTGTTGTAGACGAAATTGGTTCCCTGAACCAGGGAATCGAGGGGGACGCGCTCGTCGTTGCCGTGCATGCGGCTCAGATCGTCGTTGCTGATCGGATACGGATAGATTCCATACACCGGCACGCCGCGATTTCGCCATGCGGATGCGTCCGTGCCGGCTTGAAACAAATAGGGCGTCACCGGCACGCCCGGCCAGATCTTGCCGGCGCTGTCGAGCAGGGATCGATAGAGCGCGGTGTCGGTGCTCGATTCGCGGGCGGAGCGCTCCATCAATACGCCGCGGGCGCCGGCGCGCGGCAGCGCGATGTCCACATTCGGGTCCGCGATCACTTTCTTCAACTCCGCGGCGAGATCCGCGGCGGTTGTGCCGGGGATGGCGCGAATATTGATGGTCGCCTCGGCCGAGCCGGGAATCACGTTGCTGCGAAAGCCCGCATTCAGCAGCACCGGCGCGATGGTGTTGCGCATGATCGCGTGCAGCAGCGGATCCTTGCTGATTTCGCGATCGGCGCGCGCCACCGCCGCCGGGTCCTTGCTGTTGACCAGATCGTCGAAATATTTTGACATCGGCGGCTCGCTGGTTTGGCCGAGGGTCAAAAAGAATTGCCGTGTGCTCGGGATCAACTCCGGTTTGGTTTCATAATCGGCCAGCCGCGCCAGCGCCTTGGATAACCGGAAAATCGCCTGATCGGGACGCGGCATGGAGGAATGCGTCGAGGTCCCGTGCGCGGTCATCACCAGCGATATCGACGATTTGTCCGCTGTGGAAATGCTGACGTATCGCACCTTGCCGTCGGGACGCTTCATGATCCAGCCGCCTTCGTTGAGGGCGAACTCGCAGTCCATTTTGTTCCAATGCGATTGCGCCAGCCAGGAAGTGTTGAGCGGCATGCCTTCCTCGTCGGCCTCGACCATAAAAATCACGTCGCGCTTGAGCGGAATTTTGTTGCGCGCCAGACGCATCACGGCTTCGGCGAAGACGGCGACGCCGCCCTTGAAGTCGATCGCCCCGCGGCCGTAGACATAGCCGTCCTTGATCACGCCCGCGAACGGATCGACGCTCCACTTATCGCGCTCGACCCCGACCACGTCGGCGTGCGAGGCGATCAGCACCGGTTTCGCGCTGCCATCCCCCTTCAATCGCGCGATCATGTGTGTCTTGCCCGGCTGGGGGGTCGGGAAAATATCGACCTCGAAGCCCAGCGGCCGCAGCTTCGCCGCAAGCAACTCATCCAGTTTGTTTTCGTTGCCCGGGGGATTGCTGGTATCGACGCGAATCAGCTCGACCAGCAGGTCCGCCGTGGGATTGGCCGCATGGGCCAGGATCGCCGCGCCGAAAAGGCAAAATAAGTTTCGATGCATCGGCTTCATTTTAACCAAGTCCCGCCGAACCGCATCCCCAAAAGGGGGGTGAGATGGAGGATTCCAAAGTCTATGAGATCTTGCTGGTGGAAGACAATCCCGCCGAATCCGAGCTGATCAAGATCGCATGGCAGAGCTGCAAGGAGGTCAAAAGCAACGTTACGGTCATTACCGATTCGCGATCCGTGACTGCGTATCTGCATGGCGAGATGGAATACGAAGGGCGTCCGACTCCACGGCCGGACCTGATTCTGCTCGATTACGTGATGCCGGTCGATGGCGGCATCGCCCTTACCGAGATCAAAGGCGACCCGGACTTTCGCTGTATTCCGGTGGTCGCGCTCACCGCCTCGCGCAACCCGCGGGATCACCAACAGATCTACGAGCGCTACGCCAACTGCTGCGTTCTCAAGCCCAACGACCTTCAGGGCTATCTCGATTTGATTTGCTATCTCGCCGATTTCTGGCTGAAGCGGGTGGTTCCCCCTCCGCCGAATTCGCGAACGCTCACGTCAGGCGTCTTCTGATTTCATGGTATTGGGACGGCTCCTACATATACATCCCGCCGTTCACATTTAACACGTGGCCTGTGATGTAACCCGCTTCTTCACTTGCCAGGAAGCGCACCGCCGCGGCGACCTCGGCGGCCGCGCCGAATCTCTTCAAGGGAACGCGGGCGAGCATGGCCGATTTCAGCTCATCGGAAAGCGCGGCAGTCATGTCAGTCTCGATAAATCCCGGCGCCACGGCGTTTACGGTGATGTTGCGGCTTCCCATTTCCTGCGCGAGCGCTTTGGTCAGCCCGATCAAGCCCGCTTTCGAGGCGACATAGTTCGCCTGCCCCGCGTTTCCCGCCTGGCCGACCACGGAAGAGATGTTGATGATCCGGCCCCAGCGCTCCTTCATCATTCCAGGCAGCACCTGCTGGATGGCGAGAAAACTTCCGGTGAGATTGGTGGCGATGATGCCGTCCCAGTCCTCTTTTTTCATTCGCAGCGCGAGGCCGTCTTTGGTGATGGCGGCGTTGTTGACCAGAATATCGACGCGGCCGGCTTTGGCGAACGCGGCCTTGATCGATTCGGGCGAGGCCAGATCCAGCTCCACCCAGCTCGCGCCAAAAATCCCGGCCGCCGCGGCTTCGAGTTTGGCGCGATCCCGCGCGCCCAGCACAACTTTGGCGCCGGATGCAGCCAGCGCCTGCGCGCAGGCCAACCCGATGCCGCGGCTTGCGCCCGTAACAAATGCGGTCCTGTTTGTCATAGTAGAAATTATGGCTTACCAGGACCTGCGCGAGTTCGTTCACGCGCTTGAAAAGGCGAAAGAGCTGAAGCGAATCTCGTTCGAGGTCGATCCGGAACTGGAAATCGCCGAGTTTGCCGATCGCAGCGTGAAATCGGGCGGCCCGGCGCTGCTGTTTGAAAAGCCCAAAGGCTCCAGCGTGCCGGTTCTGATCAACGCCTTCGCCAGCATGAGGCGAATGGAGATCGCGCTGGAGGTCGATTCGGTGGACGAGATCGCGCGCCGCATCTCGGAGTTTCTTGAAATGCGGATGCCCGAAGGCCTGATCGGCAAATTGAAGATGCTGCCGAAGCTCGCCGAGATGGGCGCGTTCTTTCCGAAAACCGTTTCCGGCGGCCCGTGCAAGGAGGTGATCCGGCGCGGGGATTTTTCGCTGGACGAATTTCCGATTCTCAAGTGCTGGCCGGAGGACGGCGGGCGATTCATCACGCTGCCGATGGTTTTTTCCAAAAATCCGGATACGGGAAAGCGCAATTGCGGCTGTTATCGGATGCAGGTCTACGACGGCCGCACCACCGGCATGCACTGGCAGACGCACAAGCAGGGCGCCGAGCATTATCGCCGCTCGCAACAAAAACGAATGGAGGTCGCGGTGGCGATCGGCGCCGATCCGGCCACGATGTACTCGGCGATTCTGCCCCTGCCGCCCGATCTGGACGAGATGATGATCGCCGGCTTCCTCCGCGGCCGGCCGGTGGAGATGGTCAAGTGCGAAACGGTCGATCTCGAGGTTCCGGCGCAGGCCGAAATCGTGCTCGAAGGCTATGTCGAGCTGGGCGAGCTGCGGCGCGAGGGTCCGTTCGGCGACCACACCGGATTTTATTCGCTGGAGGACGACTATCCGGTGTTTCATTTGACCTGCGTGACGCATCGCAACCAGCCGATCTACGCGACAACCATCGTCGGTCCGCCGCCCATGGAGGATTTCTATATGGGCAAGGCGATCGAGCGCATTTTTTTGCCGCTGATGCGCCTGCAACTGCCGGAAATCCGCGATGTGTGCATGCCGGCCGAGGGAATTTTTCACAATTTGATTTTGGTTTCGATCCGCAAATCGTATCCGGGCCAGGCGCGCAAGGTGATGCACGCGATCTGGGGGCTGGGCCAGGCGATGTTTTCAAAATGCATCGTGGTGGTGGATGAAGACGTGGACGTGCAGAATGTGAGCGAGGTCGCCTGGAAAGCACTGAACAACATCGACCCGGAGCGGGATATTCAGTTTGTGCTGGGGCCGGTCGATTCGCTCGACCATTCCAGCCGTCTGCCCAATTTCGGCTCGAAAATGGGCGTCGACGCGACGAAGAAGTGGCCCGGCGAAGGCTTTACCCGGCCGTGGCCCGGCGTGATCCGCATGTCGGACGAGGTGCGGCGGCGCGTGGACGAGCTTTGGAAGCGGGCGGGACTGAAATGATAAACTGGGAGCACGCGGCGGCTGTAGCTCAGTTGGTAGTAGCGCCAGATTGTGGTTCTGGATGTCGTGGGTTCGAATCCCACCAGCCGCCCCACGCAATTCCGCGGCGGGGAAGCAGGCGCTGGCGAAATCCTGAACGGCATTCACTCAGCCAGGATATCTTCCGGAGCGTTCGACCGCGGACCGGAAACGGCTTGCGAGCGGCGCCAGATCCTCGACCGCTACCTTCATCTTTCTGCGCCAGTTCGGATGCTGCCACGTGCTCCCCGGCAGGTTTTGCTGCTCGGTTTCACCGGTCAAGTCTTCCTGATTGACGATGGCCAGCGCGCACGGAGTCGAGAGAAGAAATCCGATGGGATCGTTTTCGAATCCGGCCTCGCGCAGAGCCTGCTCCAGGCGGGCGATGTCCTGGCGGCGAGAGTCCAACTGCCGCTGCGCTTCATGATCGTCGATCAGTCCGGCGGCGCGGCGCGCCTCGATGTCGCGCGCGGCGAAAAATCCGGCGAGCGTCGGCAGATCGTGCGTGGTGCTGGACGCGGCGGCCTGCGCGGGATATTCCTCGGGCTTGCGAAACGATCCGTCGGGATTGCGCTCGAACCACAAGACCCGATAGCTGAGCAAGCCGGCGGCGGCGAGCGCCTGGCGCACTTCGCCCGTGACCGTCCCCAGATCCTCGCCGATGACGATGAAATTTCCGCGCGCGCTTTCAAGCGCCAGAATGCCGAGCAGATCTTCGGCGTAATCGCGGACGTAGGCGCCGTCGGTCGCCTCCATTCCGTCGGGAATCCACCACAGGCGGAAGAAGCGCATCACGTGATCGATGCGCAGCGCACCGCCGTGCCGGGCGTTATTGCGGATGGACTGCGCAAACAACCGGTACCCGTCGCGGCGATGCGCTTCGCGGTTCGGCGGCGGGAAAGCCCAGTCCTGGCCCTTGGGGGAAAAATCGTCGGGAGGAGCGCCGACGCGGCAGCCGTTGGCGTAGAACGGCCGGTTGGCCCACAGATCGGCGCCGAAGCGATCCGTCGCCAGCGCCAGATCGTGATACAGGCCGATCTTCATCCCCTTTTCGCGCGCGTAAGCCTGGGCTTCGGCGAGCTGGCGGTCGATGTGCCACTGTATGAATTTATAAAACAGAACTTCGCGCGAATGTTCCCGCGCGAAGCGGGCGACTTCGGGCGAGCCGGGGTCGCGGTACGGCTCCGGCCATTCGGTCCAGAGCCAGAGGTGCGGATCGCGGCGATGCATTTCCGCATCGAGGGCGCAATAAACGGCGAAATTCTCCAGATGCGCGCCTTCCCGGTCAAGGTAGCGGTCGAATTCAGAATCGCCGCGGAAATTTGAAAAAATTTCACCCAGCGCGCCAAGCTTGAGCTTGGCGACGCGTTCGTATTCGACCAGCTCGCTGGAACGCAGGGCCGCGATTTCAGCGGCGTCGGCCGGCGCCGCGCCGGCTTTTTCCACGTCAAGATAGATCAGATTGCGGTACAGCGAGCACTGCGGCAGGTAGGGGCTGATGTTATACGGCTGGCGGTTGGGAATCGCGTGCAGCGGATTCAGCGCGAGAAAAGCGGCGCCGGCCGGAGCGAAGGCATCGATGACCGCGCGCAGATCGGTGAAATCGCCGCAGCCCCAGTTGCGCGCGCTGCGCACGCCATAGAGGCTCAGGGCGAGCCCGGCGATCCGCTGTTGGGGCGGCGCCTGCGCGCGCGGCGGGCAGACGATCAACTTCGCCTCGACCAGCGTTTCAAGCGCGGGCGGCTTGACCGAATAGATTCGCAGATCGTGATATCCGAGCCGAAGCGGAGGCAGCGGCACCTGTTTTGCGACGAAATAGCGATTCGCGCCGTTTTCATCGATCAGGTTCGCCGATCCGGCGGTGGTAAGTTCGGGAAGAAAGTAAGGGCGGTGCTGCTTTTCGCCGGACTCCCACACGATTTCGAGCTTGATCGATTCGCCGGCGCGCTCCTCGGGAAGGCGCAGCGCCAGCGACGCGGCGTCCTCGCGGACCACCAGGGCCGGGTCAAGCGGGCTCGACCATTGCTGGAAACGGGCGCGGTCCGCGTCCGCATCCGCCACGCCAAGCGACTCAAGAATCGCGCGCGCGACGGCATCGCTGGTACGATGCGAACGTCCCCAGATGTCGGTGTATTCAGGTTCAATCCCAAAGGCGAGCAGAGTACGGCGGTCCAACTCACCAGTGTAAAATGAAGTCGTGGACCCCAAATTTCAGCTCAGCCAGCCGCCGGAACTGTTTGCTCGCGTGGACGCCGAACCGCTGCCGGAGCAATATGACGAATCGATCATCACCACGACGGTGGATAAAGCGATCAACTGGGCGCGCAAAAATTCCATCTGGCCGATGAGCTTCGGCCTGGCCTGCTGCGCCATCGAAATGATGTCCATGATCGCCTCGCGCTACGACATTTCGCGCTTCGGCGCGGAGGTGATGCGAGGCTCGCCGCGTCAATCCGACCTGATGATTATCGCGGGCCGCGTTTCCAACAAGATGGCCCCGGTGATCCGCAGGCTTTATGAGCAGATGCCGGAGCCGAAATGGGTGATCTCGATGGGCGCCTGCGCGACGTCGACCGGCGTCTTCTCCAATTACGCGCTGGTGCCGGTGAATCAGGTAATCCCGGTGGACGTCTACGTCCCGGGCTGTCCCCCGCGGCCGGAGCAGTTGATCTACGGCATCATCCTGCTGCAAAAAAAGATCGAGACGGATAAGAAAGTGCTCGCCAAGGTGTTGAATCTGGCTTAGCAAGCTTGCCGATTCCACCAAAGATCTCCCGCCTTCGGCCGAAAAGATCAACGGAGGCTGGGCCCATTTCGAATGGTTTATAGCAATCGATACCTGGAAAGCGAAGTCTTATCGGCGGATCCGATGAGGCTGGTGAATCTTTTGTATCGCGCGGCGATTGAATCGGTGGCGGCGGCGCGCCGGCACCTGGCCGCGGGCGAGATTCGCGAGCGGTCACGCAAGGTGATCAAGGCTTGGGAGATCGTCAATGAGCTGCGGCGGAGCCTCGATGAAGAGCGCGGCGGCGAAATCGGCCGCTCGCTGCGGGATCTTTATGTTTATATGCAGAATCGCCTGGTCGAAGCCAACTCCAGGCAGATTGACGCTCCGCTGGCCGAAGTCGAGGGGCTGCTGAGGACGCTCGAACAGGGATGGGCGGCCGCATGCGCGGCCAACGAGCCGGCGCAGCAAACTTACGAGCCGGTGAGCTGCACCTGCTGACCGCAGCGGTGCGTGCTAATTTGTGGGTTGGAAAATTTTTTCGGCAATCGAGCCGCCGCCGCGGCGCTGGAGGAGATGGCGTCCGGCGGGCGAATCACGCAGACCCTTCTATTTTCCGGGCCCGAGGGCATCGGAAAAGCGACTCTCGCCCGCCGTTTCGCGGCGCTTTTATTGGGAGATGCGCAGCGCATCGAGCAGGATGATTTAAGCCTCGAATCGAATCTCGAGCTGATCGCCGACCGCGAAAAGTGGCCGGCCGAAAAACGCAATGACGATCCGCTGATATTCGCCTCGCATCCCGATTTTGTAACCTTCGCTCCCGACGGACCGCTGCGCCAGATCACCATTCCGCAGATGCGGTTATTAAAGGATCGCGCGCCGCTCAAACCGCTGAAAGGCAACTGGCGCGTGTTCCTGATCGATCAGATTGACCGGGCCAATGAGCAGGCGGCGAATTCGCTGCTCAAGACGCTGGAAGAGCCTCCGCCGCACCTGATTCTGATCATGACGGCGCGCAATCCCTATGATCTGCTGCCGACCATCCGCTCGCGCGCGGTGATGTTTCGTCTGGCGCCGCTTTCCGACGCGGAAATGCGCGAATTTGTCGCATTTCGGGGCCTAAATGAGCCGGAAAAGCGCAGAAAGCTGGCCGAAGGATCGCCGGGTTTAGCGGTTTCGCTCGATTTGGAATCCTACGAGCGGCGCCGCGCGGCGATGCTCGCGCTGCTGAAGGTGGCGGGCGGATTGGAGCCGTTCGGGAGCTGGCTGAAGCACTCCGAATCGATCGCGATGCGGAGAACCGAGAAGCTCGATTCGTATCTGGACGTGTTATATCTGCTGGTTGAGGATGTGCTGCGCCTGGCAAACGGGGTGGCGGCGATTCGCAATGACGATTTGCGAGCCGAACTGGAGGCGATCGCGGGGCGCGTCTCTTTTGAATGGCTGCGGGCGGCGGTCGTCAAGATCGATGAGATGATGGAGCTGGTGCGGCGCAATATTCAGAAATCTCTGGCGCTTGACGCCTTCGCGGTGGCGCTTGGGAACTGATTGCGCTGCCGCTCGCCATCGTGTTATCAAGGAACCTAGATAGGTATTTCCAGCCACCTTTAAACCCGTGAAGGAGCGTGTAGTGGAGCCCGCAAATCGTAAGTTAATCCGCCCTTCTCTCAACGAGATCAAGGATCAGAGAAACCGCAAGGACGGCCCCAAGAAATCCAGCCCGCCGGATCAGACCAACGCCGAAAATTTCTATTATCTGAAGCAGATGCAGTCGAAAACACCCATGGCCATCGTTTTAAAGGACGGTGAAACGCTCAAAGGCGTGATTGAGTGGTACGACAAAGGGTGCCTGAAGGTGAATCGCGAAGGCGAGCCGAATTTGCTGGTGTTCAAATCGAATATTAAGTACATGTACAAGGCCTGAAGGGGGTCGCCGCCGAAAGGCCACCCGATCTGTCTGCCGAAAGGCATAGGAATTTGATCGATAAATCCCGGAAAATCAGTAACCTCGACCGGGCGCCGGACGCCCAATGATTGAGACGGCGGGGATGAGCGAATTCCTCGCGGTCGAAGTATACTTAAGACGATCTTGTGAAAGCACTCTTCCATCCTTCGACGCGTACGAAAACGGGGGCCATTTTCGTATGTTTGCTGGCGGTCCTGCTGCTGCATGGCTGCGTGGGCTCGACGACGGCGGACACGGCGGATCCTTCCGGCGGCGGTGACAAGAAAAGCAGCAAGGGGAAAGGCGGGCGCCGCAGCTTTGACGGCGGCGGTCCGGCGCCGGTAGTGGTGGCCAAAGTAACGGAAAAGGACGTGCCGATCAGCGTTTCGGTGGTGGGGAACGTGGAGGCATATTCCACCATCAACGTGGTGCCGCAGGTGAGCGGGCAGCTCACGGAGGTGTTTTTCACGGAAGGCGATATCGTCAAAAAAGGCCAGAAGCTGTTCATGATCGATCCGCGGCCGCTGGAGGCGCAGCTTCAGCAGAACATCGCCAATCTGGCGCGCGACCGGGCTTTGATGGCGCAGGCGCAGGCGAATCTGGCGCGCGACATGGCGTCGGAAAAATACGCGCGGGCCGAGGCGCAGCGCTACGCCAAGCTGTTTGATGAAGGCATCGTTTCGAAGGAGCAGGGCGACCAGTATTTAACCAACGCCGATACGATCGCGCAGTCGGTGGCGGCGGACCGGGCGGCGATTGAAAGCTCCAAGGCGCAGGCGCAGGCCGACGAAGCGACCATTGAAAACGCGAAGATCCAGCTCAGCTACAGCACGATACTTTCACCGATCGACGGCAAGACCGGCAACATGACGGTGAAGCTGGGCAACGTGGTGACGGCGAACTCGACGGTGCTCGATACGATCACGCAGCTCGAGCCGATTTATGTGACCTTCGCCGTGCCGGAGGCGAATCTGCCGGACATCAAGCGCTACATGGCGGTTCGCAAGCTGCCGGTGACGGCGCGAACGCAGGACGGCGACGCGGTGGAGCGCGGCGAGCTGACCTTTGTCGATAACAGCGTGGACATGACCACCGGAACGATCAAGCTGAAGGGCACGTTCCCCAACGCCGATCACAAGCTGTGGCCGGGCCAGTACGTGAACGTCACTTTGCAGTTAACGGTGCGGCCTCATGCGCTGGTGGTCCCCAACGAGGCGGTGCAGAGCGGGCAGGACGGGACGTTCGTCTATGTCGTCAAGGACGACAAGACGGTGGAGGCTCGCAATGTGGTCACCGGGCCGCGGGTCGATCAGGACCTGGTGATCGAAAAGGGCCTGGAAGAGGGCGACACGGTGGTGACCGAGGGGCAGTTGCGTCTGGCGCCGGGCTCGCGCGTGCAGATCCGGACGGGAAGCAATGATGACGGTTCGCAGGGCGTGCCGGGAGGCGGGCGCGGCGGCCGGGGCCGCGGCAAATCCACTTAAGGCCTGAAGAGGCGTTTTTGTGAATTTCTCCGAAGTTTTTATACGGCGTCCCATTGCCACCAGTCTTCTGATGGCGGGGATCGCGCTGTTCGGTGTGCTCGGCTACCGGGCGATGCCGGTGAGCGATCTGCCGACGGTCGATTATCCGACGATCAACGTCAATGCCAGCCTGCCTGGCGCGGATCCGAATACCATGTCTTCGGCGGTCGCGTCGGTGCTGGAGCGGCAGTTTACCGGAATTGCGGGGCTCGATTCGATGACCTCGCGCAGCTCCACAGGCAGCACCAACGTCAGCCTGCAATTCAGCCTGGACCGGGATATCGAGGGTGCGGCGACGGATGTGCAGAGCGCGATCGCGGCGGTGACCCCGCTGCTGCCGGCGGGCCTGCCGGCTCCGCCGTCGTTCCACAAGCAGAACCCGTCGGACCAGCCCATCATTTTTCTGAGCCTGTATTCGGACACGCTGCCGATGTCGACCATCGACGAGTTCGCCGAGACGCAGGTGGCGCCGCGCATCGCCATGATCAACGGCGTTTCCCAGGTGCAGGTGATGGGGCAGCAAAAATACGCGGTGCGCGTGCAGCTTGATCCGGACGCGCTGGCGGCGCTGCACATCGGGCTGAACGATATCGACAACCAGCTCAATCAGTGGAACGTAAACAGCCCGCTAGGGACGCTGTATGGTCCCAAGATGGAGTACAACATCTACGCCAACGGCCAGCTTTACAACGCGGCGCAGTTCCGCAAGCTGACCATTGCGTATCAGAACGGGCGTCCGGTTCACCTGGAAGATGTGGCCAACGTCATCGACAGCGTGCAGGATGATAAACAGGCTTCCTGGGTCTACACGCGCGACGAGAAGACGAACAAGTTGCGCGCCAATCGGGCGGTGACGCTGATGGTAATGCGGCAGCCGGGGACCAATACGGTGGAGGTGACCGATCGGGTGCGCGGGCTGATCCCGCTGTTCCGGGAGCAGCTTCCCCCGGCGCTGACGCTTATGGTTCGCGGCGACCGCTCGGTGAGCATCCGGCGCGCGTTCGATGATATCGAGATCACGATGCTGATCACGCTGGTGCTGGTGGTGGGCGTGATTTTCTTTTTCCTGCGAAACATCTCAGCCACGACGATTCCCTCTCTGGCGCTGCCGTTCACCGTGCTGGGGACGCTGGCGGTGATGGCGGCGTTGGATTTCAGCCTGGACAACATGTCGATGATGGCGCTGATCCTGGCGATCGGCTTCATCGTGGACGACGCGATCGTGATGCTCGAAAACATCGTGCGGCATATCGAGCTGGGCGAGCCGCCGTTTGAGGCGGCACTGAAGGGCTCGAAAGAGATCGGCTTCACCATCGTATCGATGACTGTTTCGCTGGCGGCGGTGTTCATCCCGATTCTGTTCATGGGGGGAATTTTGGGCCGCCTGTTCCGGGAATTCGCGGTGACGATCACGGTGGCGATCCTGATTTCGGGCGTGGTTTCGATCACCATGACGCCGATGTTGTGCAGCCGCTTCCTGAAGGCGCACGATCCCAACAAACGCCACAACGTGATTTATCGGGCCACCGAGTGGTTCTTCAATTGGCAGTTCAAGCTTTACGAGTGGAGCCTGAAGCGGGTTTTGAAATACCGGCCGGTGATGGCGGTGATGTTTTTCGTGGTGATCGGCGCGACGCTGTACCTGTTCGCCAAGGTTCCGAAGGGATTTATTCCGGATCAGGATATTGACCAGATCAATTTGCAGATGGTGGCGGCGCAAGGCACTTCCTTTTACGAAATGCTGAAGTACCAGCAGGCGGTGGCCGACATTGTGGCCAACGATCCGAACGTGGATACGTTCATGTCCAGCGTCGGCGGAGGATTCGGCGGGCACGGCGGCAATGAAGCCAGCATGAATATCATTCTGAAGCCGGCCAACCAGCGCACCATGACCATGGCGCAGGTGATGGATGAGCTGCGGCCCAAGATCGGCCGCTTCGCCGGATTTCAGACGTTCATGCGCGTTCCCCCGACGATCAATATCGGAACGCGGGGCTCGCGCGCGGCGTATGAGCTCACGGTATTGAGTCCGGATACGGAGGCGCTAGCGCGGGAATCGAACCGGCTGCTGGAGGCGGTGCAGAAGGAGACCGATTACGTCGTCGATGTCAATACCGATTTGCAGATCAAGAGCCCGCGGGTGAACGTGATTGTGGATCGCGACCGCGCGGCGTCGCTTGGCCTGGACGTGACGCAGATCGAAAACGCGCTTTATTCCGGCTATGGCCCGAAGTGGAGCTCGACGATTTATTCGCCCACCAATCAGTACCAGGTGCTGATGGAGATCCAGCAAAAATATCAGGCGTATTCGGATTACCTGTCGAAAATCTATTTCCATGCCTCCAACGGCGCTTTGATTCCCCTGAAGGAAGTGGTGAAGGTCAAGGACGATGCGATGCCGCAGACGATCAATCACACTTCCGTGCTGCCTTCGGTCACGATTTCGTTCAACTTGAAGGACGGCGTTTCGCTGGGCGAGGCGGTGGACCGGCTGAGCGTGGTGGCGGCTCACACGCTTCCCGACACAATGCAGGTGATGTTCACCGGAACCGCGCAGGTATTTCAGGCCTCGCTCAAGAATCTGACGGTGCTGCTGATTGTCGCTATCGGGGTGGTGTACATCGTTCTGGGCGTGCTGTATGAGAGCTATATTCATCCCTTCACGATTCTTTCCGGACTGCCATCGGCCTGCCTGGGCGCGCTGGCGACGCTGATTGTTTTCCGCGTCGATCTGAACATATATTCCTTCGTCGGGCTGGTGCTGCTGGTCGGATTGGTGAAGAAGAACGCGATTATGCAGATCGACTTTGCGCTCGAAGCCGAGCGCAAGGGGAACAAGACGCCGTCGGAGGCGATTTATGAAGGCTGCCTGATCCGCTTCCGTCCAATCATGATGACGACGTGGGCGGCGCTGCTGGGCGCAGTGCCGATGGCGCTCGGCTACGGCTCGGGCGGGGAAGCGCGGCGACCTTTGGGATTGGCGGTGTGCGGCGGCTTGCTGATCTCGCAGATGGTGACGTTGTATTTGACGCCGGTGGTTTATACGTATATGTCCGCGCTGCTCGAATGGTGGAGGAAACGGCATCCGGAGACGCTGGAGGCGGAGCCAGTTTATGGAGATTGACGCGGAGCCGGTGATTGCTGTGTTTTAGAAGCGAAGCGATACGATGAATTTTTCCGAAACATTTATTCGCCGCCCGATCGCGACCAGCCTTTTGATGGCCGCCATCGCGCTGTTCGGGGTGGTGGCTTACCGGGCGTTGCCGGTGAGCGATCTGCCGAACGTGGATTTTCCGACGCTGCTCATTACCGCGAGCCTGCCGGGGGCGAGCCCGGAGACGATGTCCTCGGCCGTGGCGACTCCGCTGGAAAACCAGTTTTCGACCATCGCCGGCCTGGAGCAGATGACGTCGGTGAACTCGCTGGGATCGACGCAGATCACGCTGGAGTTCGCGCTGACGCGCAGCATGGATGGCGCTGCCGTGGATGTGCAGGCGGCGATCACGCAGGCCGCGAAACTTCTTCCGCAGGGCATGCCCACGCCGCCGACGTTCACCAAAGTGAATCCGGCCGATCAGCCGATTATTTATCTGGTTCTCACGTCGAAGCAGGTCCCGCTATGGACGCTGGACGAGTACGCCGAGACGCGCGTGGCGCAACGGATCTCGATGTCGAGCGGCGTGGCGCAGGTGCAGGTGCTGGGGCAGCAGAAATACGCGGTGCACGTGCAGATGGATCCGCACGCGCTGGCGTCTCACCAGATCGGGATCAACGATGTCGAAAGCGCGCTCAAGACGTGGAACGTGAACCTGCCGACGGGGCAGATCACAGGGCCGCAGCGGGCCTTTACGCTTCAGGCGAGCGGGCAGTTGATGAGCGCGGCGCAGTACAAGCGCATGGTGGTGGCCTATCGCAACGGCGCGCCGGTTCGCCTGGAAGACCTGGGCGACGTTGTGGATGGCGTGCAGGATCGCTATACCGCGTCGTGGTTTTACACGCATGACGACGAGCAGCGCGCGATCGTGCTCGGGATCCAGCGGCAGCCCGGAACGAACACCATCGACGTTACCGACAACATCAAAAAACTCCTGCCGATTTTCAAGCAGGAACTGCCGCCGACGGTGCACATGGACATTCTGTACGACCGCTCCGACACCATTCGCGAATCGTACAAGGACGTTCAGTTCACGATGCTGCTGACGCTGGGACTGGTGATCGCGGTGATTTTCCTTTTCCTGCGCAACGTTTCGGCGACGATCATCCCGAGCCTGGCGCTGCCGTTTTCGATCATCGGGACCTTCAGCGTGATGTACCTGCTCAAGTACAGCCTGGACAATCTGTCGATGATGGCGTTGATCCTTTCGGTGGGCTTCGTGGTCGATGACGCGATCGTGATGCTTGAAAACATTTTCCGCCACATGGAAATGGGCAAGAAGCCGCTGATCGCGTCGCTGGTGGGATCGAAGGAAATCGGATTCACCATCGTTTCGATGACGCTGTCGCTGGCGGCGGTGTTCATTCCGGTGCTGTTTCTGGGCGGCATTTTGGGACGGCTGTTCCGAGAATTTTCGGTGACCATCTGCGTCGCCATTCTGATTTCGGGCGTCGTTTCGGTAACGCTGACGCCGATGCTGTGCAGCCGGTTCCTGCGCGCGCCGGAGCATCACCAGCACGGCCGGCTTTACCACGTCACCGAAAAATTCTTCGACGGCATGCTGCGCGCCTATGACGCGACGCTCAAAGTTTGCCTGCGGCATCGCGTCTTCACCATGGCGACATTCGTCATCGTGCTGGTGGCCACCGGGTGGATGTTCATGGACATCCCCAAGGGCTTCATTCCCGATCAGGATACCGATCAGATCGCGGTGACCACGGAGGCGCTGCAAGGCACTTCGTATTATCAGATGGTCCAGTATCAACAGCAGGTGGCGGACCTGATCCGCCGGGACCCGAACGTGGAAGCGCTGATGTCGACGGTGGGCGGAACGGCCGCGCAAACCGTGGGCGGTCCGAACTTCGGACAGATGCTGGTCCGCCTGAAGCCGCGCGCGCAGCGCAAGCAAGGCGTGAACGATATCATTCGCGAATTGCAGCCGAAGCTGGCGGACGTGCCGGGCATGAAGGTTTATCTACAGAATCCGCCGACGATCCGCATCGGCGGGCAGGTGAGCAAGAGCCTCTATCAGTTCTCGATGCAGTCACCCAACAAGCCGGAGTTGTTCTCCTACTCGCAAAAGATGCAGGACGAGATCGCGAAAATACCGGGGGTGCGCGACGTGACCAGCGATCTGGCGATCACCAGCCCGCAGGTGGAGGTGCAGATCGATCGCGACAAGGCGGGCGCGCTCCAGATCAGCGCCAATACGATTGAAAGCGCGTTCTATGACGCCTATGGGCCGCACTGGGTCTCGACCATTTACGCGGCGATCAACGAATACGAAGTTTTGCTGGAGCTGAAGCCGCAGTTTCAATCCGATCCCAACGTGCTCTCGATGCTGTATCTGAAGGGGACGAACAATCAGTTGGTGCCGCTCGATACGCTGGCGACGCTCAAGACCGACGTCGGCCCGCAGGCCATCAATCACAACGGCCAGCTTACGGCGGTGACCATTTCGTTTGATTTGCAGCCGGGCGTGGCGCTCGGTCCGGTGACGGACAAGATCCGGCAGATCGCGGCGGCGACGCTGCCCAGCACCATCAGCACCAGTTTCCAGGGCGCGGCGAAGGCGTTTGAGAGCTCGCTCGGCAATCTGTGGGTGTTGCTGATGATCGCGATTGTGGTGGTCTACATCGTGCTCGGAATTTTGTATGAGAGCTATATCCACCCGATCACGATTCTTTCGGGTCTGCCGTCGGCGGGATTCGGCGCGCTGCTCACGCTTTATATTTTCCACCTCGACCTGAACATCTATGCGTTCGTCGGCTTGATCATGCTGATCGGCATTGTGAAGAAGAACGCGATTATGCAGATCGATTTCGCGCTGGACGCCGAGCGGAACCAGGGCATGGCGCCCGAGCAGGCGATTTATCAAGGTTGTCTGATTCGTTTCCGCCCGATCATGATGACGACGATGGCGGCGCTGCTCGGCGCGGTGCCGATCGCGGTAGGCTGGGGAGCGGGTGGCGAGGCGCGGCAGTCGCTGGGGCTGGTGGTGGTCGGCGGATTGATGTTCTCGCAGCTAGTGACGCTTTATCTGACGCCGGTGTTTTATACGTACATGGCCAGGATGCAGGCATGGCTGGGCGGCCGCAAGAAGTCGTCGAAACCGGCCGAACAACCCGCGCCCACACCGGCTTAATCCAGGCAAGAAAACGCCGGCGCACGGTCACAATGCGTGTACCGCGCGCCGGCCTGCTGCTACGCTTCGCTTCGGATCATCCGCTTGGCTCGCGGCAATGGGCGCGAGCCGCATCTCTTAAGGCCCGGCCGGCGTCGACGCGATACGATACGCCCGGCCGGGAAGCGGCCGCGATCACGGCGGCGCAGCAGCGAGCGAACGGGGGAGGACATCAGCTCGCTCGCCGCATCGGAGATGCAGGCACTTCGCGCTGCGTAGCCGAAGCCTCGCCGCGCACCGTGCTGCCGCCGCCCATGTAGGCCGTAAGCAGGCTGAGCAGAACGCCGCCCCAGATTACGCCGCCCCATTGTTCGGCGCCGCCCCAATGCAGTACCTGGCTTGCCGGCAAAGCGGTTTTGAACAACGCCACCGCGCCGACAACGGCTCCCAGAATTGCCGTTGCGAGTGTCGCTACACCCCAGGTTGCCAAGCCGTGCATCACGCAGATGTCACGTACCGCTATATCAAAAAGGCGAGCAGCGGTTGCCGCCCCGGCATAAAACGACACCGCCATCGTAATCAGATACCAGGCCATCGCCCAGGGCGTCGATCCCCCGAGCACGCCGTCAATAAAGACACCGAAGGAAAGGAACAAAAGCTCCATTCCGATTGTCACCATGCTGCCGGCCCAGATCGCTCCCCAGGATACCTTTTCCAAATTCAAACGTTCTCCAATCCGCGTACCTATAGGATGCGCGGCAGGATCACGCATTGCATCATCCGCCATTTCAGTTTCACCTCCACAATCTTCTTCTATTTTTCAGATACTATCCGGGCAATGGCGGTTTCAGTTTTAACGAAAATAAGATATTTTTACGATTTCTGCGCTGGAACTTTCCGGTGTATTGCTCTGAATAACTTCAGAAAATCACAAGCGATTACAGTTCAGGCGGTAGGCTAACGTAAAATATTTGACTCGTATTACGGCGCGGCGGGAATATATTGCACTTCCTCCTCAAGCTCCAGGCCGAACCGGTCCCGCACGCGAGCCTTCAGATCGAGAATGAGGCTTCTCAGCTCACGCGCCGAGCCGCCGCCGGTGTTGTAAATCAGATTCGCGTGGTAATCGGCAACGCGAATCGCGCCGTTTGAGCGTCCTTTCGCGCCGGCTTGTTCCAGAAAGAACGCCGCGGGAACTTTGCCTTCGCGGATCACCTCTCCGGGGACCCGGGCGCGCGCGCTTTCCGGCAGCTCGG
>Ga0209062_1002471_pt1 | contig 24701 bp, 21 predicted proteins | sample Coa_R2_2_FD_187158 | JGI IMG/M metagenome (GOLD analysis project Ga0209062, IMG submission 187158) | Surface soil microbial communities from Centralia Pennsylvania, which are recovering from an underground coalmine fire - Coalmine... | ecosystem: Environmental > Terrestrial > Soil > Unclassified... | reverse complement strand
CCAAGCCGCGTCGCGCGCCAGGTCGTCCTCCATCAGATGGCCGTCCTCGTCCACGTAGCAGGCCACGTTCAGCGCGCCCAGGTTGCAGACGCCGCCGGGCGGTAATCCCTGCTCACCGCACGGGTTGACGCAGCGGATGTTCTCCCAATACCAGGTATTGGAGCGCTCCTGATAGCGCTGCATGAAGACCACGCCGGGCTCGGCAGTGCTCCAGGCGGCCGCGCAGATGCGGTCCCAGATGTCGCGGGCGCGCACCGTGCGCACCACCCGGCCCTGCCACTTGAGGTCCCAGGGCAGGTCGGCCTTCACCGCCTCCATGAAGGCGTCGCTGATGCAGAGGCTCATGTTGGCGTGCTCGATCATCACCGGGCGCTTCGTCACGGGGTCGATGCGCTTGGCGGCGATGAACTCCTCGACGTCGGGGTGGTCGTCATCGAGCATAATCATTAAAGCGCCTCTGCGGCTGTTCGACGTATAGATACCGTTGCCACTCAGCATGTGGACATCGTCCACCTCGAAGTCGTACACGTCGTTGGGTCCCAACGGCTCAATGGAGACGATGTGGTCGGGAACGGTATGCAGCAACTGACTCACGCGCTCTGCTAGCGCGATTTCCCCCGCAACTACAAGCCGGCCCTGTACACGGGAAAGCGCCCTGTAAGAGATCCGCGGCTTTGTCGAATCCCAGAGCCTCTTGGTAGAGCGGCCGGGAATACCGAGTTGTGGCCATACGTCCCGCGAATAGCCATTGTGATGATTGCGGAAGCCGGCGTGGCCGCGATTCTTGCCCGCCATGTGCATGAAGAGATTCATGCGCTCCTTGAATTCGGCGCCCGTCACCACCAACCGGTGTATAGTCTGCCACCCTTGCGCCGACCTGTTGGTGGTGTGGATGTGAGAAAGGATGCCGTTCGCGGCCAATAACTGCTGGACATCACGCAGCATACTGAGGCTAACGCTGTCAAAGCCGTAGCCGTTCTTGCGCCCACGGTCGCAACCGTCGGCGTCGAAGTAGCCGGCTACAAACGCACCCATCACAGACGACGGGCTGCGGAAAATAGCCTCGGGGACGCGTACATCTTTGCTGTGTGCTTTGAGCAAACCATTGTGCCGGAGCCAGTCGATTAGGACGCGCGAGTAGAGCGAAACGCTTTTGCACGCTTCACCCGGCCGCTCCTCAACCACGGGCTCTACACCGAAGAGGTCACGGGCATACGTTACCAATTGATCGCGGATCGCGGGATAAGCATCGGCAGTTGCCAGCTTGATTGCTTTGGGAGCCTGCCATGTGACTTTGCGGCCCCAATAGACGTAGCCATCGCCGTGCAGATAGCCGAGGAAGTAGGCTAACTTTTCATCCAGCGTGTCGGGCAATCGCACCGCCTCGTTGAGGCGTGTGCTCATAATGCTTCGCTCATAGGGTGCGGTGTCCAGTGCGACGTACGTGGCATCGACCTTCTCGCCGAGATAGAGCAATACCTCGTCACCGATTTCAAGCTCGTGCAAAGGGATCGTCGTGAGCGCTCCGTTGCGCAAGACGCCCATCTTGTGCTCGGCCGTCACGTCGACAGTGAACCCGCGCGTTGTGGTGACGCGGAACAGCGGCTTGATGCCATTGCGGAAGGAGTAGGTGATAGGGCGAAGACCGGCATGGGTCAGGGCGCTGAACGACTCGCCGGCCTCAATGCGCTCGGCAAGCTCCGCCGCACGTACCAGCCCTTTGTTTGTCACAATACGTTGATCGGGGCCGAAACAGCCTCCTTGCTGAATCGTCTTGCCTGTAATGACCGAGGCAATCTCCGCGAACCAGATCACGCCTTTCTCGACCGGAGACAGACCATCATCGGAGCGCGCCACGGCGTCGTACAGGTACATCCAGGCCACCGGGCCGGAGCTGGTGCCGTTGACGGTCTTGATGTAGGCGCCCTTGGGGCGCAACTCGGTGAAGTCCACGATGGGGGCGTCGCCGTGGAAGATGGACTCGGCGGCCAGCGCGGCGCCCTCCACGATGGAGTCGCGGCTGTCGTCCAGTACGTGGGTCGCGGTGCCGGGGCGCAACAGCGTGATGGGCCGCCCCGCGCCCTCGGTCAGGCGCGCCCACATCTCGCGCGCGCGCACCGTCGGCCCGCTCATCTGGCCCCAGCGCGGCGTCCACTCGCCGTCATCGGCCAGGGCCTGGTCGAACTCCGGCGGCACGATCACGGCCACGTCCACGTTTGCCAGGTTGGGGCCATCCTTCTCCTCGATCAGGCGCTCCACGTCCGGGTGGCTCAGGTTGAGCGCCACGGTTGGGCGCACGGCGCCGCGCCGGCCCCGTCCCGTCGCCTCGATCGGCGTACCCTTCGGCGGCAGCGCCGAGAGGTTCATGCCCACGCCGCCGGAACGCGACATGATGTCGGTCATCTGGGCAAGCGCGCTGAAGAAGGCCGGGCGCGCCGCGGCGGGGTCGAGCATCGGCTTCGCCGGCGCCTCGGGGTCGAGCGGGTTCTCGCCCAGCCCCACCACGTAGCAGTTGTAGTAGGTGACCTGATGCCCCGTGCCGGCGCCGGAGAGGATGCGGCCGCCGGGGACGAACTTGAAGTCCTTCAGCAGCTCGTAGAACTTCTCCTCCCACTCCGTACGCTTGTCTGGAGTCGGCTCCACGGCGGCAATCCCGCGCGCCACGCGCCGCCACATCTGCTCCGGGTACTGCTCCAGCGCGGTGCCGTCCTCGCCCTTCAGGGCGTAGCGATCCAGAAAGACCTTGCGCCGGATACCGTCGAGCATCGTGCCCTCGGTCATCGCCGGAGCCTGGTCGTCTGCCTTCGAGCGGGTCGTACGGGCCATGTGTCTCTCCCTTTCCACGTTATGGATTCATGAGTGTTACGTCGTGAGCGTCCGCCGGCTACGCAGAGCCCTGTCTGCACGACCGGCACCCTAGTGCAAGATCAGAAGACATACCTTGCAGCGCCCCCAGGACCACCGGCTTCCAGCCGGCAGACGCGGGCCGGCAAGGGACCCGCAAGCGGGTCCCCCGGCGGTCCCAGGCCCTACGCCCTGGCGCAAAGAAACCCTCTGACATTCCATTAGGCCATACCTTCCATGGCCGCACGCAGGTCTTCCAGGGTCTTGAAATCGCGATAGACGGAGGCGAAGCGGATATAGGCGATCTCGTCGAGGGCGCGCAGGCGATCCATCACCATCTCTCCGATCATATGCGTCGAGACCTCGGCCGTCCCGCGCCCGAACAAATCCGACTCCACCTCGTCGACCAGGGCCTCGACCGCCCCCGCTGGGATAGGGCGGCGGTGGCAGGCCGTGGCCACGCCTCCGAGCAGTTTGGCGCGGCTATATTCTTCGCGGCGCCCGTCTTTCTTGACCACCATCAGCCCTATCCGCTCCACGCGCTCGTAGGTGGTGTAGCGCTGATGGCAGTTCAGGCACTCGCGCCGCCGCCGCGTCGCCTCGCCGTTCTCGCTATCGCGCGAGTCAAGCACTTTGGAATCCGGTTGGCCGGCACCCCCCGTAAAGCCGCAATGAGGACACTTCATCCCGGGCTCTCCCCTCGCTTCCGGCCGTCGCCGGACGGTGCCATCTCATGTTCTCTGACCACTACATATAGTGTACCGCATGGGCAGATAACACAAGACCTCGAATTTATACCCGCTGCGAGGGGTCTTGGTCAAGGCCTATGAACACAGTCCGGGCGGGCAAAAATGCAGGCGGTATAGAAAGGTGCAGGGTACCCTGGGCGTGGTCAGCGCGGCGACACGCCGACGACCATGACCCCGAGGGGCGGCAGCCGCAGGTCCAGCCCGCCGGACGCGACGGGTCGCGTCGTGACCGCGCCCCCGTCCGTCTCGGTAGGGAGGGTGTGGATCGTGGCGAGGGCCGCGGCCGGCAGGCCCTTCAGGGCCAGGCGCAGCGTCGTGCCGCGCCGCCCACGGTTAACCAGGGCCACGGCAAGGCGCCCGCCGGCTAGGCGCACCGCCACGGCGTCGACGCCGCGCGGCGGCGCCGGGTGCAGCGACAGCAGCCGGCCGCCGGAGAGGGCGCGCAACAGCATAAAGGCGTGGAAGCCCGGGCGCGGCGAGCCGACGGAGGTGAAGGGAGCCTGCGTGGTGGTGTAGAGCGGCTGTGACCAGGCGGCCATGGCCACCTGCCGCTGCATCAGGTGCAGCAGCAGGTCGGCCACGAAGGTTGCCTGGGCCTGCGATCCGTACAGCGGGTCGTCCTGGTCCTGCAGGTTATCGTCGATGTTCCAGGTGCCGACGAATATCTGCGGCGCGCTGCCGCTGCCATACTGGCCCAGGCTGCTGCGCAGGTTGTCCAGCCGCTGGTCGAGGCTGCCGGTCGAGGTGTGGCCCGCGGCGGGCACCACGCCGCCGGCCAATTCGCCGGGGTCGGCCGGCGGCCCGTTTGTAAATGCATGGTACTGGGTATCGACGGCGGTCACGGTGCCGATCCACGACTGATCGGTGGCGTTGGCGATCCACTCGTCGGCGACGATACGCGGCGGCGCGCCCAGGGCGGCCTGCAGGGCCGGGGCATAGCTGCGGACCAGCGCCGCGTACTGGTCGGGCAGACAGGCCGCGTCGTCGTTTTGTTGCCGGTCCGCCAGGGGCACGCCGAAGTGCTGCCAGGTGGCCGGCGCATTGCCGATCTCCCAGTAGATACCCTGGGCAAAGGCGGCGCCGTAGCGGCGAACGATCAGGCGGACGAGTCCGGCCGCGTTCTGCGGATCGTCGATCTCGCCGTTCAGCACCACCACGGCCGTGGCGCCGAGCTGGCGTACCCGGTCGAGCACCCGCAGGACCGAGGCGCCGGCCCCATAGTGCGGGCTGCTGAAACATCCCTGGGTGGCCGGGATGCTTTCGCGCCGTCCGGACACACTGAAGCGGTAGTATCTATCGGTCTGCCAGTCGTAGTCGTCGGCCGTTACGGCGCCGATGCGGACCAGGCCGATGCCTGTACTCTGGCCGAAAAAAGCCGTACAACTCGTATCCGACGGCCTGGAGTAGGTTGGGCTCAGCACATCGACGCCCAGGCCGAACAGCAACGGGCTCACGACCCCGCCGGAGGTCCGCGCGTCGACGATCAATTGCGGCGCGGAGGGTGCCGCGGGCGCCGCCGGCCGGGCGCGCACCTGGGCGACGACCGCCCCGGCCACCAGCAAGGCGACAAAGCCTAGAAGACCGACAAAACGCCACGAGCCCGCAGGTCTACCCTCCCCGTATGCCGTATCACCACCCCGTTATAACTGATCTGGGCGGTGATTTGCAGCGTACCCGTGGCGCTCTTGCCGATGGACAGGGCATAGCGGCGCGTCAAGGTGCCGTTCGCGGGGATAACGCCACCCTCTTTGACCTCTTGCTCCCCGTCGGGATAGACCAGGATGAAGCGCACCCTGGCACCCGGTTGGTTGCAGGTGACCTGCAGCCCCAGCCAGCGGCCCACTATCTCGGCCTTGATCTGGGCCTGCAGGCTTGGCAGGATGGACACGCTGGTCCGCACCACATCGTCGAGATCGGAGGCCCGCAGAATCGCCTCGGCCAAGACAGTCAGGGCCTCGGCGCTGCCCTGCGGCTGGTAGGTGATGGCCAGGCTGAAGCGCGCATAGCCGGTCTCCTTGTTCGTCCAGCGGCGCTCCGACCGCGTGGAGCCATCGGGAAAAGTCAGCGTCAATTGCACGAGCGCGCGCGGCAAGGATTTTACCAGGACCACGAGGTGAGCACCGCTGTCGACCTGGCGCGGCAGGTAGAGGGTCGTCAGGCCGCTGGTGGCCGGCACGGTTTGCCAATCGGCCGGCACGGCGACGGTCGCCGCGCTGGATGTGGGCGTGGCCTGCGCCACGGGTGTGGCCGTGCCGGACACGGCAGCGGTGAGCGATGGGTACGGGGTGAACGCAGCCGGCGCCAACAGCACGCCGACAGCCACGAGGGCCAGCAGGGCCTGCTTGCGCGCCAGAGATATGGACATGTAAGGTGCTCCCTATGGTATCGCCAATTCTACCCCTCACTATATGTCTACACCTTTGCGCCCGTATTAGCCTTATGTAAACCTTTTGTAAACGGCTCTTCTCCGCACGATAGGGGCAGGGAGACGGTGATGGTGACCCAGCGGCCGACCTCGCTATCGGCGGTTACCTCGCCGCCGTGGGCATGTACCAGTTCGCGTACGATAGCCAGGCCGATGCCGCTGCCGCCCTTCTTCTGTGAGCGCGAGTGATCGCCACGATAGAAGCGATTAAAGACGCGCGGCAAGTCGTCGGGCGCGATACCCGCGCCACTATTATACACTTCTATGACAGCCCTGTCGCCCTGCTGTTCCGTTCGCAGTCGCACTTCCCCACCCACGTTGCTGAATTTGAACGCGTTATCGAGCAGATTGCTGACAATCTGGGTCAGGCGATCCGCATCCGCCAGCACGGGTAAGGGGCCGCTGCACAACGTGTCGGAGAAGAGGATACCGTGCGCGTTGGGCAGGGTATGGTAGCGTGCGGCGATGCCGCGCAGCAACTCGTTGAGGTCGAGCGGTTGCATGTTGAGCGGCAACTGGCCGGCCTCCAGGCGCGACAGATCGAGCAGGTCCATGGTCAGGCGCGAGAGACGCTGCGCCTCGTCGTGGATAACTTCGGCGGCGCGGCGTTCGGTGGGAGAGATCTCGGTGCTCTCGGCCAATACCTGGCTAAAGCCGATGATGCTGGTCAGGGGACTGCGCAGGTCATGCGACACGTTGCCAATGAAGCGGCGCTGCATCTCGCGCACGCGTTTGACCTCGTGGGCCATGCGATTGAAGGCCCGAGCAAGCTGGCCGACCTCGTCGTGCAGGTCGCTGCCGGTGACGTATTGATCGTAGTCGCCGGTGGCCATGCGCTCCGAGGCCAGCGTCATCTCGTGCAACGGACGGGTGATGGCGCGCAGCGCCACCAGGGCAGCCAGGGCGGAGAGGATGACGGCCACCACGCCGGGCAGAGCCAGATTAGCGATGGTATCGAGCGTGCGCTGCTCCAGGGTATAGACCTGTTTAAGAAAGATGGCGTTGCGATACTGGTACACGTATTGCCAGCCGCCCGCGAGTTCTTCGGGCACTTGCAGCGGCACGGCCAGATACTGGTAGTCGACACCGCCGATGTGCACGTCCCCGATCGCGGGCTTGTCCCCCTGATAGGTGATGGGCAGCGTCGCGGGCGGCGTGCCAGGGCCACCCGTGTCGGCAACCACCCTATCGCCATCCCAGGTGGTCAGCAAGACCCGATCGAGGCCCAGGGTGCGCGGGTTGACGCGCTGGAGGGGATGCTGCTGCGGGGCGTTGAGCAGAGAGGTGAGCACCCTGTTCCTGGCGATCACGGCCAGGCTGCTCTGCTCCAGGAAAGTGCGCACGGCACCGCGCCCCTCGTTGGTGGACTGCACCACGAAGAAAGCGGTGGTCAGGCCCAGACTGAGGAGCAGGACGGCCAGGACAGCCAGGGTCAGGCGGGTGACAAGGGAGGAGAGAATCCTCTCACGAAACATCCTCAAATTTGTATCCTACGCCCCAGACCGTGGCGATCAGGCCCGCGTTGCCGCCGGCGGCGCCGACTTTCTCGCGCACGTGCTGCACGTGGACATCGACCGTGCGGCTGAAGCCCTCGAAGTCGTAGCCCCAGACCTTGTTCAGAAGTTGTTCGCGGCTGAACACCTGACCCGGCGCGCGAGCCAGGGCCAGCAGCAGGTCGAATTCCTTGGGACGCAGTTCCACGGGCTTGCCGCGGGCCAACACCTCGCGGCGGGCCGGGTCGATGGTGAGAGACGCGAAGCGCAAGACGCCTTTCTCCTCCTCGGCCGCCGCCGGCCGCCTGGCCCGGCGCTGCAGCGCCTTGACCCGGGCGACCAGTTCCTTGGGCTGGAAGGGCTTGGTCAGATAATCGTCGGCGCCGATCTCAAAGCCCACCACCTTATCCACGATATCATCTTTGGCGGTGAGCATCAGGATGGGGACGTCGCTCACCTTGCGAATCTCCTTGCAAACCTCGGTGCCGGGCAGGCCGGGCAGCATCAGGTCGAGGATCACCAACTCGGGCGGCTCGGCGTGGAAGAGCTCCAGCGCGGAGGGGCCATCGTAGGCCTCACGCGTCTCGAAGCCCTCGCGCGAGAGGTAGAGTTTGACAAGCTCGACGATGTGTTCCTCGTCGTCGACGATCAAGACAGGCGACATCACTGAAAGTGTACAACGCCGCGGGCGATCCTTGTAGTAGTATTCCAGGCAGTGTCAGAGTCCCCTTTCATGGTAGAATTCGGCGGTCGGGAGACGCCGCGTGTCCCCTTCGATGTGGTGCGTTTGTGGGAGATTCCGGCGGAGCGTGTGCTGGAGACGCCCTACGTGGACCTGTGGCCGCTGGCGGGGGTCATGGCCGAAGCGGCGGAGGTGAACGTCCTGGCCGCGGCGCGGCAGATCGCGGCACCGGTGGGAGCGCAAGAGCGTAGCGACCTGATAGGGCTGCTGACGCTTCTGGCTGGGCTGCGTCTTCCGGCGAGGGCAATCCTGGAGGCGCTGAGGAGAGATCCGATGATAGAAGACTTGGTTCGGCAATCCAGCATCGCCGAGGCGCTGATTGATGAGGGCATGCACGCGTCGGTGGACCTGGCCGTGGAAGGACGGCTTGGCCCGCTAGATGAGGAACTGCGCACGGCTATCGAGCGCGCGGATCAGCCGACGCCGCGGGCCGTGCTCACCCACATCGCCACCGAATCGCCCGAGCAACTGCGCGCACGCCTGGGCGTTGGCTAGGCGGTCCATCTTGGCAGCATCAGACGGGCGCTAAGAGCCATGCAACCACGCCCGGCCTTTCCCGAACTGCTGCGGCAGACCGAGCGCACGCTCGTCGGCACCTTCCTGTATATGCCCGAGCCGGAGATCGTGCGCGTGCTGGGCCAGGTGCCGCTGGACTTCGTGATCGTCGACCTGGAGCACGGTGCCTACGGCGTCGAGGGCTGTGCCGCCCTGCTGCGCGCCGTCGCCACGACCTCTCTCTATGGCGTGGTCAGGGTGGCGGACGGCAACGCGTCCGCCATCGGCAAGGCGCTCGACCTGGGCGCCGATGCCGTGCTGGTCCCGCACGTCGATAGCGTCGCGGCGGCCCGGGCGGCGGTCGAGGCGGCCAAGTTCCCGCCACGGGGCCAACGCGGCGCCTATCCGTACTCCGCGGCCAACCTCTACGGCCTGCATCCCGACGTCACCCTGCCATTGCAGAACGCGCTGACAGCGGTCTGGGCCCTGGTAGAGGGCGCCGAGGGCGTACGCAATCTTGACGATATCGTGCGCGTCGAAGGGCTCGACGCCATCTTCATCGGCCCTGTCGACCTCTCCCATGCGCTCGGCGTGCCCGGTCAGGTTGACCATCCCCTGGTCGTGGAGAAAGTGAACGAGATCCGGCAGGTGGCCAGCGGGGCCGGCGTGGCCGTGGCCGCCTACCTGGCCAATCCCTCCATGCTGCACATCTACGGCGCGGGCTTTAGCGCCGTCGCCTGCTCCGTTGATGTCGACGTGCTGGGGCGCGCCTACCGCCAGGTCCTGGAGGCGTTGCGCTGAGATAGGCATCGACCCGGACGGGGGTGGCCGCGGGACATCGCCGGCCGACAACGCGGGCCGGCAAGGACCCGCAAGCGAGTACCCTGGCGCTCCCCCGGCAGGCCGCGAGCAGGCCGCTCATCCGTATACCGGCCCGGAGTAATCTCTCCGTCACCGTGTTGGCGCGTCGCTTATAGTGGAAGGTGCGGGGTGATGAACCCACTATGGAGGAGCCGACGAAAAGATGACTGAGACACAGACGGCCATCGTGACCGGCGGAGCGCGCGGCATCGGGCTGGCCATCGCCCGGCGCCTGGCCCATGGGGGCCTGCGCGTCGCCATCGCCGACCTCGATTATGCGACGGCACAGCAAGAGGTCGCGGCGCTGCACGCCAGGGGAGAGGAGGCGCTGGCGGTACAGGCCGATGTGACACGGCCCGAGAGCGTCCAGGCCATGGTCGACGCGGTGATCAAGGCGTGGGGACAACTGGATGTGCTGGTCAACAACGCCGGCATCGCCGGACGCTCGGCGCCGATCCAGGACCTGAGCCTGGAGGAGTGGCAGCAGGTCATCGACGTCGACCTGACCGGCGTTTTCCTGTGCTGCCGGGCGGCGGTGCGCGCCATGCTGCCGCGCCGCTACGGGCGTATCGTCAATATCGCCTCCATCGCCGGCAAGGAGGGCAATCCCAACCTTGGCCCGTATTCGTCGGCCAAGGCGGGCGTGATCGGGCTGACCAAGTCGCTGGGCAAGGAACTGGCGCAATCGGGCATCCTGGTCAATGCCGTGGCCCCGGCGGTGATCGAGACCGAGATCCTGCGCCAGGTCAGCGAGGAGACCGTGCAGTACATGGTCGGCAGAATTCCGATGGGGCGCGTCGGCCAGCCCGAAGAGGTGGCGGAACTGGTGGCCTGGCTCGCTTCTCCGGCCTGCTCGTTCTCGACCGGTGCCGTCTACGATATCAGCGGCGGACGGGCCACCTACTGACCCTTGGTTTCTGAAGAGGGAGAGGTTACTATGCGTACATCAGCGGAGGCGCGGCGGCGTGGGATAGTGGTGCGCTCCGCGCTACTACTCGGCCTGCTGGCCCTGGTCGCCGCCGGCGGGACCGCGTTTCGCGTCGCCGCGGGGCGTACAACCGTGGCGGCAACCACGACTACGCTGCGCATCTGGTACGGCACCGACGATCCGACGGAGCGTTCCTGGGTGCAGACCTTGGTGCAGCGCTTCGAGTCCGCCCACTCGTCGATCCGGGTGAGCCTCACGACCTATGCGCTCGACGACCTGAATACCAAGATGCAACTGGCGCTGGGCGCCGGCAATCCGCCCGATCTGGTCTATACCACGCCGCGCGGGCCCGGTCTGCCCGTCTACGCGCGCGCCGGCCAGTTGCTCAACCTGACCTCGTATGCCCGGTCACACAGATGGTCCGAGCGGCTGCGGCCCGGGCTGCTGGCCGAGTACAACAACCTGCTCTCTCCGACCGGCAGCTCGCGCTACGTCTATGCCGTGCCGTACCACATGGCCGCGGTGGCCGTGCTCTACAACAAGGCGATCTTCCGCAAGATGAAGCTGAGCATCCCGCGCACGGTCGGCGACCTGGAGCAGATCGCCAAGCGCGCCAGGCAGGCCGGCTACGTGGGCTTTGGCCTGGGCAACGCCGACGGCTGGGTGGGCGACGACTGGTGGTCGAGCCTGGTGAACGCCTATGCCGGGCCTTCCGCCCTGTCGCCCGTGCTGCGCCTCAGCCCGAGCTTCAGCTATCAGGGCCAGGCGTTCCGCTGGGCCGCCGCGACGCTGCAGCGCTGGGCCAACAGCGGCTACTTCACGGAAGATTTCGGCGGCGCCGATGCCCAGGAAAGCGTCGACGAATTCTTCCAGGGCCATACCGCCCTGCAGCTCGTCTCCAGCACCCAGAACTCGCAGATCCTTGCCGACGTGCGGCGCACCAAACTGGAGGTGGGTATTTTCCCCTTCCCCAGCGTCAGCGCCAAACGGCGGCCGGTGATGCCGGTCAGCGGGTACGAGGGCTGGGCCGTCCCGCGCGCCTCGAAGCAGCCGGCGGCCGCCCTGGAGTTCATCGATCAGGCCGTGCTAACCGAGCAGACCGCACGCTTGCTGCTGGACAACGGCATGGTGCCGGCCTATCCGCTCTCCGGTAAGTCCGTTCGCCCGGCCGCGCCGTTCCAGGGCGACTACTTCGACGTGCTGGCGCGGGCGGAGCCCGGCGTCTACCTCGATGGCGCGCCCGTGCCCAACCTGAATGCGACCATCGAAGCCAATATCCAGCTCCTGCTGCAGGGCGCCGAGACGCCCGATTTCCTGGTGCGCAGCGTGCAGGACGTCTATGCCTCGGGCGGAGCTAAGGCCACGCACACGCGCACCGACGGCGAATTCTAGTCGCTTTCCCATGGCAACCGAGGCCGCGACCGCGTCTGTATCCGACGGGGAGGTCGGGCGCGGTCGCGGTCGCGGGCCCGCCCCGCGGCCACGAGCGGTGCGCGGCCGGCAGGGAGGGCGCTCGCTGCTGTTCCTTGCGCTATACAGCGGGCCGCTGCTGGCTGTGTATGGGCTCTTCATCCTCTGGCCGCTGCTGTCGCTGGCCCTGCTCTCGCTGCAACGGTGGGACGGCTACAGCACGCCGGTCTTCGTCGGGCTGGACAACTACGGCGCGCTGTGGAGTGACCCCGGCTTTGCCCTCGAGCTAGAGCACAGCCTGATCTGGCTTGGCGTCACCTTGCTGGCCCCGCCGCTGCTGGGCCTGGTGCTGGCGCTGCTGCTGTCCGCCGTCACGCGTTGGCCGCGGGCCGTGGCCCGCGGCATCTTGCTGGCGCCGCTGCTGCTGCCCTCGGTGGTGATCGCGGTGATCTGGAAACTGGTCTACAACCCGCTCTCCGGCCCGCTCAGCACAACCCTGCGCGATGCCGGCCTGGGCATGCTGGCGGGGGACTGGCTGGGCGACCCTCATCTGGCCCTGCCCGCGCTGCTGGTGCCGGCAAGTTGGGCCTCTTTCGGCCTGAGCCTGCTGACCTTCAGCGCCGCGCTGAGCGCCATCGACCCGGCCATGCTGGCGGCAGCTCAAGTCGACGGGGCCGGGGCCTGGGCGCGTTTGCGCCTGATCACGCTGCCCAACCTGCGCGGCGCGGCTCCCCTGGCCGTGGTGGCCACGGCGTTGAGCGCGGTGCCAGCGCTCGACCTGGTGTTGTTGATGACGAATGGCGGGCCCGGCTACGCCACAACCATCGTGCCGCTGGATATGTATGGGCGCGCCTTCGGGGGCGGACAGGTGGGCAGCGGCGCCGCCCTGGGCTGCGTGCAGGCCCTGGTAGGCTTGCTGCTGGCCGCCGCGGCGCTGGCGCTGGTTTCGCGCTACAGCCATGCCGGGGCAGAACAGGCCGGGGCGACCGGCGACGAGGGGTTGCGCGTGCGCCCGGGACGCGCGGTGCGGCTACCGGCGGGCGCAGCCCTGCTGGCGGCCACCGCCGCGGTGGCTTTTCCCATTGTCTGGCTGCTGGTGCTGGGCCTGCAAGCGGCACCCGGGCAGGCGGCGACCAGTCCCTGGGACGCGCTGTCCCAGAATACCTCGGCGGTCTGGGCGAACGGGTTTGGCGGCGCTTTCGTGACCAGCCTCTGGGTCGGCGTGGTCGTGGCCGCGGCAACCCTGGCTCTGTCGATTCCCGCGGCGTTCGCCCTCGCCGGGAGCGCACCCACCGCGCCACGGGTTCTGATACTGGCGCTGCTGGCCCTGGGCCTGTTCCAGCCGGGAGCGGTGCTGATCATCCCCCTCTTCACGCTGCTGAAGGAGTTCGGCCTGCTCAACTCCTACCTGGGACTGATCGTGCCGGAGGTGGCGCGCGCGCTGCCCGTGGCCGGGCTGCTGCTCTGGCTGGCGCTGCGCGGTCTGCCGGCCGACGTGCTGGCGGCGGCGCGCGTCGACGGCGCCGCCCCGCGCCAGGTGCTGCTGCGCGTGGCCATCCCGCTCTCGCTGCCGATGATCGCCGTGGCCGGGCTATGGGCCTTTCTCTCAAGCTGGAACGAATTCATGCTGCCCACCGTGGTCCTGCAAGACGAGACCCTCCAGACGGTGCCGACCGTCGTGGCGCACTTCGTGGGCCGGGTCGACACACAGTACGCGCTGGTCGCCACCGGCGCGCTGCTGGCCATCGCGCCGCTGTTGCTGCTCTATGGCGCGCTCTACGGCCTCCTGGCCGGCGGACTGCGCGGCGTGCGGGCGCGGCTGTAGCCGCATCACCGGCTGTCGTACCGGGTGTGGGAGAATGGGGAAGTGCGAGCGCAGTGGTTCGGCAGCACCTGGAAGGGCATACCATGGGAGACCTGTTCATCCGCGGGTTAGCGGCGCGCCGGTGGCAACCGGTCGCCGTGGCCGCGCTCCTGGCACTATGTTCGCTGTTTGCCGCGGTACCTGTCGCCGGCGCCACGCAGCAGGGGCCCTACAGCCCGTCGTTGAGCGGCCATGCCGTCAAGTTCGCGCTGAGCGGATTCGAGCCGGACTTCGACCCCATCTATAACGTCGTTCTCTCCACGACGCTGCACGACCCTCGCGCCGCCGTCCCCGATACCATGCTCGTCCTCTCCATGTATCTGGAGGTGTTCAAGCCGGACACCACGCCAGTGCTGCCGGACCTGCTGCACCCCAACCAGAACGCCACCAACCTGGCCGGGTTCATGCAGGGCAAGGCTGTGCTGGTTAGCGCAGCGGGACATATCGCCTACAGAGGGACCGTGCTGGCCGAGATCTTCCTCGACAACACGGTGCACGTCATCATTAACCTGCATACCGATTCGACGCAGATCGTCTCATCCCTGCTGCGCCTGAGCGGTGTCTTCACCCTGTATAAGGGCGGCACGCAGACCGGCAGCCTGCACTCCAACGGCCCATTAGACCCGGCGGCGCGGGACGCGCTTATCGTAGCGCGGGGGCCGGCCATGACGTGGCAGCAGGCCCTCAATGGCGTCTCCGTCGCGGTCCCCAGGATGATGGGCACCATGGGTTCCTCCGGCCAGGGCGGGCAGGGCGGTCCGCGGGCGCAGGCCAATGCGCGAAACCAGGCCCGCTCGCAGGCCACCGCCGTCTCCTCCGCGCTGCTCGCCGCGACGCCTGTTTCGCGAGCGACGGCCACCAGCCAGAGTGATGGCAACAACATTCCAGCGGCGGTTGCCATCGGCGGCGGGCTGGTCCTGGTCATCGTCGGGGTGCTGCTGTGGCGCGCCTCGCGTTCGCGCCGGCCCGGGCCGGCGCCGGACGTTGCCGGGAAATGAGCGTGGCTATAGGGCGCGGCTGATAGCCTCGATGCGCAGCGCATAACCGCCGTCGGGCGTCTGGACCTCGACGGTGTCCCCGACGCGATGCCCGATGAGCGCGCGGCCGAGCGGGCTGTCGGTCGAGATGCGGCCCTGGGAGGGATCGGTCTCCATGCGGCCGACGATGGTGTACTCCTCCGGCACATCGTCCTCGCTGACGCGCACGCGGGTACCGAGCGCGACCGCCTCCAGGGGCACGGCCGTGGGATCGTAGATGAAAGCGCGGTCCAGGGCCAGCTTGATGGCGCCGATGCGCCGCGTCAGCTCGCTCATCTCGCGCGTGAGCGACGGGATGACCTCGTTGCTGCCGTGCCAGGTGGTATCCGCGGCGATCTCGCGCACGCGCTCCCCTTCCTGGGCCAGGCGCTGCTCCAGCTCCGCCAGCTCAGCCTGCAAGCGCTGCTGCGTGGCAGCCGTCATGCACTCCCTATTCCGGCTCGTCTCCACTCTCCCCTCCCGTCGTATGCCAACGACAGCGGCATGATTGATGGTACTATACCCGGCGAATCCACGTGGGCGAAGGAGAGGTAGATGGCGGCGTATAGCGAGTGGTTCGATATCGAGGCGGTCGGCGACGGCGTCTTCGCCATCGCGGAGCCGGGGCATGTGACGTCTTTTCTGGTGGTGGGCGAGCGCGAGGCGGCGTTGTTCGACAGCGGCACCGGCGTGGCCGACATCGCGGCGGCCGTAGGGGCGCTGACCCCTCTTCCGGTGCGGCTGGTGCAGACGCACGCGCACTGGGACCATATCGGCGGTTCGCACCTGTTCGAGCGACGGGCCGTGCATCCGGCCGAGGCGGCGGCGCTGGCAACCGGGAAGCCGGCAGGGTTCATGCGCGCCTATCTGGACGCTTTCCCGCTGCAGCGGCCGCTGCCGCCCGCCTTCGACGTCGCCACGCACGCCATTCCACCGGCGCCGGCGACTGAGTATCTGAACGACGGCGACAGCATCAACCTGGGCGGGCGCATGCTGGAGGTGTTGCACACGCCGGGACACAGCCCCGGCGGCATCTGCCTGTTCGATCGCGCGGCGCGCCTGCTGCTGGCCGGCGATCTCGTCTATGCCGGCAGCCTCTATGCACAGCTTGCCGAGAGCGACCTGCCGGCCTATGCGCGCTCGCTGCGCCGGGTGGAGGCCCTGGCGCCCCATCTCGACATGGTGGTGGGTTGCCACGGGCTGCCCATCCTGCCGCCGGCTTTCCTGGCGGCCGCGGCGCGGGCCATGGAGCGCATCGTGGCCGGCGACGTCCCCTACACCAGCGGCGTCGAAGGTCGATGGCGCGTGCGGCGCTACGGCTTCGCCTTCTTCGAGGTGTTGACCGCCGAGTAGGCCGTGAGATGCCGGACGCCGGCGGGCATCATTCGTGTTGCGCGGTGCCCGACACCAAAGTGTCATGGCAGGGTACGGGGACTGAGGTGTCTTATGTCCGACTTTAGCCGGTTCGTCCCTGCCCGGCGGATTTAACCGCCGGCTCCTGCCAGGCGACTTCAGTCGGCGGTTCCTGCCCACACCTATCGACAGCCCTCGCCGCCAGTTTGACAGAGGCGAGTGCTGTCCCTATACTCAAAGTATTCAAATAATATTGTGAATAATTGAATAGAGGTGCCGTATGGGGCAGCGTGCCTTCAAGGTTCAGATGTACGCCCAGTTCGCGCGACTGGGCAGAGCGCTGGCCGGTCCCACCCGCCTGGAGCTGCTCGATCTGCTGGCGCAGGGCGAGCGCCCGGTGGAGGAACTGGCCCGCGAGGCGGCCATCTCTGTCGCCAACACCTCTGCGCATCTGCAGGTCCTGCGCCGGGCGCATCTGGTAGAGAGCCGCAAAGAGGGCCTGCGCGTCTACTATCGGCTGGCCGATCCCGCCGTCTACCGCCTGTGGTCGGCGCTGCGCCTCGTTGGCCAGCGCCAGCTCGCCGAGATCGACCGCCTGGTGACAACCTATCTCCACGAGCGGCAGAACCTGGAGGCAGTCTCGCGCGACGAGCTGCGCCGCCGCCTGGACGAGGGGGCGGTCGACGTGCTCGACGTGCGCCCGGCCGTGGAATACCGGCAGGGCCATATCGCCGGGGCCCGCTCCATCCCCGTGGACGAATTGGCGGAGCGACTGGACGAGCTAGACCCGGCGCGCGAGGTGGTCGCCTATTGCCGCGGCCCCTACTGCGTCTTCGCCGACGAGGCCGTGGCGCTGCTGCGCGAGCGCGGCTACCGGGCCGCGCGCTACGACGAGGGCTACCCCGAATGGGCGGCGGCCAATTTGCCGATCATCCGAGAGGAGGTGATCCCCGGCGCCTGACAGGACAGAAAGCACCGGTTTTGGGCCGAATTATTGCACCGCGAGAGATTCACATGAGCGAACACACACTGGAAGAACAGACCCTTGATATTGCTGGGCTGCGGCGGGCTATCCAGGACGAGTATGCCGCTGTGGCCATCGACCCCGACCACGGCTTTCACTTTCACACCGGTCGGCGACTCGCACAGTTGCTGGGCTATGCCGACGAGTGGCTGGTAGGCTTGCCTGAAGGCAGCATTGCCTCCTTTGCCGGCACCGGCAACCCGTTGAGCCTGGGCGAACCTCGACCCGGCGAGCATGTGGTCGACGTGGGCTGTGGCGCTGGCTTTGATAGCTTGATCGCAGCCAGGATGGTTGGGCCAACCGGGCGCGTCATTGGAGTGGACATGACCCCGGCGATGCTGGCCAAGGCGCGGAGCAGCGCGGTTGCGGCCGGCCTGACGCAGGTAGAGATCCGCGAGGGCTACGGTGAGGCCCTGCCGGTGCCCGACGGCTGGGCCGATGTCGTCATCTCCAACGGCGTCCTGAACCTGATGCCCGACAAAGCCGCTGCCCTGCGCGAGATGGCGCGGGTACTCAAGCCCAACGGCCGGCTCCAGATCGGCGATATCCTGGTCGAGAGAGCGGTTCCCGAAAGCGCCAAGCGACAGATCGACCTGTGGACCGGCTGAATTGCCGGTGCTCTGCTGGACGCAGAGCTCAAGGCCACGGTCGTGGCCGCCGGTTTCGTGGATTTCGCCATCACCTGGCGCGCTGATGTCTTTAGCGGCACGCCCCAAGCGAGCAGTGCCGCCGCCTTTGGCACCAAGGGTATCAACTTCCGTGCGCGCAAGGCAGCAAGTGAAGCCGAGTGGATGGCCACCCTGAGGTGCGACATTCCTGTCGCACCCTCCTCGGCTGTGGGAGGTGACAAAGTATGATCTTTCGCCAGATCCTGCACCCCGCGACGGGCTGCGCCTCATACATCTTCGGCTGTACGGGTCAGCGCGCCCTGGCCGTGGTCGACGCGCACGCCGAGCACATCGACGACTACCTGGCGGTCGCCGCGGCGGCCGGCGCACCGATCCGGGCCATCGTGGAGACGCACGTGCAGGCCGACCATCTGTCCGGCGCACCGGGGCTGGCCGCGCGCACCGCCGCGCCGATCTATCTGCACGAGGCGGCGGACGTCACCTTCCCCCATCAGACCCTGCGCGACGGCGACGAGCTCACGCTGGGCAACGACTATCTGCGCGTGCTGCACACGCCCGGCCATAGTCCCGATAGCATCACCCTGCTGGTGGGCGATCGCGTGCGCGGCGAGGACCCCTGGTTCGCGCTGACCGGCGACACGCTCTTCGTCGGCGATGCCGGCCGGCCCGACCTTGGTGCCGCCGAGGGCGGACCCGACGCCATGGCCGCGACCATGGCGCTGTACGATAGCCTGCAGCAGTTGCTCGCCCTGCCCGACGACCTGGAGATCTACCCGGCGCATTTCGCCGGCTCGGCCTGCGGGCGGGCCATGAGCGGCAAGCCCAGCTCGACCATCGGCTTCGAGCGCCGCTTCAATCCGGCGCTGCGCCCGCGCTCGCGCGAGGAGTTCGTGGCCTTCATGCTGGAGGGACTGCCCGCGCCGCCGGCCGAGCATGAGCGCATCCGGGCGGCCAACCGGCGCGGCGACGCGGTCGCGCCGGCGCGGGCCATGTGAGGCTGCGATGCGCCGTCCCCCGGCTACACCTCCCACCGGTGGCGCCCCGACCCTTGGCCTGCGCGCCAACCTCGGGCAATTCCTGCTGCTGGTGCTCATCAACGGCTTCGTCGGCGCGATGGTGGGCCTGGAACGCACCGCCATCCCGCTCATCGCGCAGCGCCAGTTCGGGGTCGCCTCGGCCAGCGCCGCGCTCTCCTTCATCGTCGGCTTCGGCGTCACCAAGGCGGTGGCCAACTTCTTCGCCGGCGGCCTCTCCGACCGTCTGGGGCGCAAGGGCGTGCTCGTGGCCGGCTGGCTGGTCGGGTTACCGGTGCCCCTGCTGGTGCTGTGGGCGCCGGCCTGGGGCTGGATCATCCTGGCCAACGTGCTGCTGGGGATCAACCAGGCGTTGTGCTGGTCGATGACCGTGAACATGAAGATCGACCTGGTGGGGCCGGCGCGGCGCGGCCTGGCGCTGGGCCTGAACGAGAGCGCGGGCTATGGGGCGGTGGGACTGGCGACCCTGGCCTCGGGCGCGCTGGCCGCGGCCTATGGACTGCGGCAGGGGCCGTTCACGCTCGGCATTGCCTTCCCCGTGCTCGGCCTGCTCCTCTCGGCGCTATTCGTGCGCGAGACACGCGGCCACGTGCACCTGGAGGCGCGGCAGGCCGGGGCGGCGGTCGAGCGGCCGTCCGCGGGCCGTGTCTTTGTCCTGGCGAGCTGGGGCGACCGCGACCTGTTCGCATGCAGCCAGGCCGGTCTGGTCAACAACCTCAACGACGGGCTGGCCTGGGGTCTGCTGCCGATCTTCTTCGCGCGCGCCGGACTCGGCATCGAGGCCGTGGCCCTCATCTCCGCCGCCTATCCGCTCTCCTGGGGCGCGCTGCAACTCGGCACCGGCGCTCTGTCCGACCGTTGGGGCCGGCGGCCGCTGATCGTGGGCGGCATGGCCCTGCAAGGGCTAGCGCTGGCGGCGATCCCGCTGGTGCGCGGGGAAGGCCTTTGGCTCGGCGCGGCCCTGGCGCTGGGGCTGGGTACGGCCCTGGTCTACCCCACGCTCCTGGCGGCCGTCGGCGACGTGGCGCACCCATCGTGGCGCGCTTCGGCGGTCGGCGTCTACCGTCTGTGGCGCGACCTGGGCTACGCCGTGGGCGCGCTGCTCGCCGGCGTTGTCGCCGACGTCGCGGGCATCCCGGCCGCGATCTTCACCGTGGCGGTGCTCACCCTGCTCTCGTCGGGAGTCGCCTTCGCCCGCCTGCGCGAGACCCTGCCGCGCTTGCGGACGGCGCCGGTTGGCACGGCACGTACGGCCGCCGGGCACGGTAGCCTTGAAAAGACGCTGTAGCACTCGCCGCGGGCACGGTGATTGGGGTCGTGGCGCTCCTCGCCGTGACCGCTCCAGGCTCGCCATAGATCGTCGCATCGCGGACAATGGTATGTATGAGAGTGGGAGCTGCGCGAGAGACGGCGGTTGAGTGGGTGATGCGCCACGCCTGCCGGCAGGGTGGAGGGCGGTTACAGCCGGTTGTGGCGCCCGGTCCGGGCAAGCTCTGCGCGCAGGCGCAGACGCAGCCCCATCAGGTCGCGCACGTCGCACAGGATCAGCGCCTCGCTATCCAGGGCCATGCCCAATTCGGAGGCCAGCAGGGTCACGCGCCGGGCCTCGCGGCTCCAGGTGCCGCTGCCATTGGTCAGCCCTCTATGCAGCCGATAGCTCATCGCTCTCTCCCTTCCGTTGTCAACGCGTCCTACCTATAACAACACGCCTCGGCATGCTACGGTTGCAGCCTTTCCTAACGCCTAACCGCCAACGCCTAATGCCGTGAAAACACGCATCCACGCTCCACGGCTGCAAGCTTTCCTAGCACCCAACGCCCAACGCCTCGAATCACACCACGGGGCGGAGGCGGTGATCCGCCCTTTCCGCCGCGTCGAGGCTTCCCGGCAGCCGTTCTAGGGCGGAGCGCAGGCGGCTCAGCCCGGTGACGATCTCAGGCGGAGTGGTGCCCGAGAAGCTGAGGCGAATGTGGTCGCGCCCGTCCTGGCCCAGCCCCGGCGGATAGAAGGCCTCGCCGGCCAGCACGGCCACGCCTTCGCGCACCGCCGCGGTGGACAGCAGGCGGGCGTGGCTCCCGCCGAGCAAACGGCACCACAGGTAGAAACCGCCCGGTGCGCCGGGCGTGACTTGCAGATATCGCTCGGCCGCGCGCAGCCCGTCCAGCATCAGCGCGCGCCGCTCTGCGTAGGCGAAGCGCAACCGCGCGAGATGGCGGTCGTAGTCGCCGCTGCCGAGGAACTCGGCCAGGGTGAGTTGTCCCAGGTTGGTGGTATTGAGGTCAGAAAATTGCTTGGCCAGCGCCAGGCGTGCCACCACCGGCGCCGATGCGGCCAGCCAACCCACGCGCAGGCCGGGCGCAACCGTCTTGGAGCAACTGCTCAGGTGGAGGACCAGGCCATCGCGATCGAGGGCTTTGAGCGGCGGGGGTGCGGCCCCGTCGTTCCACAGGTCGGCATAAATCTCGTCCTCCAGGATCGGTACGCCAAAGCGACGGGCCAGCGAGAGCAGGCGCTCGCGCCGCGCCGGGCTCAGCGTGACGCCGGTCGGGTTGTGCAGGGTTGGCTGCACCAGGATGAGCCGCACGCGCCGCCGCGTCAGGATCGGCGGCAGCAGATCGACGCGCAGGCCGTGCTCGTCGACCGGGACGCCGATCAGGCGCGCGCCGGCCACGCTGAACGTCTGCAGCATACCGACGTAGGTCGGCGCCTCCACCACGATCTCGTCACCGGGCTCGACCAGGGCGTGCGCCGCCAGCGCCAATCCCTGCGTTGCGCCCGACAGTATCAGGATCTCGTCCGGCGCGACGGCCACACCGCGCTGCGCCAGGCGCTCGGCCAGGGCCAAACGCAGCGCGTCAAGCCCCTCCACCGGCCCGTAGGCGAGCCCCATGGCGCCCATGCGCTCCAGGCCCCTGGCCACGGCCTGTTGCAGGGCGGCCAGCGGTATCAGGTCGGGCGCGGGCGACCCGGCGGCAAAGGAGATCAGGTCGCGGCGCCCGCTCAGCGCCGAGATATCGCGCAACAACGTGGGGTCGGGGCCGAGGTTGCCGCGGCCAAGCGCGGGCAGTTCCAGCAGCCAGGAGGCCTGAGTCCCACCCGGCCAGGCCGACCTGTCGTACAGGCCGGACGGCGCGCCGTCCTGGCGGGGGGGCCGGCAGACGACTGTGCCGCGGCCGGGGCGCGCCTCGACCACCCCATCGGCGACCAGTTCCTGGTAGGCGCGCATGGTAGTGGTGCGATTCACGCCCAGCATGGCGGCCATCTCGCGCTCGGGCGGCAGGCGCGTCCCCGGGCTCAGCATTCCGCTCAGCACCGCCGCCCGCACGCCGTCGCGGATCTGCCGGTACAGCGGCGGCGCCTCGGGAGCGCGGTCGAGCTCCAGCCGCAGGGCCTGACCGGCCACCGGAGCACGTCGCTTGCGCGATGCCGGTGGCGCGCCGTCCCGCATGGGACGCCTCTGAGCAGCTCTCATACGCCCCCCAGATCCTTCAGGCGCTGCAAGCGCGCGGCAACGGGTCGCGGAAGCGCCGCTCCGTTTCAGCAGGTTTGTCACAATCCCACAAGGTGTCGATATCGGGCAGGTCATCGCCGGCCATGAACTGCTCCCTCTCCTGCTACAGCACCAGCTCGCCGCGCAGCACCGTCACGGCCTGGCCGCCAAGCTTCGCGCGCTCGCCTTCCAGGCGCACGCGCACCACGCCGCCGCGCGCCGAAGCCTGGTAGCCCACCAGGTCCGTCTTGCCCAGCCGAGCCGCCCAGAACGGCCCCAGGCAGCAGTGCGCCGAACCGGTCACCGGGTCCTCGTCGATGCCCGCTCCGGGGGCGAAGAAGCGCGAAACGAAGTCATAGTGGGGCGTGTCGGAGCGGGCGGTCACGATGACGCCGCGCACGCCGAAGGCCCGGAGCGCGATGAGTTCTTCGGGCTTCAGCGCGCGCACCGCCGCCTCGCTCTCCACCTCGACCAGGTAGTCGAACCGATTCTTGCCGGTGTAAAGCGGTGTCACGCCGAGTGCACGCGCCAGGTCCCCTGCCTCGATTGGCGTCGCGGGCGTGGCCGGAAAGTCCATCTCGATCCAGCCATCCCCGGTGCGCCCGGCGGTCAGCAGGCCGCTGCGCGTGTGGAAGCGCGCCTGCGCGGTGGGGGCCAGGTGCCCGTCTTCAAACAGCACGTGGGCGCTGGCCAGGGTGGCGTGGCCGCACAGGTCGACCTCGACGGCCGGCGTGAACCAGCGCAGCCCATAGCCGTCGCCGTTGGGCGCGAGAAACGCCGTCTCGGAGAGGTTCATCTCGCGGGCCACCAGGGCCATCCAGCGCTCGCCGCGCGGCTCCTGCAGGATGCAGACGGCGGCCGGATTGCCGGCGAACGGGCTATCGGTAAAGGCATCGACCTGAACGATGGGTTGGCGCATATACTCCTCCTCACGCTATACGCGGCCCGGGCAAGCCGAGGCCGCGGGCCAGGATGACCATCGTCGCGCCACTCGCCGCCACCAGCGTGAAGGCGGTGGCCGGGATGCCGGTCGCATCCCAGACCGCCCCTCCGACCAGCGAGGTGATAAAGGCGCACGAGTACGAGATGGCGAAGATGGCGGCGCTGAAGCGGTGGACATCGTCGGGGGCGGCGACCAGCGGCGGCAGGGCAAGATTCAGGATCAGGCCCATGGCCGAGCAGAAGCCCACGAAGCTGATGGCTATCACCGCGGCAAAGCCGGGCAGGGTCAGGAAGCCGGCGAGAGCGACGAGGGTTAACAGGCCGATCGCGATGAAGGGATCGCGCCGTCCGACCAGGCGCCCCGGGAAGGCCAGCACCAGGAAAGAGGCAATTACCTGCAGCGCGTTCAGGCTGGTCAGCGACGGGTTGATCAGATCCGGGTGGTGCGTGGCCTTCAGATAGTCGGGGATGAAGGCGTTGGCATTGAAATACATGGTGGAGGCACAGCCCAGAATCAGGCCGACCCGCCAGGTGAGCGGATCGCGCCAGTTCGGCCACCAGCGCGACGAGGCCGTCACCGCCGTGGCCGGCAATTGGGGACTGAACAGGGCCAGCAGGGCCACGGTGAGGGCCACGGGGATCGACCAGACGGCCAGCGCCGGCGGCCAGCCGCCGACCAGCGGCAGGATCAGCGGCGCCGTGAGCGAGACGGCCACGATCTCGCCGACCACCAGACCGTTGGAATACACGGCGGTAGCCAGTCCGATGCGCCGGGGAAACCACAGGCGCACCAGCGAGGGCAGCGCCGGCTGCGCCACGGCCACGCCCAATCCCATCAGGAAGGTCATGGTAAACAACACCGGCGCCGACAGCCCCAGCCCGCGCGCGGCGCCGGCCAGCCCCACCAAACTGAACCCCACGAGAAGCGCGCGCCGCGCCCCGATGCGCGCGATCAGCAGCGAGCCCGGCACCGCGGCCCCGGCCATCAGCAGCACCGGCAGGCCGGTCAGCGCCCCGATCGCCGTCTCGTTCAGCGCCAGCGCGCGGTGGATAGTCGGCAGCAGCGGCGGCACCGCCAGCATGGACAAGCGCAGGCAATTGCCGGCCAGCCAGAGCAACAGCAGATGCTGCCAGGTCGACCCGCTCAGATGCTCGGTTGCGAGGACCTTTGTGGGACGTGCGTCCGCCTGCGCGGGCTGAGTCATACCGGTGCCGCCTGGCGCAGGTGCGCGGCCAGCACCCCGGCCAGCCGCCGCACGCCCTCCTCGATGCGCGCCTCGTCGGAGTGCGAGAAGTTCAGGCGCAGGCAGTTGGCGCCCTCGCCGTGCGGGTGGAACGCCGTGCCGGGCACGAAGGCCACGCGCTGCGCCAGGGCGTCTTTGAGAACCTCGCGCGCGTCGGT
>Ga0209062_1002470_pt1 | contig 24712 bp, 22 predicted proteins | sample Coa_R2_2_FD_187158 | JGI IMG/M metagenome (GOLD analysis project Ga0209062, IMG submission 187158) | Surface soil microbial communities from Centralia Pennsylvania, which are recovering from an underground coalmine fire - Coalmine... | ecosystem: Environmental > Terrestrial > Soil > Unclassified... | reverse complement strand
CTTCGCGGCGCTGCTGGTGCGCTATCCATTGCCGAAGCCGCGGATCGTCCATCGATACGCCACGTGAGCGAAGCTCTTGCGCGAAGAACCGGATGCGGGAAATCTGCACGTCCGGGTCTGTGGGGGGGCGAGGATGGCAACATCCTCGCCTACCCGGCGGAAATCTTACCCGCGGATGAGCTGGCCCCGATTACGCTTCGCTCCATCCGGGCTACGGCCTCTCCCGCGGCAGAAACAGCACATTTCGCGACTCGATCTCCGTCCCCCAGGTCGTGTTCTTGCCCAGCGCCGCGATCGTCGGCAGCGCCGCGATCTGTTTGCCCTTCTGCACGATGACGGCGTCGTACCCGAAGCTCGCGCAGATTTCGGCGGTGAGCGCGCCGGGATCATCGTGCGTGCCGGACAGGAGCTCGAGCAGGATCGGCGGGCGCTCGCGCGCGATGGTGGCGCGGGCGCCTTCGAGCACCTCGCGCTCGCTGCCCTCGACGTCCGCCTTGATGAAGCGCACGTCGGTAAGCGCGAAATCGTCGAGGGTACGGATCTCGACCTCGTAAGTCTGGATCGTCTTGAACTGGAAATGCGTCTGCTTGAGGCTGCCGGCGAGGTGCAGCACCATGCCGTCGTCCGCGTGCGGCACGTGGAAGGTGCCGCGTCCGGGCTTGGCGGCGAGCGCAATCGCATGCACCTCGGCGCGGCCGCGCAGCATCCAGCGCGCAAAACCGGCATAGTCCGGGTTGGGCTCGAAGCAGACGACCCGGTCGGCGAGGCGCGACAGCGCGAAGGCGAAGAAGCCCTGGTTGGCGCCGATGTCGACCGCGGTGCCGCCGCGGCGCATGAGCGTGTCGAGCACCGCGAGCTCCGGCTCGCCGGTCGCCGCCTCGTAGGCGATGCGGCGGCCGTAGAACCACGACGGCGGCTGCAGCATCGCCAGCCGCTCGCGCCAAGGGAGGGACATGCGCTTTGCGGTCCGGAGCCAGCTCACACGTCGCGATTGTCGAACATGTAGATGTCGACGCCGCCCGTCGCGAAGGTCTGCACGTCCGCCACCGCGGCCTGGCCCTGCGGGCTCGCGAACGCCGCCTGGATCGCCGCCACAGTGTCGAAGTGCAGCGTCGCAACCAGGTGATAATTGGACGGTCCCCCCGGCGTCGCGACCGCACCCTGGCTCACCTCGTAGCGGCGCAGGCCGGCGAGCTTCTTGGCCAGCGCCACATGCTTGTCGAAGTAGTACGCATCGAAGGCGGCAGGGTCCTTCGGCGTCCGGTACATCACGACGAGACGTGCCATGGGTGTTCCTCCGATGTTCGAGGTCGCGAGGATAGCAGTGCTGCGCCTTCTTTACCCTCCCCTGCAGGGGCAGGGTCGCAGGCCGGTGCGAAGTGGCGGCGTGCGGGGTGGGGTGAGGACGCCCCACCCGACGCGCTTCGCGCGTCGGCCTCCCCTCTGAAGGCAGAGGTGAAGAGGAATCACGCGTGGGTGCCTTCCGGCTCCCAGGTCTCGGCGCTGGCGCCGGCGAGCGCGCGCACGCGCTCCTCGTCCTTGCCGAACTCGGCGGCCGAGCCGGCATAGACCACCTTGCCGTCGTCGAGCACGTAGGCGCGATCGGCGATCTCGACGGCGGCGCGCACGTTCTGCTCGACCAGCAGCACTGAGATGCCTTCGCTGCGCGCCGAGGTGACGACGCGAAAGACCTCCTGCACGATCAGCGGCGCGAGCCCCTGGCTCGGCTCGTCGAGCAGCAGCACCTTCGGATTGAGCAGCAGCGCGCGGGCGATCGCCAGCATCTCCTGCTCGCCGCCGCTGAGCTGGCGGCCCTTGTTCGACTTGCGCTGCGCGAGCCGGGGAAACAGCTCGTAGATGCGCGCGATCGTCCATGGGCCCGGGCGCTCGAGCGGGACGCGCAGGTTCTCCTCGACCGTGAGATTTGGGAAGATGCGACGGCCTTCCGGCACGTAGCCGACGCCGAGCGCGGCGATGCGGTAGGGCGGCCAGTCGGTGGTGGCGTTGCCGTAGATGCGCACCGCGCCGTCGCGCGCGTGGGTGAGGCCGACGAGGCTGCGCAGCGTCGTCGTCTTGCCGGCGCCGTTGCGGCCGAGCAGGGCGACGAGCTCGCCCTCGCGCACCTCCAGGCTCACGCCATGCAGGATGTGGCTCTTGCCATAATAGGTGTGGAGGTTTTCCGCCTCGAGCGCCGCGCCGCTCATGCCGCCGCCTTTCCGAGGTATGCCGCCTGCACCGCCTCGCTGGCGGCGATCTCCTTCGGCGTGCCTTCCGCCAGCATCTTGCCTTCCGCCAGCACCATGATGCGGTCGGCGAGGTGGAAGACCACGCGCATGTCGTGCTCGATCAGCACGATCGTGAGCTTCTGGTCGCGGTGCAGCTTTCGGATCAGCTGGGTGATGTCGTAGGTCTCCTGGTCGCCCATGCCGGCGGTCGGCTCGTCGAGCAGGAGCAGGCGCGGCTTGAGCGCGAGCGCCATCATGATCTCGGTCGCGCGCTGGTCGCCATGGCTCATCTCACCGACCAGGCGGTCGGCCTTGTCGGCGAGGCCGCCCATGTCGAGCAGCTCGGTGACGCGGGCGCGGATCTCGCCGTCGGCGTCGGAGGAGAGCCATGGGCTCAGCCGGTAGCCGGCCGTCACCTCGACCGCGATGCGCAGGTTCTCGCGCACGGTCAGCTCGGGAAATACCTCGGTGATCTGAAACGTGCGGGCGATGCCCTTCCATACCCGGCGCGCCGGCAGCACGCGGGAGATGTCCTCGTTGTCGAAGATGATCTTGCCGCTGGTCTGGGTGAGGAAGCCGCTGATCAGGTTGAAGAAAGTGGTCTTGCCGGCGCCGTTCGGGCCGATCACGGCGCGCAGCTCGCCGGGCTCGACCGTCATCGATACCTTGTCGACGGCGACGAGGCTGCCGAAGTGCTTCGATACGTTCTCGACCCGCAGCAGCGTCATGCCGCGGCCCTCCGGCGGATGATGCCGAGGACGCCCCGCGGGAAGAACAGGACGACCAGCACGAAGAACAGCCCCACGAACGACATCCAGTTCTCCGTCATGCTCGAGACCTTGTCCTGCAGGTAGACGAAGATCGCCGCGCCGATCAGCGGCCCCCAGAACGAGCGCATGCCGCCGAGCACCGCCATGATGACGAAATTCCCCGACTGACTCCAGTACAGCGCGCGCGGATCGACGAAATTGTTGTTCAGCGCGTAGAGCGCGCCGGCGAGGCTGACGAAGCCGCAGGAGATCACCCAGGATATCCAGATGTGCCGGTCGATCGGAATGCCGAGGAAGCGGGCGCGCCGCTCGTTCTCGCGGATGGCGATCAGGGTGCGGCCGAACGGCGAGCGCAGCAGCCACGCCATGACGCCGACCGAGATCGCGAAGATCGCCAGCACGAAATAATAGTAAGCCGTCGAATTGTGCAGGATATCGACCTGGGCGACGAGGAAGTCGAGCGGCTGGCGCGTCCAGTTGAGCAGACCGTCGTCGCCGCCGGTCACGTTGCTCCAGCGGAAGGCGATGAAATAGAACACCTGCCCGAACGCGATCGTGACCATGGCGAAGTACACGCCACGCAGGCGCACGATCAGCGGCCCGATCACCGCGCCCGCGAGGGTGCCGGCGAGCGTGCCGATCAGGATGCCGAGGCCGGTGCTGGGCACGAGATAGCGAATCGTCAAGCCCACACCGTAGGCGCCGAGGCCGAAATAGGCGGCATGCCCGAACGACAGGACGCCGGTGTAGCCCAGAAGGAAGTTGAGCGCCATGGAGGCGAGCGCCATCACGACGATCAGGCTGCCCAAGTCGGTATAGCCGCCGGGAATCTCCGGCAGCCACAGCGGCACCGTCAGGAGGAGGAGCCAGACGACGACGTTCGGCGCGTGCTTGCTGAGATCGCGTCCCACTAGAATCGTCCTTCCTCACCGAGCAGGCCGCGCGGCCGCACCAGCAGCACCAGCGCCATCATGACGTAGATCACGGCCTCGGTCGCCGACGGGAAGTAGACCGTGGTGATGCCCGAGGCGACGCCGATCAGCATTCCTCCCAGCAGCGTGCCGGGCAGGCTGCCGAGCCCGCCGACGATGATGGCGACGAAGCTCGGCATGATCAGCGAGGTGCCGATGGTCGGTTGCAGCCCGAGCTGGCCGACTGCGAGCACGCCGGCGAGGCCCGCGAGATAGATGCCGAGGCCGAAGTTGAGGCTGCGAAGCCAGCGCACGTTGACGCCGAGCACCGAGACGGTCTCGAGATCGAGCGTGCCGGCGCGGATCCGCACGCCGAGCTTGGTGTAGCCGAGGATGAGAAACAGGCCGATCACCGCGATGGCGACGATCGCGACCATGAACAGCCGATAGCCTGTGATGAAGAAGTAGTCGCTGCTGAGCGGCGAGAGTAGCCAGCTCGGCACCTGGTACGGGAGGCTCTGCGCACCCCACAAGAAGCGCGTGCCATCCTCGAACATGAACGCCAGCCCGAAAGTGAGCAGCAGGCTGTAGAGCGGATCGCGCCCGTAGAGGCGGCGTCAGCACGCGCTCGATCAGCAGGCCCAGCAGGGCGGTGACGAACGGCGCGACGATCAGCGCGCCCCAGAAGCCGATGCCGGGGAGCAGCACGTGCCCGCCGAAGCTGATGCCGACGATGAGCTGATAGGCGACATAGCCGCCGATCGCGAGAAACCCGCCATGGGCGAAGTTGATGACGCCGGACAGGTTGAGGATCAGCGACAGGCCGAGCGCCATCAGGGCGTAGAACGCGCCGACGATCAGGCCGTTGAAGACGTTGAACAGGACGAGCTGTGTCATACGCGCGCTTGCATCATGAGCGTCCGCCGGTCACGCCGCCGCTTTCGCCGCCGCGAGGCGGTCGCCGTCGACTGTGCTTCGAACGATCTTATCCCCCGACCCCTGCCGGACTTTCGGGCGCCCCCGTGCGCGGCGCCCGATGCCATCTCTAGCGCATATCCCGGCGAAGTGGCTACCGGTTCGCCGACAAGGACATGCGTCAACCAAAGTCTATCAAGTCGGCCATGTCATCTTGCAGCCGGTCTCTTCCAGCGTGCCGGCGGCATCGAGGCCCTTGGCGATCTCGGTGACCTTGAAGAGATCCTCCGGGTCATCGCCCTTCGACTGGGCGTTGCCGACATACAGGTTCGGGATCAGCTGGTTCTGTGCCGCACGGTAGAAGGCGCCGTCCGGCATCAGCGAGACTTCCGGCGGCAGCTTGAAGCCCTGCAGCGCCTTCGCCATCTTGACCGCCTCGAGCGATTTCGCGTTCTGCGCCGCGAGCGCGCAGGTCCAGATTGCCGCATACCCGAACCAGGTGCGCGCGGTGGGCACATGGCCGCCGCTACGCTTTCGGATCTCGGCGACGAACTCGGCGACGTGGGGGACGTTCGGCTGTTTCCAGTACCATTCGAACACCCACGTGCCGATGCGCGCCTCGGGCGGCAGGCCGAGCAGCACTTCCAACTCCTGCTGGGCGCCCGCGATGTGGAATTTCTTGTCGAGGCCGAACTGCACCGCCTGCTTGAGCGAGTTGACCGCATCGTCGCCGGCGGTGAGGAAGATGATCACGTCCGGGTTCGCGGCCTGCGCCTTGATCAGGTAAGACGAGAAATCAGTGGTGCCGAGCGGCGTGAGGTCACCGCCGACCTTGGTGCCGCCGAGCTTGGTCGCGGCCTTTTCGAGGCCCGCCTGCAGCGTGTGGCCGAACGCGTAGTCCGGCGTGATGTAGTACCACTTCTTGCCCGCCGTCTTGATCAGCGTCGCGGCGACCGCGTTCGCCTCCATCTGGGTGGTGTTGCAGACGCGGAAAACGTTCCAGTGGCAGTTGGTGCCGGTGATCGGATCGGTATGGCCGCCCGGGTCGATGTGCAGCACGCCCTTCTCGTAGGCGACGTTGGCGATCGCCGCCGCGAGCGCCGAGTTGATGTTGCCGATGATGAAGTTCACCTTGTCGCGATCGATCAGCTTGCGCGCCTTCTGCACCGCGGTGCCGGCGTCGCCGCTGGTGGAGTCTTCTTCCAGAAGCTCGACCTTACGCCCGAGGATGCCGCCCTTGGCATTGATCTGGTCCAGCGCGAGATGGGCGCCATACTGCTCGTTTTTGCCGAGCGCCGCGTAGGTGCCGGTGAGCGGATTGTCCATGCCGATCTTGACGGTGTCTTCCGCCCAGGCGGAGACGACGAACGGCGCGGCGATCTGCGCGGCACCGGCGGCGGCCGTGGCCTTGATGACCGCGCGGCGGTTCACGCCTTTGCCGAGAAACCTGACTGACATGATGGAAACCTCCCGTGTATTCCCTTGATCCGGCGCGCGAACAACGTTGCGTCGCTCAAGGCGGCGAAGATTACGAAAAAATCTGTTTTGTCAAACCGCTGGTGGGATGCGGTGGGCCGCCGCGGCGCGCGGCCATCGACTTTAGTCGGACGCACCGGCGTGCTGAGGATATTCACGTCACAAAAACCGCCAGTACGCTGCGCTCGCACGCCTTTGCGGCCGCCCACCGAGCGCAGCGTGTCGTCGCTGAACGAGCTGTGTCTGTGTTTTGTGCTTGCGAACGCACGATTTTGCCGACGGCTCACGCGACATCATGACGCGCTAAAAGCACGTAAGTTGAAGAGTTAACGACGCCGCGTCGTCTCGTCGGCTCGCGAAGGACCGAGGCTCGTCTTAGCCACCCAGGACAACAGCTTGAATCTTCGGATAACCGGCGACCCGCGGGACGCGCCACGTTATCCTGAACGCAATGACCCATGCGCCAACACCTCAAGCCGCGCAGGCAGCCGGCATCGCGGGAATTCTCTTTCACGCCATTTCCAAGATGCCAAACGCTTCTACCTGCGCTGGGGGTTCGTCGAGTGTCCCTCCGACCCACGCACTTTGGTCGCGGGCATGCGCGACCTGGGACGCGCTTCTCGCTTGAGTACGAGCCCGGCGCGTCTGGGCTCTGGGCCGAGAGATCTTCGCGCGTGACGGACTCACGCCCGAAATGCTGCGAGCTCGGCAAAAGGCGGAGAGCGAGAAATGGTGACCTGTAATTAGGGCCGCGACTGTAAGGAGTACTCGGGTTGCCGCCTATTTCGCTTTCTTCTTTTTCTTTGTCTTCGCCAGCCCGCTCTTTTTCGCGCTGTCTTTTCGCGCGGGCGCCTTTTTGGCGAGCTTTGGCTTCGTGGGCTTCGGCCGCAGCGTAGCTTTCTTCGTCGGTTCGCCAGCAGGCTCCGCCGTCCTCGGCTCGACGGGCGCCGCAGCTGGTGCCCAAGGCGCGGGTTGCGCCGCCCGTGTGAGCTGGCTCGCGCGCGCCGCGTCGGCCTTCTGGCGCGCCTCGGCTGACGCGAAGCGTGCTTCACGCAAAGCGCGGATCTGGTCGAGGCGGACCAAGGGGTGCTTGCTCACGTGAACCCGCTGTTGCCCTTACGGTTCGCGATGCGCCGCTGCCCGCAGTTTCGGCATCGTCGTTGCGAAGTGGTGCCCCTGGCCGGACTCGAACCAGCACAGCCTTGCGGCCACCTGATTTTGAGTCAGGCGCGTCTACCATTTCGCCACAGGGGCTTGCGCCGGGGATCATAGCGATGGGCGCACGGGAATCAACGGCCCGCGCCGGATTGATGTGACGAATCCGCATCATGCTCCTCGCAGGCTCGTGATCGAGTGACGGATCGACTTGGGTTCCGGCACGCGGTATGCGAAGGCGACGAATGGCCGGAGACACCATATGTCCGTGATGCCCATAGCCGCCCATCGCACGCATCCGGCGGCTGTGGCCGCCTTCCTGATCGCGGCCAGCGGCGCTGCGACCATCCTGGGCGCCTACTATTTTCAATACGTGCTGCACTATGCGCCGTGCGAGCTCTGCCTCGACGAGCGCATTCCGTACTATGTCGGCATTCCGCTGGCGGTCGTCATCGCGCTCGCCGGATTGTTTCGTGCGCCAAGGTCACTGCTGGTGGGCGGGCTCGGGCTGCTGATCGTCGTCTTTGTAATCAGCGCGGCGCTCGGCGCCTACCACTCGGGAGTCGAATGGAAGTTCTGGCCGGGGCCGGCGCACTGCTCGGGGGTGATCCAGAATTTCGGCAATGCGGGCAGCCTGCTGGAGCAGATGAACCAGACCAAGCTGGTGCCGTGCGATGCCGCGGCGTGGCGGCTGTTTGGGATTTCGCTCGCGGGGTACAACGTGCTGATCTCACTGGCGTTAGTCGCAATCGCGTGGTGGGGGATTCGCGGCGCGAAGACGAAGGACTGAGTCAGCCAAGCTCGCACGTCCGGAGCAAGCGGCGCCCCCGACCCCGCCCGCCACTCGCTTCGCGCGCGGGGGCAGGGGAGCAGGCAGAGAGCTCACACCACCACTGGCGCCATGATCCCTTTCTGGAAGATCTCTTCCGGCGTGGCGCGGCGGTGGGCGATCCCTTGCTCGTGGGTGTAGCGCAGGAAGACCTCCAGCGTCGGGCGGTTCTCCTCGATGCCGTACGGGAACGGGTCGCCGTCGAACAGATCGCGCATCTTGCGGCCGTAGGTCGGCAGCCACGGCAGCGGATAGCGTGACACGGCGGGATCGAGCAGGCGCTCGAGGCTGCGTCGCTTCGATTCGAGAAAGGCGTTGTAGAGATTGCGGCCGGCCCACGGATGTGCGTCTAGCACCGAGCGCTTGACCGCGATGATGTGCATGATCGGGAAGACCTTCGTTTTCTTGTAATACTCCTGTTCGAGCTCCATGAAATCCGGGAAGAGCCGCACGATGTCGGGATGGCCATGCCGGAAGCAGTCCGGCGGCCGCGCGATCAGGGCGCAGTCGATCTCGCCCGCGGCGAGCATGTCGCTCAGCGACTTGTCGGGCACGCGCGTGAGCTTGACGCCGTCGGGCAGGCTGAGCTCGACCTTCTCGATGCGCCCCGGCGCGTTGGTGCCGGCCTGGTACCAGTGGATGTCTTGCAGCTTGATGCCGAGCTCGTCGCCGAGCCAGCCCCGCATGTAGACCGCCGCGGTGTGCGCCCACTCGGGCGAGCCGATCGATTTGCCCTTGAGGTCTTTGGCGGTTTTGATGCCGCTCTTCTTGTTCACGTAGAACGAGCCGAAGCGGAAGAGGCGCGAGCAGACCACCGGGATGCCGATGATGTCGGATTCCTCTCTCGTCACCTGCGCCGTGAATTTGGCGAAGGAAAGCTCGCTCACGTCCCATTCGCGGTTGAAGGTGAAGCGAGAGAAGATCTCGTGGTGGCCGAGCATCAGCCAGGTGTGGTCGATGCCCTCGGCCGTCACGAGGCCGGTGCGGAAATCGCGGAAATGATCGTAGTCGGTGGTCGCGATGGTGAGCTTGAGCTTGTTCATGCGTTTCCTCTGGTCGAACGGTTCGTATCCGTAGGATGGGCAAAGGCGCGTGAACGCGCCGTGCCCACGTGGGTTTTGGCGGTGGGCACGCTTCGCTTTGCCCACCCTACGAGGTCGGCGAATTTTTTACGCCCCGAACGGTTTGTGCTGGTGATCGTTCGGATGGTCGGGAACCAGATGGGCGCAGCCGGCCTTGTGCGCCCAGTAGCGCCAGGCGCGGCGCGTCTCCAAGGAGTACGGCTTGAAGCCGGCATCGCGCGCCGCGATCTCGCCCGCCGACAGCGGCGTGATCTCGCCGAGCCGCAGGCCGTGCAGCAGCGCCCGCGCGTTGCGCGGCACATAGACCGACATGCGCACCACGTCGATCAGCGAGCGCGCCGCCGCCGAGAAGCCGTGGCCGCGCATCAACGCGACATTGTTCGGCCCGAGGCAGCCCGCGAGGTCGCGGCCCTGCTCCATGTTGGTCACCAGCATGTTGGTGCCGGGCCCGAAGCGGTCGGCGATATCCCACACCGGCACGTGCAGGCCCATGAAGCTGCCCGAGTGGATCACGGGGCGCAGCGGAGCTTTTGCGATCGTGAACGGCAGCACGTCCTCGGAATGCGCGTGCACGACCGCCTGCACGTCCGGCCGCGTCTCGTAGATCGCGCCGTGGATGAAGCGCTCGTGATAGAGCGGCCGGCCCTCGTCGACGACCGGGGTGCAGTCGAGGTTGAGCTCGAGGATGTCCGGCTCGCTCACCATCTCGGGCGCGAGCGAGGTGGCGATGAGGAAGCGGTCGGGCTTGTCGGGATGGCGCACGCTCACGTGGCCATAGGCGTCGACCACGTTCTCGGATGCGAGAATGCGGTTGGCGACCACGAGGTCGCGGATCAGGGCGGTGAGGTCGGTCATGCGGGGTCCGGCAGGGGCGGTCTATTGCGATGGACGTATACAGCACATTACGAGGCGATATGCTCTAGGGAAGTCGTGGGAGGAGAAGCATGCGAAAGCGCCTGATATTCGCGCTGTTGGCGGGCGCATTGATGACCACCCTCGCGGAACGGCGCGGCTTCGCGCAGACCGAGCCGCCGAAGAAGCTTACGCCGCAACAGCAGAAGCTCCGCGACTGCGGCGCCGAGTGGCAAAAGATGAAACAGGAAGGCAGGACGGCGGGCATCACCTGGGCCAGCCTCCGCCGCGAGTGTCTGCGGCGCAAGTGAAGCGCTCAACCGGCCTTTTTGTGCGTCGTCTCGTCGCTGCGGTCCTGGATGGTCGGATCGCGGACCAGGACCTTGTCGGCATAGAGCTGGGAAATCTCCGCCTCGCTCAAGCCCAGCAGGTTTCCCAGAACGCCGGCGTTGTCGGCCCCGAGCGGTGCGACGGCGAGGTCCTTCGCTTCCGACCAGCGCGAGAACTTTGCCGCGAGGCCCGGAATGTCGAACTCGCCGATGTCGGGGTCGTAGACCCGACGCACGGTGCCTCTCGCCCGCAGGTGCGGATGCGCCATGGCGTCGCGCAGAGCCAAGACCGGCGCACACGGCACCCGCTCGGCCTCGAGCGCCGCGATCGCCTGCTCGCGGCTCGGAAAGCCGGCGAGCCATCTTTCGATGATATCCTTGAGCGCCTCGTTGTTGTCGCGGCGCGCACGCGGGTCGGCGAACCGCGGGTCCTGCGCGAGTTCGGGCATTTCCATCGCCTCGACCATCTGGGTCCACTGGTGGGGCATCACCATGATCGCCACGAACTCGTCGTGCCGGCAGCGAAAGACACCTGTCGGCCCGCCATCCGGATGCAGCGATCCGGTCCGTCGCGGAGCGAACTTCTCGCCGCGCAGGGATGTCTTGGGAATATTCACCTCGTGCATGTTGAAGTAGGTGTCGATCAGGGAGCAGTCGATGTACTGGCCCTCGCCGGTGCGCTCCCGGTGCAGCAGCGCGAACCCGATGCACATGGCCGCGGTCACGCCGGTGGCGCTGTCGCCGATCGCGATCGGAAGCTGCGCCGGCCCGCGGTCGGCCTCGCCGATCGCGTTGGTGATGCCGGCGAGGGCGGCGCCCATGTAGTCGAACCCCGGCTTGTGGCTGAGCGGCCCCTCCTGGCCGGCCAGTGAAATGGAGCACATGACGATCCTCGGATTGATGCGCGACAGCGCGTCGTACCCGAAGCCGGCGCGCGCCATCACGCCCGGCGCGAAATTCTCCACCACCACGTCGACCATCGGAACGAGCGCGTGGACGAGCTCGCGCCCCCGCTCGCGCTTGATGTCGATCGCCAGCGACTTCTTGGAGTGGTTGTGCTGAAAGAAGTACGTGCTCTTCGACGACTTCTTGCGCTCCGGCTGGCGCGGCTTGTCGCCCGAAAAACGGCCGCGGTCGCCGAACGGCGCGAGCTCGAGCTTGATCACCTCCGCGCCGAGCTCGGCGAGGATGCGCGTGCAGGTCGGCCCGGCCACGAATTGCGTGATGTCGAGCACGCGATAACCCTTGAGCATCGGCAGTCCTGGCACAGCATCACTCCTCGTCCAAAAGGCCGCTTTGCGGCCTTCCCGTCACCGCGCTTCGAATTGCCGCTTGCCGAACAGGACGTCCCACGCGTCTCCCGCCGGCTTCTCACGGTTCTTTTCGCCCCGCTCGCGCAGCACCGCTAATCCACGCTGCACCGCCGGCCGCGCGCGGATCGCGCTGTACCAGCGCTGCAGGTTCGGCCACGCGGCGATGTCCTGTCCCTGCCACTTGTAGGGACGCAACCACGGATAGACCGCCATGTCGGCGATCGAATATTCGCCCGCGAGGTACTCCGCCTCCCCGAGCCGCCGGTCGAGCACCCGATAGAGCCGCGTGGCCTCGCTGGTGTAGCGCTCGATCGCGTAGGGGATCTGCTCCCTGGCATAGCGACGGAAGTGGTGCGCCTGCCCCAGCATCGGGCCGACGCCGCCCATCTGGAACATCAGCCATTGGACCACGTCGTAGCGCGCGCGAAAGTCGGCCGGCATGAAACGCCAGCCGCTCTTTTCGGCGAGATACATCATGATCGCGCCGGACTCGAAGAGAGCGATCGGCTTGCCGTCGGGCGACGCGTGGTCGACCAACGCCGGAATCTTGTTGTTCGGGCTGACTTTCAGAAAATCCGCCGCGAATTGCTCGCCCTTGCCGATATGGACCGGCACGACCCGGTATGCGAGGCCGAGCTCTTCCAGGAGGATCGTGACCTTGTAGCCGTTCGGCGTGGTCCAGAAGTAGAGGTCGAGCATGACCGGCCGCCTCAGCCCGCCTGCTTCATCGGCTCGGTGCGTTTGAGGCCTGCCTCGGTGAGCCGATGCTCGAGCAGACCCATGCGGTCGTATCCCCAGAACGGCTCGTTCTCGAAATAGAACATCGGCACGCCGAACACCTGGTCGGCGACGGCCTCCTCCTGGGCGCGTTCGTAGTCCGCGACACCTTCGCCGGCCAGATAGTCGCGATATCCGTGATCGGGGAGGCCGAGCCCGGCGATCAGCTGGGCGATCGCGTCCGCCTCGTCCGCCGCGAGCTCGCGCTTGAAGAACTGCTCGAAGACGCGATTGCCGTATTCGCGCAGCTTGCCGTGCTTCTCGGCGAATAGGCCGCCGATCAACGCCGGCGTCGTGTCGAATATCTTGAGCGGACCGCGGATCATGAGCCCGCCGCGCATGTTCGCCCACCTGCGCGCGTCCATGTAGGAGTACTTCACCTTGTACTCGGAGTACTGGCTGCGCTGACCTTTTCCCTTGAGGCGAAGCTGGAACGGCTTCCACCTGATGCGGATGCGGTACTTGTCCTCCAGCGCGAAAGCAGGATCGAACGCGAGGAATGCATAGGGACTCTTGAAGTCCGAATACATCTTCACTTCCTTGATCTCACCCGGCATGGTCGACCTGCTCCTGTGCTCGGCGGCGTTCGGCTCGTTTCAGACGACGGATTTCAGACGATATGTCAATCTGATACGAATAGCGAATATCAATGCCGATTTCGCATCAATACGGACGAACGAATCGTGGCCGGTCTCGACCCTCCCAATCTGTCGACGAAGCACCTGCGTGCCGTCGTCGTGCTCGCCCGATTCGGCAGCTTCGTCGCCGCCGCATCATATCTGCGGATGTCGCAACCGGGCCTGAGCCGCGTGGTGCAGCAAGCGGAATCCTTGTTGCGCGTAAAACTGTTCGCGCGCGGCACGCGCAGCGTTTCGCCAACCGAGGCCGGCCGCGAGTTCATACCCGTCGCCGAGCGACTGCTGGGCGAGCTGCTGGCGCAGTCACAAAAGCTGCGAAACCTCGACGGGCAATTGCGCGGCCAGATCATCATTTCGAGCCTGATGTCGATTTCCCACCACGTTCTGCCGGCTGCCCTGGTCGAATTCCGCAAGCTGCATCCGAAAATTCATATCCAGGTGCGGGAAGGACTGACGAGCGCCGTCCAGGAGGACGTCCGCAGTGGTGTCGCCGACTTCGGCGTCGGCAATGCCATCGGGCTCAACGAGGCGATCATCGCCGAATGGGTGACGCCGGAGCCGTGCTACGTCGTGCTCCCCAAATCCCACCCGCTGCGCAGGGCGGGCTCGCTCAACATACGCGATCTTGCGGGCGAGCCGATGATCTCGATGCCGACGGACGCGGGACTGCGCAGGACGATCGACGTATTCGCCAATGAGCGCGGGGTGGTTCTCGACCACAGCATCATCACCAATCAGTTCCGCTCGTTGTTCGATTTCGTCGCGAGCGGCCTCGGCGTTGCGATCGTGCCGGCAGCAGCTTTGCCGCCGGCGGATGAATATCCGATCGCCGTGAAGCCGCTGCGGCCGGCGATCACGCGTCGCATCGGCATACTGCGGCTCGCGGAGCGTTCCTTGTCGCCCGCCTCCGAGGCTTTCCTGAAAATCTTCCAACCCAAATTCTTCGCAGCTGCCACGCATCGGCGCAAACGATGAGTGCGAAAAAGCACAGTCATTCCGAGTTGCCTGCGCCAGAATGTTTCATTCCTGGAAGCGCGTTCCCCGGATGGAACTAAGTTGAAGGCCAGTTCCATGCGCAGTGAACACGGCGTGCGGCAAAATTTCCGCACGCAGGCGTCCATCTGCGCTTGTCAAAATAAATGCCGCAGGGATATGGCCTAGCGCGGTACCGGGGAGTCATCAGCAATGGCGTTGAACTACTACTTGACGGTCGCGGGCCTCGATGGCGGCTCGACGGCCGACGGGCACGTGGGTGCGTTCGAGATCAACGATTACAGCTTTGACGTCAACGCGCTGGTCAACGGGCTGAGCGGCTCGGGCGGCGCGGCCGGAACCGCGACATTTTCACCGCTGACGGTAGACCTGCCTACGGGTTCGGGCCTGACATCGCTTCTCGCCGATGCAGCGAGCGGCAAGGTCATCAGCTCGATCGAGCTCCAAGGCGTGATTCCCGCGACGCCCACTTCTCCGAGCGAGACGGTCTACGATCTCAAGCTCAGCAACGTGGTGATCACCAAGCTCGACAGCGACAGCGGCAGCGGTGTCAAGCTGAGCTTCGACTACAGCCTGGGCGCCATCAGCCTCACCACCACGCCGCTCAATCCGGACGGCTCGCTTGCAACGCCCATCACGGCGTCGTGGGACGTCGCGCGCAACATCGCCGGCGCGACCATCGCGTCTCCGGTTGCTGGTTCGACCGACACCGGCGGCGGGGATGCGCAGATATACTACCTGACGATCGACGGCATTGACGGCGGCGCGCAAGAGCCCGGGCACGAGGGCGCGTTCCTGATCGGCTCCTACGACTTTGATGTCAGCGCTCTGGTCAGCGCGCTCAACGGCTCCGGCGGCAAGGCGACGTTTTCGCCGCTCACCGTCACCTTCACGGCGTCTGCGGGCCTGACGTCGCTCCTCGCCGATGCGGCGAGCGGCAAGGTCATCAGCTCGATCGAGCTGCAAGGCGTGACGTCGGGTACGGCTACTTCTCCGTTCACGACGGTCTACGACCTCAAGCTCAGCAACGTGGTGATCACCAATGTCGACACCGGCGGTGTCGACGGCGAAGGCGGTCTCGTCCATGTGAGCTTCGACTACAGCAACGGTGCCGTCAGCCTCACTACCACGCCCGTCGAGCCGGGCGGTTCGCTTGGAACGGCCGCCACCATGTCATGGGACCTGGCGCAGAACAAAGCGGGCGCAATCATAGCGTCCCCTGTCGCCAGCTCGACGGACACAGGCGGCGCTGGTGCGAGGAAGTACTTCCTGACGGTCGACGGCGTTGATGGCGGCTCGCTGGCGGCGGGCCACCAGGGCGCATTCCAGCTCGAAAGCTACGACTTCGACGTGAGCGCCCTGGTCAGCACGCTCAGTGGGGGCGGCGCGGCCGGAAAGCCGACATTTGCACCGCTGAAGGTCATTCTCGCTCCGGGTTCGGGTCTGACGTCGCTGCTCGCTGATGCGGCGAGCGGTAAGGTCATAAGCTCGATCGAGCTGCAAGGCGTGACCATTGCGACGCCCAGCTCTCCGAGCGAGACGGTCTACGATCTCAAGCTCAGCAACGTGGTGATCACCACCCTCGACACCAGCGGCATCGATAACGACGACGGCTTCGCCACTCTGAGCTTCGACTATAGCCAGGGCGCCGTCAGCCTCACCACCGCGCCGTTCAACCAGGATGGCTCGCTGGGAACGCCCGTCACCACGTCGTGGGACGTGGCGCAGAATATGGCGGGCGCGACCATCGCGTCGCCGGTTGCCGGCTCGACCGATACCGGCGGCGGTGGCCAGCAGACATACTACCTGACCGTCGACGGCGTCGATGGCGGCTCGCAGGCGCCAGGACACGTGGGCGCGTTCGAGATCGACGACTACGACTTCGATGTGAGCTCGGTGGTCAGCGCGATCGGCGGCGCGGGCAAGCCGACGTTTTCGCCGCTGACGGTGCACCTCGCTCGGGGTTCCGGTCTGACGTCACTTCTCAACGACGTGGCGCAGGGCAAGGTGATCAAGTCGGTCGAGCTGCAAGGCGCAACCGGCGCGGCGGGCATGAGCCAGACGGTCTACGATCTCGTGCTCGGCAACGTGACGATCAGCGAAGTCGAGGACGACAATCACGGCGACAAACTGACATTCGACTATAGTGCAATCAGCCTCACCACAACGCCGCTCAACCAGGACGGCTCGCTGGGAACGCCCGTCACCACGTCGTGGGATCTGGCGCAGGACAAAGCGGGCGCAACCATAGCGTCGCCGGTTGCCGGTACGACCGACACCGGCGGCGGCGCGCAGACGTACTATCTGACGATCGACGGGGTCAACGGCGGCTCGACGGTCTCGGGCCATCTGGGCGCGTTCGAGGTTCACAGCTACCACTTCGACGTGAGCGACCTCGCCGGTGCGATCGGCGGCGGCAAGGCGACGTTTGCGCCGCTGACGGTGAGTGTCGCGCTGGGCTCGGGCCTGACCTCGTTTCTCGGCGACGTGGCGAGCGGCAAGCTCATCAAGTCGATCGAGCTGCAGGGCGTGACCGCGGCTACGCCCACGTCTGCGGGCAAGACAGTCTACGATCTCAAGCTCAGCAATGTGGTGATCACCCACTTGGGCAGCAGCAGCAGCAACGGCAACGGCCTCGTCGACCTGAGCTTCGATTACAGTCAGGGTGCCGTCAGCCTCACCACCACGCCGATCAACCAGGATGGCTCACTCGGTCAACCGACCACCATGGCGTGGGACGTGGTGCGCGAGCAAGCGGGCGGCCCCATCGCGTCTCCTGACGTGCGCGTGAGCGACACCGGCGGCGGCGGTGCGACGAAATGCTTCCTGGCGATCGATGGTGTCGACGGCGGCGTCACGACCAAGGGGCACGTGGGCGCATTCGCGATCGACAGCTACACCTTCGGTGTGAACGCGCTGGTCAGCGCGCTCAACGGCGGCAAGCCGACGTTTTCGCCGTTGATGGTCGACCTCGTCCCTGTGGACGCGACGCCGCTTCTCGCCGATGTGGCGAGCGGCGAAGTCATCAAGTCGGTCGAGCTCCAGGGCACGACCTCGAAGGGGCAGACGGTCTACGATCTCAAGCTCACCAACGTGGTCGTCACCGCCTTCAGCAGCGGCGCCAACATAAGCAACGGCGACTACGGCGACGTCAGCCTGAGCTTCGACTACAGTCAGGGCACCGTCAGCCTCACCACAAGATCGGTCAGTTCGGACGGCGAGCTCGGCAACCCCTCCACCGTAGGGTGGGACGTGGCGACGAACACGCCGCTGACGACGCCGCCGAGCCCGACCGTCACCGACCTCACCACGGCTGGCGAGAAGGTCGCGCACGGCGCGACCGTCACGGTCGGCACGGTGACGCCGGGCTCGCCGGGCGACACGCTCACGCTGACCGAGCTCACCGGCCCGGCCGGCGCGGTGACGCTCGCCAATGGCGTCGTGAGCTTCGCGGCGCCGGCGGGCACGGATGGCAATGTCGCGTTCTCGTACCAGATCAGCGATCAGCTCGGCGACCTCTCGGCGGTCGTTTCCGACACGCTGGCGGTCGATCCCGGCCCGAGCGTCACTGACAGCACCATGGCGGGCGAGAAGGTTGCGCACGGCGCGACCGTCGCGATCGGCACCGCGGCGCCCGGCTTGGCGGGCGACGCGCTGACGCTGACCGAGCTCACCGGTCCGGCCGGCGCGGTGACGCTCGACAATGGCGTGGTGAGCTTCGCGGCGCCGGCAGGCGCGAGCGGCAATGTCGCGTTCTCGTACCAGATCAGCGACCAGCTCGGCGACCTGTCGACCGTCGTCTCCGACACGCTGGCGGTCGATCCCGGCCCGAGCGTCGTCGATACGACAACGGCGGGCGAAAAGGTCGGGCACGGCGCTACTGTCACGGTCGGCACCGCCGCGCCCGGATTGGCGGGCGACACGCTGACGCTCACCGAGCTCACCGGTCCGGCCGGGGCGGTGACGCTGAGCAACGGAGTGGTGACCTTCGCGGCGCCGGCAGGCGCGAGCGGTAACGTCGCGTTCTCGTATCAGATCAGCGATCAGCTCGGCGACGCCTCGGCGGTCGTCTCCGACTCGCTGGCGGTCGATCCCGGCCCGAGCGTCACCGACACCACCACGGCAGGCGAGAAGGTCGCGCACGGCACCACCGTCGAGGTCGGCACCGTTAGGCCCGGATTGGCAGGCGACACGCTGACACTCACCGAGCTGACCGGTCCGGCCGGCGCGGTCACGCTCGCGAACGGCGTCGTGAGCTTCGCGGCGCCGGCGGACGCGAGCGGCAATGTCGCGTTCTCGTATCAGATCAGCGATCAGCTCGGCGACGTCTCGGCCGTCGTCTCCGATACGCTGGCGGTCGATCCCGGCCCGAAGGCGGGCAAGGCGAACGTCTACGTCACCGCCGGCGAGAGCGTCGATCTGACGAGCCTGCTTCTATCCCAGGACACACCAGGACTTCCGGGCGACACGCTGACGCTGACCGCCGCCGATACGGCCGGCACGCGCGGAAGCGTGTCGCTGAGCAACGGGGACCTGGTCTACACGGCGCCGGCACGCGGCACGGACATGTTCACCTATACGGTTTCGGATCAGCTGGACGAGACGGCGAGCGCCGGCGTCAACGTCTCGGTCGTCGGCAAGAACGCGAGCATTGCGTTGTCCGGCAGCGGCAACATCGTCGCCACGACCGGCGGCAACCACTTCGTCGTCGGCGGAACAGGCGGCAACGACGTCAGCCTCGGCAACGGCAACGACGTCGTGTCGCTCGGCGGCGGCGACAACACGGTGGTGCTCGGGGGCGGCAATGACCTCGTCTTCACTGGCGACCGCAGCGCCGTCACGGCCGCCGGCGGCAACGACCTCCTCTTCGCCGGCGCGCACAGCACCGTCACCGTGGGCGACGGCAACGACGTCGTCGCGGCCGGTGCCGGCAGCACGGTCAACCTCGGCAATGGCAACGATCTCGTCTTCGCCGGGGCGAACAGCACGATCTCGTTCGGTAACGGGCACGACAGCCTATCGGCCGGCAGCAACGACGTGATCACGCTCGGCACCGGAAGGGATCTGATCGCATTCGACAACGCGGGCCCACTCGGCAACGAGGTCGTCAACGGCTTCGGCAAGGCCGACACGCTGGAATTCAATCACCAGCTGGTGGCGAGCTTTGCCGCGGTGATGTCGGACGCCAAGCAAATGGCCGGCGATACGGTCATCACCTTCGATCCGACCGACAGCGTCACGCTGCGGGGCGTTGCGGTCGCCTCCCTCACGGCGAAGCAGTTCAAGTTCACCTGACGCCGTAGGATCACTGCGCCTTGATGCCGGCGGCGCGGATCACCTCGCCCCAGCGCGCGGTCTCGGCCTTGACGAAAGCGGCCATGTCGGCGGGCGAGCCGCCGGCGGGCCGCATGTTCATGGTGGCGAGCCTGCTGCGGACGTCCGGCATGGCGAACACGTCGTTCATCGCCGCGTTGAGCTTGGCGACGATCGGCTGCGGCGTCTTCGGCGGCGCCGCGATCGCGTTCCAGGTGTCGGCCTGGAAATCGGCAATGCCCGCCTCGGCGAGGCTCGGGATGTCGGGCAGCTCCGCCAGGCGCTTGTCGCTCGCGACCGCCAGCATCTTCACCTTGCCGGCGCGCGCGAGCTCGCGCACCGAATCGAGCTGGATGAACAGCAGATCGACGTGGCCGGCGACGAGATCGTTCACCACTTGCGCGGTCCCCTTATAGGGGATGTGCGTCATCACGGTGCCGGTGCGGCGGGCGAACAGCGCGGTGACGAGATGCGGCGAGGTGCCGATTCCCTGCGAGCCGTAGGTGATCTTGCCCGGATTGGCCTTGGCGTAGGCGATCAGCTCGGCGACGGTATTGGCGGGGAAATCCGTGCGCACCACCAGCACGATCGGGATCTTGGTGAGCACGATCACGGGCTCGAGCGCGGCCGGGTCGAAGCGCAAGTTCTTGTAGAGCAACGCATGCGTCGTGAGCGGGCCGGGCTGCGCCGAGAGCAGCGTGTAGCCGTCGGGCTCCGCCGCTGCGACGTCGGCGGTGCCCAGCGTGCCGCCGGCCCCGCCCCGGTTCTCGATGATGAAGGGCTGGCCCCAGCGCCGCTGCAGCTTGTCGGCGACGAGCCGCGCCGCGAGGTCGGGCCCGCCGCCCGGCGGGGCCGACACGACGATGCGCACCGTGCGGTTCGGATAATCCGCCGCCGGGTCTTTGGCTTGTGCGTGCGCGGCCGTCGCGGCGGCGACGAACGCGACGGCGATGATCGTCAGAATACGGGTCGGCATCCGGGATGATTCGTAGGTTGGGTCGAGCCTCTTCGCGAGACCCGACACCTTGCGCGTGGCTTTCCGGTCTCGCAAGAGCTCGAGCGAACCCTACGCCGCCGCGCGTCAGTGCGCCGCGGCGCTCGCTTCCGCGGCTGCCTGATGCTCCGCCGCGAGCGCGGCATCCGCCGCCTTCACCTTCACGGAGGCCGGCCGCGCGCCGATGCGGGCGATGTAGTCCGTGATAACCGGCAGCTCGGGGACGAGCTTGAACGCCGTCGTCCAGGTGAGCGCCGCTCCCCACAGCACGTCCAGCGCGGTCATGCGCTCGCCCAGTAGATAGGGGCCCTTGGCGAGCTGGTCGGTGAGCGTCTTGAACATGGTGTCCCAATCGCCATAGGGCGACATCGATGGCGGAGCGGGCTCGCGCTTGAGCGCCCGGTCGACCAGGCCCGGCTCGAAGCACGAGCCGTAGTAGACCATCCAGCGCAGGTAGGGTCCACGCAGGCGATCGTTGAGGCCGGGCGCGAGTCCGGCCTGGGGAAACAGGTCGGCCAGATAGAGGAAGATCGCCGGCTGCTCGGTGACGAGCTCGCCGCGATGCAGGATCGCCGGCACCTTGCCCATCGGATTGACGGCGAGGTATGCCGGCTTGCGCTGATCGCCCGCCTTCATGTTGACGACGCGCATCTCATGCGGCGCGCCCAGCTCCTCGAGCAGCATGCGCGTCGCGCCCGAGCGCGTGTTGGGCGAATGAAAGAAGACGATGGTGTCGTCAGAGGCCATGGAAGACTCCACGCAATGTTGCATTCGTCATGGCCGGGCTTGTCCCGGCCATCCACGTCTTTTGTGAGGCGCGGCGGCGAAGTCGTGGATGCGCGGGTCAAGCCCGCGCATGACGAGGAAATTCACGGATCGAGCTCGGTGTCCCAATAGAGGTAATCGAGCCAGCTGTCGTGGAGATAGTTCGGCGGAAACAGCCGGCCATTTCGGTGCAGGTGGTGCACGGTCGGCTGGAACGGCATCTGCGAGGGAAACATGTGCGCCTCGGCCATCGTCAGGTTGCCCTTGCGCAGGTTGCAGGCCGAGCACGCCGCGACCACGTTGATCCAGGTGGTCTGGCCGCCGCGCGAGCGCGGCACGAGATGGTCGAAGGTGAGGTCGTCCTCGGCGCCGCAGTACTGGCACACGAACTTGTCGCGCAGGAAGACGTTGAAGCGCGTGAACGCCGGATGCGTCGAGGGCTTCACGAAGGTCTTGAGCGACACCACGCTCGGCAGCTTCATCTCGAAGCTCGGGCTGTGCACCACCTTCTCGTAGAGCGCGACGATGTTCACGCGCTCGAGGAACACGGCCTTGATCGCGTCCTGCCAGGACCAGAGCGACAGCGGATAGTAGCTCAGCGGGCGGAAGTCCGCGTTGAGCACCAGAGCCGGAAATCCATTCGGCGACATGGCCGCGTTCAAGCCGAAGCTCCTCCTAGTCCTCCTTGCCCACGGGCCCAGGGATGGCCCGATGGCCCGACTCGCAGTTTATATTAAGCCGTGACGGTATTGTGAAGACCGGCCCGGGACTTACGCTGAGACATCAGAATTTCCGCCGCGCCAGGAATTCGCCCCCGTGGCGCAGGCCCTCCTGGTCGATTCCGTGGCCAATTCCGGACGAGATGTGCCACTCGGTCGGCACATCGAGCTCGGCCAGGTCCTGGGTCGCCTGCAGCAGCGCCTGCGCTGGGATCAGCTCGTCGCGGTCGCCATGGACCAGCAGGACGGGCGGACGCGACCTGATCTCGCTCGCCATCGCCTTCGGTTCGGTGTTCTCGGGCAGGACGAACAGGCCCGAATAGCCGACGATGGCGGCAGGCGGCGTGGCCCGGCGCAGGCCGACATGCAGCGCCATCATGGTGCCCTGGCTGAAGCCGACCAGCGCGAGGGCCTGCGCAGGCAGCTTGCGCCGCGCGAGCTCGGCATCGAGGAAGCGGTTGAGGATCGGCGCCGCCTTGTTCACGCCGCGCCAGCGCTCGTCCGGATTGCGGAAGGTGAGCTCGAACCATTGCCGGCCCATCGGCGCGCCGGCGCACGGCTCCGGCGCGTGCGGCGAGACGAAGGCCGCGTCCGGCAACAGCGGCTGCCAGACACGGCCGAGCTCGATCAGGTCATTGCCGTCGGCGCCGTAGCCGTGCAGGAAGACGACGAGCTTTCGCGCCGCGCCCGAACGCGGCTCCAGCCGTGGACCGTCGAGATCAGCGGCCATCGAAGATGCTCCATCGTCAGATGTCTTGCGCCAGTGTTTTGCGTCAGGTGTTTTGCGTCAGGTGTTTTGCGGAATCGGCACCGCGTCGCGCTTCTTCACGGCGCGATAGTAGGTCCACAGCAGGAGCGCCGCCACCCCGCGCAATGGCCGCCAGCGCTCGGCGAGCGGGCCCATCTGCTTCTCGGTCGGCCGCGTCTTGAGCTTGAACGCGAGCCGCATCGCCTCCTGCAACGCGACGTCGCCGGCCGGCCACGCATCGGCATGACCGAGGCAGAACAGGAGGTAGACGTCGGCGGTCCACGGGCCGACGCCGTGCAGCTCGATGAGCGCGCGATGCGCGTCGTCGGCGGGCAGCCCGGCGAGCGCGTCGAGATCGAGGCCATCGCGGATCGCCACCGCGATCGCCTTGAAGGCGCGGATTTTCGCGCCTGAGAGGCCGTGGCGCGCGAGCGTGGTCGCGCGGGCGCGCCGGATCTTCTCCGGATGCAGCGGATCGTAGGCCTTGGTCAGGCGCGCCCAGATCGCGCCCGCGCTCGCGGTCGAGAGCTGCTGATTGGTGATGATCTGCGCGAGCCCGGCATAACCGCCGGCGCGCCGGCGCAGCGCCGGGCGGCCCGCGGCCGCGAGCACCTGCTCGAGCCGCGGATCCTGCTTGATCAGCTGGCGCACGCCAGCATCGACGTCAGCCTGGGTTTCGAGTCGCAGCGTCATGGCAGCAAGATCGATCGGGAGATGGACATCGCATGTGAGGTGAGCACAGCGCCCGCGCTCCCTCTCCCCCTGAAGGGACCCTGAAGGGCGAGAAGGGGCGCAGGCATCGTGCTCACCTCACATGCGGATGCGTTATGTCAATCCTCGCATGGTGTAAAGGAAGGCCACACCTCGCATCTTGCGGCCATGACGACACCCACCTTCCGCTTCGCGCCGAGCCCGAACGGCTATCTCCACCTCGGCCACGCCTATTCGGCGCTGCTCAACGCCGATCTCGCGCGCGCCCGCAACGGGCGCTTCCTGCTGCGCATCGAGAACATCGACGCGACGCGCTGCCGCCCCGAATACGAGAGCGCGATCTACCAAGATCTCGCCTGGCTCGGTCTCGCCTGGGAAGAGCCGGTACGGCGGCAATCCGCCCAGTTCGCCGATTACCGGGCGGCGATCGAACGGCTCGCCGCGATGGGGCTCCTCTATGCGAGCTTCGAGAGCCGCGCCGAGATCGCCCGCCTGGTGGCCGCACGCGAGGCAAGTGCGTCACCCGCGGGTCATTGGCCACGCGATCCCGATGGCGCGCCGCTCTATCCCGGCACTGCCGGCGCGCTGTCCGCCGACGAGCGCGCGCGGCGCATGCAGGCGGGCGAGCCCTACGCGTTGCGGCTCGACATGGGGACCGCGGTGGCGCGCACGGGCCCGCTCACGTGGCAGGAGATGGGGCGCGACGGCTGTATCGAGACGATCGCAGCCCATCCGGCCGCGTGGGGCGACGTGGTGCTGGCACGCAAGGAAATGCCGACGAGCTATCACGTCTCGGTGGTCCTCGACGACGCCGCGCAGGGCGTGTCCCACGTGGTGCGCGGCCGTGACCTGTTGGCGGCGACGAGCGTCCATCGCCTGCTGCAGGCATTGCTCGGTCTGCCGGAGCCGGTATATTTGCACCATCGATTGATCGTCGACACCGACGGCAAGAAGCTGTCGAAGTCGACCCAGGCAACGGGTTTGCGCGAGCTGCGCGCGCAAGGGGTTACGCCGGCCAGGATACGAAAAATGGTTGGGCTCGCCTTGTAGCCCGCATGGAGCGAAGCGACATGCGGTAGCGTCAGGAGAGCAGGAAAGGAGGATGGTCGTCAAACGAGCTGAAACCTTTCGTAGCGATCCAGAGGGTTCGACTCCCTCCCGACAAAGGCGAGCCAGCCGGTCGGAAGCGAGCCTTGC
>Ga0209062_1002468_pt1 | contig 24720 bp, 22 predicted proteins | sample Coa_R2_2_FD_187158 | JGI IMG/M metagenome (GOLD analysis project Ga0209062, IMG submission 187158) | Surface soil microbial communities from Centralia Pennsylvania, which are recovering from an underground coalmine fire - Coalmine... | ecosystem: Environmental > Terrestrial > Soil > Unclassified... | reverse complement strand
CGAGCACCTTCTGGGGACGGAGCAGGCTGCCGACGTGGTCGGCGCGATATGGCGCGGCCATGTTAGGCGGCTGCCGCCTGCAATGGCCGGAAGTGGCCGCCCTTCGACACGGGAGACAGGTGGGCGATGGCCGTCCAGCTGTTCGCGCCGTCCTCGCTGAGGAACACGTCGCCGTCGGTGTTGCCGGCGAACAGCGCGAAACCGCCGGGCCAGGAGTAGATGCTCATGGCCTCGATGTTGGCCCGCATGTCGGCCGGCAGGCCGCGGTTAGCCTCCTCCCAGGTCTTGCCGCCGTCCCGGCTGCGCATGATCGTCGACTTGGCATGGTGCGACTGGCGCCAGCTGCCGGGGTTGCTGGACGAGCCGGACATGAACAGCACGCGGTCGTCCTGTGGATGGAAGACGAGCTGGTCGGGATAGCCGATGCGGAAGTCGCGGCCGGTGAGGTGCTCGAAATGCCGGCCCCGGTCGGTGCTGTGGTACAGGCCCATGCCGCCGGTCATGAAGATCTCGTCCGGATTGGAGGGGCGCAGGAAGACCTGGTGCACGTCCTTGTAGACGAGGTCGTCGGGCTTGGAGAAATCGTCCAGCTCGGTCCACGAGTAGCCGCCGTCGCTTGTCTCCAGCAGCGCGCCCTGCTCGATGCCGGCGTAGATGTGGTTCTGGTCGCGCGGGTCGAAGGCCAGCGTCTTGGTGTGGCCCTGGTGCGGCGGCGCGGGGAAGCACCACTTATCGGTATCGGGCACGCCGCGGAGCGCCGGCAGCTCCTGCCAGCTCTGGCCGTAATCGTGGCTCTTGAACAGCGCGGCCGGCTCGGTGCCGGCATAGATCACGACGCCGGCGGGCGGCTCGGCATAGGCCAGAGTGAAGACGTGCTTGATCGTGAGGCCGTTGCCGCGCTCCTGCCAGGTCATGCCCTCGTCGGCGCTGTAGTAGACGCTGCCCTCGTGCACGCCGGCAAACAGGCCGCGGTGCTTGGGCTCGTAGGTGGTGCAGCTGATGTGTGAGCCATCCAGCTTGGTGGCGGCTACGCGCCAGGTGGCGCCGTCGCGCTCGAGGACCTTCAGGCCGTCGAGGGTGCCCACGACGAGGCGGCTGCACGGACCGCCGCCCTTGAAGACGTTCTGGCCATTGGGCGCTAAGCAAGCGAGCATTTTGAGGACCTCCTTCTAAATAGGGGTGATTGATGCCATCTTAGGACACGCTGTGCCCCGCGTACAGCAGGGAGTTAAGGCTGCCCGAGGACCTTGTTGACGAGCTGGACCAGTGGCTCGGGCTGGATCGGCTTGACCAGGAAGTCACAGGCACCGGCGCGGCTGGCTTCGGCCATAACCACGCGTTGGGCCATCGAGGTGAGCATGACGACCCGGGCGGCGGGATCGAGCCGGCGCATCAGCTCGAGGGCCGCAAGGCCGTTCATGCCGGGCATCTCGATATCCATCAACACCAGGTCTGGCTTGCGGTCGCGGAAGAGTGTCAGAGCCTCGCGCCCATCCTGCGCTTCTAAGACCGTATATCCGTTCTTCGAGAGCGCTGTCCGGCAAACGATGCGCGCAGTGGCCGAATCGTCGACGACGAGCACTGTGGCCATGATTGCTGCGGCCATCATAGCCCCGGCCTCCTAAATTCTTGGTAAGAACACGCAAGAAGTCAGGTTTGAACGCTCTGCTCATGCCTAGACTTGAATCCGCACAATCTGCAATGCAAGGAACGTTGTAGGAGCCAGATGATTCATATGAAAGGCCTTCGGGCTGCCGCCCTGGCCATCCCCCTCCTCCTGGCGGGACTCCCGCTGGCGCCGGCAGCGCTGGCGGACGGCCAGAATGCCAGCGTCACCATCACCGACTCTGGCTTCAATCCGCCGCAGGTGAACATCCCCGTCGGCGGCACCGTCACCTGGACCAACTCGGGCACGCGCGTCCATTCGGCCACCACCAAGCCGACGACGCCCGGCACGCCCCAGTCGCCCACACCCGCAACCTTCGACAGCGGCGGGATCGGGGTAGGCCAGAGCTTCAGCTGGAACTTCACCATCCCTGGCACCTACATTTACGCTTCCCAACCGGACTGCCTGAACGGCAACGTCGTGGCCGGCTTCACCTGCACCGGCTACAGCGTTGTGGTCGGCTCGCCGTCAACGGCCGTGGCCGGCGCCGCACCCTCGGCTGCCCCCTCACCCTCAACCCAGGCCGCCGCTCCGGCCGGCACGACCATCCAGCAGACGGCGACAGTGTCTATTACCGACAGCGGCTTCTCGCCGGCCAACGTGGCGGTGGCCACCGGCGGAACCGGCAGCACCGCCGGCAACGTGACCTTCGTGAACAACGGCACGAAGATCCACACCGCGACCTCCACCGTTATCAAGCTGACTGACCCGCGCAGCGCGCCCCAGGTGTTCACCACGGGCGGCTTGATGCCTGGGCAGAGCAAGACGTTCACCTTTATCTATCCCGGCACGTATCAGTTCACCTCGGATACCGACTGCCAGAACGGCAACACCAGCACGACGTTCGACTGCAGCACCCCTTACACCATCACCATCATGCCTGGGCCTGTGGGCGGCTCGGTGAGCGCGGTCGCTCCACCGTTCAGCGGGCCCGTCGTCTACTGGCGCGACCCCGCCGGCTATGACCCGCAGAGTCTGACCATCCAGGCGGGCCAGACGGTGACATGGATGAACTTGGGCAGCAACGTCCATTCGGTGGTCAGCGACAGCGCCTCGATGCCGTTCGACTCTGGCGGCCTGGGTGTCGGCAGCGTCTTCACGGCGACGTTCAACAACCCGGGCACGTACACCTATCACGACTCGACGCAGCCGATCTGGACCGGCAACCAGATCACCGGCTATCAGTTCAGCGGCACGATCGTGGTACAGCCCGCATCGTCGTGATACTATGATCGAAAAGACGACGGGCTAGACTTAGCCGAGTTCCCCGTCTCAAACCTTTAACTCGGTCCTGTGAGGCCGGAAAGGAGCAGCAGAGGTTTGACCTCGCACACTGAGGCCGCGCCGCCGCGTAACGGCAGCGGACCTTCCCCTACCAGCGCGAAGGTGATCATGTCCGCCGAGGATATGCGCCGAGCGCTGACGCGCATCGCGCACGAGATCATCGAGCACAACCGCGGCGTCCGGAACCTGGTGCTGGTCGGCATGCGCACCCGCGGCATCCCCCTGGCCAAACGTCTGGCCGAGCGGCTGGACGAGTTCGAAGGCACGCAGGTGCCTGTCGGCGAGCTCGACATCACCCTCTACCGCGACGACATCGGCATCCGCGCCATGCAGCCACTGGTCGGCTCGACGGCTATCCCGGTAGACGTGTCCGGCAAAGTCATCGTGCTGGTGGACGACGTGCTGTTCACCGGCCGCAGCGTCCGCGCTGCGCTGGACGCGCTGATCGACTACGGGCGGCCCCGCTCCATCCAGCTCGCGGTGCTGGTGGATCGCGGCCATCGCGAGCTGCCCATCCGGCCGGACTACGTCGGCAAGAACGTGCCCACTTCCATCGAGGAGAACGTCGCCGTGCTGCTGCGAGAAACCGATGGCGCCGATGCCGTGGAGATTCGAGCATGAGCGTCGCCGAACGAGAGCTCCAGCAGGCGCCGAGCCCCGCGCCCGCCACCCGAAAGCACTGCCTCGACCTCGACGACTACTCGGCGGCTGAAATCCGCGAGGTGCTCGATACGGCCGACGCGATGCAGGAGATCCTGAGGCGGCCGATCAAGAAGGCGCCCGGGCTGCGCGGCAAGATGGTCGTCAACTGCTTCTACGAAGCCTCGACGCGCACCCGCGTCAGCTTCGAAGTGGCCGCCAAGAACCTCAGCGCCGACGTGGTCAACTTCTCCGCCGGCGGCAGCAGCGTCGAAAAGGGCGAGTCGCTGATCGACACCGCCAAGACGCTGGTGGCGCTGGGCGCCAACGTCATCGTCATCCGCCACTCCATGGCCGGCGCGCCGCATGTGGTGGCGCGCAACGCAGGCGCCAGCGTGATCAACGCCGGCGACGGCCGGCATGCCCACCCCACCCAGGCGCTGCTGGACCTGTACACCATGCGCTCCCGCATCGGCCGCTTGGACGGCTTGAAGGTGGCGATCGTGGGTGACGTGCTGCACAGCCGCGTGGCGCGGTCGAACGTGCACGGCCTGACGCGCATGGGCGCGGAGGTCATCCTGTGCGGACCGGCGACGCTGCTGCCGGTGCACCTGCAGGTTTCAGGCATGCGCTTCGAGCACGACCTGGATGCGATCGTCGAGGACGTGGACGTGGTGATGCCGCTGCGCATTCAAAAGGAACGCGCCGACGGCGGCCTCATCCCATCGCTCCGCGAGTACCGCGAGCGCTGGGGTGTGACGGCTCAGCGCCAGGCGCGCATGCGCCGCGACGCGCTGATCATGCACCCGGGCCCGATGAACCCTGGAGTGGAGATCGACCCCGAGGTCGCGACCTCGCCACAGTCGGTGATCGAGAGCCAGGTCTCCAACGGCGTGGCCATACGCATGTCGCTCCTGTATTTGTTAGCGGGGGTGCCCCTGTGAGTCCTACGCGGGTCCTACGCGGACGGCGAGCTGCACGATGATTCTGACGAACTCACGCAACCGGCCGGAGCTGCGAGTTGGGGACTCGGACGAGATCGTGGATTGCCGCGGGCTGGTGCTGGTGCCCGGCTTCGTGGACCTGCATTCCCACCTACGGCAGCCGGGCTTCGAACATCGCGAGACCATCGCTACCGGCACGCAGGCGGCGGCGGCCGGCGGCTTCACGACCGTGTGCTGCATGCCGAACACCGAGCCACCCATCGACAACGTGGGCACGCTGCGCTATGTGCTCGACGTCGCCCAGCGCGAGGCGGCCGTCCGGGTGCTGCCGATCGCAGCGGTGACGCGCGGGCGCGCCGGACGCGAGCTCACGGACATGGCCGAACTGGCGGCAGCCGGAGCGGTGGCGTTTTCGGACGACGGCGACCCCGTCGCCAGCAGCGCAGTCATGCGCCACGCGCTGGAATACGCCGGCAGCTTCGAGCGCGTGGTCGTGGACCACTGCGAGGACCGTGCCCTGACCAAAGGCGCGGCCATGCACGAGGGGTTGGTCTCGGAGCGGCTCGGCCTGCCCGGCTGGCCGGCGGCGGCCGAGGCGATCATGGTGGCGCGAGACGTGGCCCTGGCCCAGGCCACGGGGTCACGAGTACACGTCGCTCACCTCTCGACGGCCGGCAGCGTGGACATCGTGCGCAACGCCAAGCGACGCGGCGTGCGCGTGACCGCCGAGGTCACGCCCCACCATCTGACGCTGACGGACGAGTGCGTGGAGCAGGGCGCCTACGACGCCAATTGCAAGGTCAACCCGCCGCTGCGGACTGGGCGCGACGCCGATGCGCTGGTTGAGGGCCTGCTCGACGGCACGATCGACGCCATCGCCACCGACCACGCGCCCCACGCGGTCGTGGACAAGGCGGTGGAATTCGAGCAGGCCGCGTTCGGCATCTCCAACATCGAGACGGCCTTCGGCCAGCTCATGGGCCTGGTCCACGACGGCCGCGTGCCCTTCGACCTGGTGATCGACAAGCTGACCACCGGCCCCTGCTCCGTCTTCGGCCTGGCCCTGCCGGACGACGACTGGGTCCTGCTGGACCCCGACGCGGAATGGACTGTAGACACCGCCTCTTTCCGCAGCCGGGGCCGCAACACACCCCTGCAGGGGATGATGCTCCGCGGCCGAGTGATGCTCACGATATGCCGAGGCGCGGTCGTGTACGATGCCCTGCGGGAGGCGGCCGTTGCATAGCCCCTCGGAAACGGCACGCACCTTCTCACCGTCAGGTGCAGGACGAAGTCCTGCGAAGGGTGGGCGGGCGGGCAGAAGCGCCGCAGGCGCGAAGCTCGCCGCCCCGGGAGGTCCACGCCATGCCTGACCAAAAGCCTGCGGTTCTGGTACTCGAGGACGGCACCATCTTCCATGGATGGCAGTTCGGGGCGAACGTCGAGGCCATCGGCGAGGTGGTGTTCACCACCGGCATGACGGGCTACCAGGAGACGCTGACCGACCCGTCGTTCAAGGGGCAGATGGTGGTGCTGACCTACCCGCTCGCCGGTAACTACGGCATCAACCCCGAGGATGTGGAGTCGCGCGAGATCCAGTTGAATGCGCTGATCGTCCACGAGCTCTGCCAGGAGCCGTCGAACTGGCGCAGCAACCGCACGCTGGACAAGCACCTCAAGCTGGCCAACGTACCCGGCATCCACGGCATCGACACGCGGGCGCTGACCCGCCACATCCGGCAGTCCGGCGCGATGATGGGCGCGCTGTCGTCCACGCGCGGCCCGCGGGAGCTGCTCGACAGCCTGCGCCACAACCCCAACTACTCGGCCATCGACTTCGTGAAGGTCGTCACGTGCTCCGAGCCATACGTCTGGGAGGAGTCCCGCGGGAAGCCGCACCGAGTGGCGCTGGTGGACCTGGGGGTGAAGTTCAACCTGCTGCGCGTCCTCAGCCAGGCTGGCTGCGAAGTGACGGTGTTCCCCTGCGACTCGCCGGCCGAGCGCATCCTCGAGTTCCAGCCGGACGGCATCGTGCTGTCACCAGGACCCGGGAACCCTGCCCTGCTGGACTACGCCATCGGCACCACGACCCGTCTCATCCGCGAGAAGCCGGTGCTGGGCATCTGCCTTGGACACCAGCTCATCGGCCTGGCCCTGGGCGGCAGCACCTACAAGCTGAAGTTCGGCCACCGCGGCGCGAACCATCCGGTGATGGAGAAGGCCAGCGGGGTCGTCCGCGTGACGTCGCAGAACCACGGCTTTGCGCTGGATGAGGCTGGCCTGGAGCGCGCCGGCGCAATCGTCTCTTATGTCAACTTGAACGACAACACGGTCGAGGGCCTGCGCCACAGGGACCTGCCGCTGCTGTCCATCCAGTTCCATCCCGAGGCCTCGCCCGGCCCGAACGACTCGGTGTCCATCGTGCGGCAGTTCGTGCAGCTGCTGCCGAAAGCCGCATGAAGGTCCTCATCATCGGCTCGGGGCCAATCGTCATCGGGCAGGCGGCCGAGTTCGACTACGCCGGCACTCAGGCCTGCCGCTCGCTCCGCGAGGAGGGCGTGACCACCGTGCTGGTCAACAGCAACCCCGCCACGATCATGACCGACCCGGAGGTGGCCGACGTGGTGTACGTCGAGCCGCTGAGCGTGCCGTTCATCGAGAAGATCATCCAGCGCGAGAAGCCGGACGGCCTGCTGCCGACGCTCGGCGGGCAGACGGGCCTGAACCTGGCGCTGGAGCTGGCCGAAGCCGGCGTGCTAGATCGCTACGACGTGCGCCTGCTCGGCACCACGCTGGACACCATCCGGAAGGCCGAGGACCGCGAGCTGTTCAAGCGTCTGCTGATCGAGATCGGCGAGCCGGTGCCGGAGAGCCTCAGCGTCGAGGACGTCGACCAGGCGGCGGAGTTCGTGGAGCGCATCGGCCTACCGGTGATCATCCGCCCCGCGTTCACGCTGGGCGGGACGGGCGGCGGTATCGCCCGGACGCCGGCGCAGCTGCGGCCGGTCGTCCAGGCCGGGCTGGACGCCAGCCCCATCCACCAGGTGCTGGTCGAGAAGTATCTGCACGGCTGGAAAGAGCTCGAGTACGAGGTGATGCGTGACGCCGGCGACACCTGCATCACCATCTGCAACATGGAGAACATCGACCCGATGGGCGTCCACACGGGCGACTCCATCGTGGTCGCGCCCAGCCAGACGCTGACCGACAAGGAGTACCAGATGCTCCGCTCGGCGGCACTGCGCATCATCCGCGCGCTGGGCGTGCAGGGCGGCTGCAACGTGCAGTTCGCGCTCGATCCGGACTCGTTCCAGTACTACGTCATCGAGGTCAACCCGCGCGTCAGCCGCTCGTCGGCGCTGGCGTCCAAGGCCACCGGCTACCCCATCGCCCGTGTGGCCGCCAAGATCGCCATCGGCAAGCGGCTGCACGAGATCCCCAACGCCGTCACCAAGGAGACGACCGCCGCCTTCGAGCCGGCGCTCGACTACTGCGTGGTCAAGATCCCGCGCTGGCCGTTCGATAAGTTCCCAACCGGCGACCGAACCATCGGCACGCAGATGAAGGCCACCGGCGAGGTGATGGCCATCGACCGGACCTTCGAGGCCGCGTTCCAGAAGGCCGTGCGCTGCCTGGAGGTGGGCGGCAAGAACCTGTTGTGGCGCGAGCCATCGTGGGACATCCGGCGCATGCTCGAGGAGCCGAACGATCTCCGCCTATGGGTGGTCTTCGCCGCCCTGCGCGATGGCATGAGCATCGACGAGGTCCACCAGCTGTCCGGGATGGACGAGTGGTTCCTGACGCGCTTCCAGCGGATCATCGCCGGCGAGCAGCGGCTCGTGGAGGGCGGTTCGCTGGCCGAGGCCAAGCGGCTGGGCCTATCGGACGCGACCATCGGCGAGCTGCTGGGCAAGAGCGCCCAATCCGTGCGCGAGGAACGGCTGGCACAGGGCATCCGGCCGGTGTACAAGATGGTCGATACCTGCGCGGCCGAGTTCGAGGCGCGCACGCCCTACTTTTACTCGAGCTACGACGTCGAGAACGAGGCGCCCGCTGTAGGCTCGCCCAAGGCGGTCGTCCTCGGCAGCGGCCCGATCCGCATCGGCCAGGGCATCGAGTTCGACTACTGCAGTGTCCACTCGGCCTGGGCGTTGAAGCGCGCGGGCTACCGCAGCATCATGCTCAACTCCAACCCCGAGACCGTCTCGACGGATTTCGATACCTCCGACCGGCTGTACTTCGAGCCGCTCGACGGCGAGGCCGTGGTGGACGTTCTCGAGAACGAGTCCGCCGAGGGTAAGCCAGAGGTGGTCTGTCAGTTCGGCGGCCAGACGGCCATCAACCTGGCCGAGACGGTGGAGCGCGCCGGCTTCCAGATCGCGGGATCGGACGTCGAAGCTATCGACCTGGCGGAGGACCGCGAGAAGTTCAATGCACTGCTCGCCCGGCTGGACATCCCCCAGCCGCCGGGCCGGATGACGACGACCATCCAGCAGGCGCTGGACACCGCCGACCAGGTCGGCTACCCGGTGCTGGTGCGGCCGTCCTACGTGCTGGGTGGCCGGGCGATGGAGATCGTCTACAACTCGACCGAGCTGCGGCAGTACTTGACACTGGCGATCGCCGTGAGCCCGAGCCGGCCCGTCCTGGTGGACAAGTACCTGGAAGGCATCGAGGTGGAGGTGGACCTCATCTGCGACGGCCAGCAGGTGCTGATCCCGGGCATCATGGAGCACATCGAGCGCGCCGGCGTGCACTCGGGCGACAGCATGGCCGCCTACCCGCCGCTGAACCTCACCTCCGATCAGATCGACGACCTGGTGGAGTACAGCACGCGCATGGCGCTGGCGCTGAACGTCCGCGGCCTCCTGAACATCCAGTACGTGGTGGCGGGCGGGCGCGTGTATGTGATCGAGGCGAATCCGCGGTCCAGCCGGACGGTGCCCTTCCTGAGCAAGGTCACGGGCGTGCCCATGGTCCAGCTTGCGACACTCGTGTCGCTGGGCCAAACGCTGGCCGAGCTGGGTCAGCCCGCGGGCTTGCTGCCTGCGCGCGCGCTGAGCGCGGTCAAGGCGCCCGTATTCTCGATGGCCAAGCTGCTGGGCGTGGACGCCTATCTCGGCCCCGAGATGAAGTCGACGGGCGAGGTGATGGGCATCGACCGCGAGTTCAAGGGCGCGATCGCCAAGGCCTTTCGCGCCAGCGGGATCGACATTCCTGAGCGGGGCTGCATCCTGGCCTCGATTGCCGACAAGGACAAGCAGGAGGCGCTGCCGCTGCTGGTCCGGCTCAATGAGATGGGCTACCGCCTGCGCGCCACCTCCGGCACGGCTGCCTTCCTGGGCGAGCACGGCGTCCCGGTGGAGCGCGTCAACCGCCTCGGCGAGGGCAGCCCGGACGTCCTCGACGCCATCGCCGCCGGCCAGGTGCAGGGCGTCATCAACACCATCCAGGGCGGCGGCTCCATGAAGGACGGCTTCGAGATCCGCCGCGCCGCCGTCGAGGCGCGCATCCCCTGCCTTACCTCCCTGGACACCGCGCGTGCGCTGGTGACCTCCTTGGAGCACACCGCCATCGCCGACCTGGAAGTGAGGCCTCTCCCGGAGTACGTCAATGCCTGAGACCAAGGTCGATTCCGGCGCCGGCGCATTCAATGTCTACCAGGGCGGCAAGGGGGCGGCGCTGGTGCTGCTGCACTCCATGGCGGCGTCGTGGTGGTCGTGGTCGCGGAGCATCCCACTGCTGGAGGAGCACTTCAGCGTGTGCGCGCCGGACCTGCTCGGGCATGGGAAGTCTGAGGCCAAGCGCGACGTCGTCTCCGTGGAGCACCATGCGGCTTCGCTCGAAGGGCTGCCCGCCGCGCTGGGGCTGGCGGACGGCTTCTACCTGGCAGGCGCGGCGCTGGGCGCGCTCGTGGCCATCGAGCTGGCGCTGCGCAAACCGGAGCTCATCCGGGGACTGCTGCTGCTCGGCCCGCCGGGGTTCCCGTCGGCGCAGGCGCGCTCGGAGTGGCTGGCGAACCGCGTCGCCACCTTTGTCGGCCCAGACGGGCTGGCGGCGCCAATGGACGAGGCGACGGTGTTCGCCCGCTACGCTCACCGCGAGCCAGGCCTGGTCGAGCACGTCAACCAGGAGCGGACGCAAGCCGGCCTTTGGGCGCTGCACGACTTGTGGGCCATCGGCTCGTACGACTCGGCCGAGAAGGCGCGCCAGCTGAAGGTCTCCACCATCATCACCTGCTACGGCGAGCACGACCCCTTTCTGCCGGGGCGGCCCGGCATCACGCAGGCGCTGCCGAAGGCGGAGCACATGCTGCTCGAAGGCGCCGCACACTACCCGGCCTGGGATGCGCCGGAGCAGATCGCGCAGCTGATGCTGAAGCTGCGCTCCTAAACTAGGAGGCACATATGGCGACTGAAGCGATCCCGGACCAGAAGTGGTATCACGGGCAGGGCTCGGCGCTGCGGGTGGTGGAGCAGGCCGGGAACCTCATGACGACCAAGACCCTGGAGCAGGCGCGGCTCGACGCCGACCCGGCCACGGAGTCGGATTACATCACGTGGCTGTCCAGCCATCGCAAGGTGGGCGACACCTTCAAGTTCCGAACCAGGACGGGAGAGGCATACATCCTCTCCTGGTAACCATCAGCTCATGATGATGATGGGCGGGGGCGGCGGCGGGTTCTGGCACATCAACCTGAACGGCCCCAAGGAGCGGCCGCGCGTCACGCGCGAGATCCTGGCGCGCATCTTCGAGATGCTGCGGCCCTACTGGAAGCAGGGCGTGGTGATCCTCGTCTGCCTGGCCGCGGCAGCCGTTGTGGGCCTGGGGCCGCCGCTGCTGATTCGCACCGTCATCGACAAGGCGCTGCCGCAGAAGGACACGCGCCTGCTGGTGCTGCTGGTGATCGGGATGCTTGCGTTCCCGCTTGTCGGCGGGCTCATCAGCGTGCTGCAGAGCTACTACAGCAACTACGTGGGCCAGCGCATGATGATGGACCTGCGGAACACGCTGTACCAGCACATGACCTCGCTCTCGCTGCGGTTCTTCACCACCACCAAGACAGGCGAGATCATGTCGCGCCTGAACAACGACGTCGGCGGCGTGCAGGACAGCGTCACAGGCTCGCTCATCTCCATCTTCAACAACCTCTTCGTCCTCGCCAGCACGCTGATCCTCATCTTCAAGATGAACTGGCAGCTGTCGCTGCTGGCCGTCGGCCTGCTGCCGCTGTTCATCCTGCCCACGCGCCGTGTCGGCCGCATCCGGCACGACATCGCGCGCGACACCCAGCGGCGCTACGCCGAGCTGACGGCCTTCATGGAAGAGACGCTGAGCATCAGCGGCTACCTGCTGATGAAGACGTTCACGCGCGACGCCACGCAGATCGGGAAGTTCCGGGCCAAGAACAAAGAGATCTTCGAGCTGTCGATGAGGCGGGCGGTCATCGGCCGCTGGTTCTTCATGTTGATGCAGACGCTGGGCTCCATCGGGCCGGCGCTGATCTATCTCGTCGGCGGCCTGCTGGTGATTCGCGGTTCGCTGACCATCGGCACCATCGTGGCCTTCGTGGCCCTGCTCGGCCGGTTGTATGCGCCGGCGGCCCAGCTGGCCAGCGTCCACGTAGACTTCATGACCGCGTTGGCGCTGTTCAACCGCATCTTCGAGTACATGGACCTCGAACCGGAGATCGCCGATCCGCCCAAAGCGCTGCCGCTGGAGCAGGTGCGCGGCCGCATCACCTTCGAAGACGTGGGCTTTGCCTACCGGGCCGACATCCCCGCGCTGCGCGGCATCAGCTTCGACGTGGAACCGGGCCAGCTGGCGGCCCTGGTCGGGCCCAGCGGCGCGGGCAAGACGACCATCACCTACCTGGTTCCGCGCTTCTACGACCCAACTTCGGGCCGGGTGTGCATCGACGGCCACGACCTACGCGAACTCGAGCTCGAATCGGTCCGCCGCAACCTTGGTGTGGTCACGCAGGAGACGTTCCTGTTCCACACGACCCTGCGCGAGAACCTCCTCTACGCCCGAGAGGACGCGACCGAGGAGGAGATCGTGGCGGCCTGCGAGGCGGCCAACATCCACGAGTTCATCAGCTCGCTGCCGGAGGGTTACGACACGGTTGTCGGCGAGCGCGGCTACCGCCTGTCAGGCGGCGAGAAGCAGCGGGTGGCGATCGCGCGGGTCATCCTCAAGGACCCGCGCATCCTCATCATGGACGAGGCGACGTCCTCGCTGGACTCGCACTCCGAGGCGCTGATCCAGGCAGCGCTGCAGCCGCTGCTGCGCGGCCGAACCAGCCTGGTGATCGCGCACCGGCTCTCGACGATCCTGGCGGCCGACGTGATCCTGGTCATCGATCACGGCCAGCTGGTGGAGCGCGGCACGCACCAGGAGCTGCTCGCCCATGGCGGGCTCTATGCCAAGCTGTACGAGCAGCAGTTCAAGCCGCGCCAGCGGCGCGTGGAGGCGGAGGAACCGGAAGTCGAACCCGAGCTGGAACAGCCCCGAGTGCTTATCCGGCGCTAGCGCGCCAGCGGCGGCTGGACGAGCTCGCGGCGGACGATGGCGACCGGCATAGGTTTGCGCATGCCTTTGCCCTTGGCGTGCACGCCCACCAGCTCCCAGCCATCGCGCAGCCAGGCCAGGAACACGCGGTCCTCGTCCTCGGTCGGCATGTCGAATTCGCGGTATTCCCAGCTGGCGCTGCGGCGGTCGGTCCGTGTCCTCATCGCTGCTCAGGCTACGCCGCATGGCCGGTTTGGCGCTGTGCGTTGCAGCACAGGCGGCCTGTGATCTACGTCACGGGCCGGGGATGCTTCGCTCGACGCTCAGCATGACAGGAACAATCAGCGCGAGACGTTCAGGGCCTGCGCCAGCGAGGACAGGAACAGCTCGGCGTCGGACACAAGGCCGGCGACCTGCATGCTGCCGCGGTCGGCCAGCTTGGTGACGGTGGCCGGGTTGATGTCGACGACCACCGTCTTGACGCTGGCGGGCAGCAGGTTGCCGGTGGCGATCGAGTGGAGCATGGTGCAGATCATGATGGCCATCTCCACACCGCCCTGGATGGCCTTGCGCATCAGCCCCTGAGCCTCGATCACGTCGGTGATCACCTCGGGCATGGGCCCGTCGTCGCGGATGGAGCCGGCCAACACCATCTCCACGCCGTGCTTCACGCACTGGTACATCACGCCGCGCGAGAGGATGCCCTTCTCCACGGCGGCACGAATGGAGCCGGCCTGGCGCACGGTGTTGAGCGCGCGCATGTGGTTGGCGTGCCCGCCCTCGACCGTCATGCCCGTAGCCAGGTCGACGCCCAGCGACGTGCCGTACAGCGCCGACTCAATGTCGTGGGTGGCGATGGCATTGCCGCCGAACAGCACCTGCACGAACCCCGCTCGGATGAGGTCCTCCAGGAACGGGCCCGCGCCGGTGTGGATGATGGCCGGGCCGACGACGAACAAGATCTTGCCGTTCCGCTCGCGGATCTGGCGCATCTGCTGGGCGATCTCGGCGATGGCCAGCTGCTTGGGGCGCTCCGAGGACACCTCCGAGCGCATGAAGGAGAAGACCTCGCGCTCGCGGGCGCGCTCCAGCGGCGTCACGCGGATGCCGTGATGGCCGACGACGACGCGCTCGCCTTCGCGCACGTCCGACATCGGCACGCAGCGGGCGCTCGATCGAGCCTCGTCCACGACCAGCGCCAGGTCCATCTCCTGGTCCTCCACCAGCACCCAGCGGCCGTTGATGCGCGCCTCGGTCCTCAGGTTCGTGGTGGAGTAGAAGCCGTCCGGCAGGGCGCCGTCCCTTGGCGCAGCCTGGGTGTGGACGTCGCTGGTGTCGTACAGGTTGGCGCCGAGCGCCTGACAGGAGGACAGGATCTGGTCCAGCACCTTTTCGCTGGGCGCTTCGACCTGCAGCCGGACGTAGCTCGGCTCCTCCTTTCGGCTGCCGTAGCGCTGCTCCTCGATGATGTACTCGCCACCCAAATCCATGATGGTGTCCATCAGTTTCATGAGGGCGCCCGAGTCGATGATGTGGCCCTCCATCTCCAGGCGTTCCTTCAAGGTCATAGGATGGAGTGCCCCAGGGCGGAGAGGATCAGCTCTTCGGCGAAACGGCCGGTCTGGTTCTCGTGGTCGGTAATCGGGTTGACCTCCACAACTTCCATCGAGGACACCTGGCCGCTGGAGGCCAGCAGCTCCATCGCCAGGTGCGCTTCGCGGTAGGTGAGGCCGCCCGGCCAGGGCGTGCCGACGCCGGGCGCCTGGAGCGGGTCCATGGCGTCCATGTCCACGGAGACGTGGATGCCGCCGGTCCCCTGAAGAATGTGGATGGCCTCCTGGATGGCCGCCTTTACGCCAACCTGGTCGATCTCAGACATGGTGAACACACGTATTCCAAGCTTACGCAGCACCTCGCGCTCGCCCGGATCCAGGGTGCGGATGCCGAACAGCGCCAGCCGCTTGGGATCGAGCTTGCGCTCGCCCCAGCCAAGCTTTCCGAACAGTCCGGTCAAGCCCAACATCACCGCCACCGGCATGCCGTGGACGTTCCCGCTGGGGCTCGTGTCGGGCGTGTTGACGTCGCCATGGGCGTCGACCCACAGCACGCCCACGTCCTGCCACGCGTCCAGCAGGCCCGCCACTGTGCCGACGGCGATCGAGTGGTCGCCGCCCAGGACCAGCGGGAAATTGCCGCCTTGGGCGACTGAGGCCACGAGGTTGCGGAGCTCCAGGCAAGCCGCCTCGATCTGCGGCAGGTACTTGGCGCGGCGGTCCGTCTCGCTGGTGTTCTCCGGACCGGGCACGGGGATGTTGTGGTGGTCCACCACCTCGAAGCCCATGTCCAGCAGGTCGCGCTCGAGCCCGGCGTAGCGGATGGCGTACGGCCCCATGTCCACGCCGCGCCGGTCGGCGCCCAGATCCATGGGCACGCCGACGATCTCGATGCGGCGGTCGGCCATCCAATCAAGCGTAGCGAGCGAGTAGCCGCTAACCCGGGAGCGGCGCAGTATTCTACTGGCTACTGCATGCTGACTTGTGGCTACTCGCTCCCTCGCCGTCGTTTCCTAGGACTCTCGCTCGGCGCGGCGGCGGCGCTCACGCCATTTGGCGCGCTGCTGGCCAAGGCCGCCGCGCCGCAGGCGATCTACCATCTGCCGTTCCCAGGAGGCGCGGTGTGGATGGTCATCCAGGGCATCCACTCCGGCCGATCCCACGAGGGGCGAGCAGCGTTCGCCTGGGACTTCCGAATGCCGACGGGCTCGCCGATCGCGGCTGCACGAGCCGGCACGGTGTGGATGGTCCGGCAGGACAACGACCAGCACTGCTTCGACCTGTCCTGCCCCGAGTGGAACAACTACATTGTCGTGGACCACGGCGACGGCACCTCGGCGGCCTACCTGCACGGCCTCAAGGACGGCGCGCGGGTGAAGGTTGGCCAGCGGGTGGAGCAGGGGCAGTTCCTGGGAATGTCCGACAACACCGGCCAGAGCGGCGGCCCTCACCTGCACTTCCAGGTGCAGTACAACAACCCCGCGCAATACCTCTCGCAGTCGTTCCTGATCGGCTTTCCTGAGGTCCCGGACTCGCAGGATGGCGTTCAGGGCGTGCCGCAGCAGCGCCACGAATACCGCTCGGCCAACCAGGTGCTGACGGACTTCGAAGTCCCGAACGGCTGGTTCTACACACAGACCAACGGCAACGGCGGCAGCGGCGGGCGCGGCTTCCGCGTGATCGACGACTCTGACGCGCAGATGTGGTCGGCGTTCAAGGCCTACGGCGGCGTGGCCGAGCTGGGCTACCCCGTCTCGCGCCGGTTCCGGTTCAACAGCGGCCAGCACGTCTACCAGATCTTTCAGCGCTACGCCATCGATTGGGACCCGGCGGCCAAGCAGCCGCAGTTCATGAACGTCATGGACCTGCTGCACGACGGCAATTTCGACGGCTGGCTGCAAGCCGAACGCGAGATCCCGCTGGCGGCCGACTTCAGCTTTGCCGATCAGGGCCGAAGCTGGGACGACGTGGCCAAGGCTCACCTGGCGCTGCTCGACGCCAACAAGGACCTGAAAGCGGCCTACTTCTCTGTCGCCGATCCCATCGGCCGCTTCGGCCTTCCAACCTCCGGCGTGGCCGAGACCGCTGACGCGCTGATGCTGCGCACCCAGCGCACCGTCCTCCAGCTGTGGAAGCACGATGTGCCCTGGGCCAAGGCTGGCCAGGTGACGGTGGCGAACGCCGGCGAGCTGGCCCGCGACGCCGAAGCCTTCGGGCAGGACATCTTTCGGCCCGAGCAGCTGCTGCCGGAGCAGCTCAGCGGCGACTCGCGCCTGCCGTGGGAGATCCCCGGCTTCACCCTCGGCCAGCCGCGCGTGTAACCCAGCCCCCACCGCGCCATTCCCTGCCGCCTGGCGTATGACTTGCGGCTGCGGGCGCATGGCGAGCAAACGGCTGCCGGAGCTGGACCTGCTCCGCGCCGTGGCGTTGATCGGGGTTGGCGTGATCCATGGCGGGGCGTGGGTGACTCCCGCGGAGGCGCCGCCGGGGCAGAACGCCATGGCGGCGGCCAGCGGGCTGGCGCGGTTTTGCGTGCCGGCGTTTGTGTTCGCCAGCGGCTTTGTGCTGATGCACACCTACGCCGATAGGAGGCGGGATCCAGGCGCCTTCCTGCGCCGGCGCTGGGCGCGGGTACTGGTGCCGTGGGCCTGGTGCGTGCCGCTGTTCCTGCTGCTTGACGTGCGCAGGGGCGATCCGCCGCTCACGGCCGTCGGGATCGGTCGCTGGCTGGCATACGGGCCGGGGCACCTGTACTTCCTGGTGCTCATGGCGCAGCTCTACGTGGTGTTCCTGCTCCTGCCTCGCGGCCGAAAGCTGGGTTGGGCCGCGCTGGGACTGGTCCTGGTGCAGCTGGCGCTGACCGCCTGGAGAACGTACGGCCGCCTTCCCGGCGAGCCTCTGGCCTGGCCTGGCGTCTTCGCCAGCCCGGAGGAGGCGCCGTTCTGGGCCGGGACGTTCGCGCTCGGCTGCCTGGCCGGCGCGGAGTGGCCGCGGCTGCGCCGGCTCGACGGCTGGTGGCCAGTGGCGGCGCTAGGCTCTATCGCCACGGCGGCGCTGGTGCTCCTGGAGGGGCGATTCGTGCAGCCTGGGGGCGGGTTGCGAGAGGGCAGCGGGGCCTACTTCTGGCCAAGCCACCTGGCGCAGACAATCGCCTGGTGCATGGCCCTGCTCTGGATTGGATGCCGCTTCCAGGCGCGACTCGAGGCCCTCTGGAGCCCCGTCCGGCAGCTCAGTCAGCACTCGCTCGGCATCTACCTGCTGCACCCGGCGATTCTGGACGTGCTTGGCCCGCGCACGAGCCAGCTTCCGCCGGCCTTGCGCGTTCCGGCGCTGATAGCGCTGTCGTTCGCCGCCGCTTACCTAGCGGTGCGGCTGCTTGCGCTCACGCCCTTGACGGCCAGCATCGTGGGCGAGCAAGCGCCGCCCGCAACAACTAAGCGGCGGCTCACATTGAGCTTCACGTAACCCCGAGACGACCAACGCCTTGGGGAAGTGGTCTAGAGTTCGTTCAATACGCAAAGGAGGAAGACATCTCATGAGACATTTCAGCCTCTCATTCCTGGGCAGCATCGCCGTGGCTGCCACCCTGGCCGCCTGCGGAGGAGGCGGCGCCGCGCCCAGCACGGCTCCGGCCTCGTCGGCGGCGGCGCCGGCCAGCAAGCCGGCCGCGGCGAGCACGGCAGCATCAGCCTCAGCTTCAGCTAAGCCTGCCGCCAGCGGCGCCGCGGCGGCATCAGCCAAGCCCGCGGGCAGCGGTGCTGCCTCGGCTAAACCGGCCGCAAGCGGCTCGGCTGGGGCCGCGGGATCGGCGGCCGCCAAGCCTGCACCCAGCCTTGCGCCGGCAACGAGCGTCGCTCAGCTGAAGGTGCAGAGCACCAGCCTCGGCAATATCCTGGCCGACAGCCGCGGCATGACGCTGTACACCTATGACGCGGAAGGCACACCCGCCAGCAAGGACGTGACGAAGTGCGAGGCGGCGTGTCTCACTCCCTGGCCGCCGCTGCTGAGCAGCGACGCGCCCACGGCGCCGGCTGGAGTGACCGGCAAGCTGGGCGTGGTCGCCCGGCCCGAGGGCGCCACGATCAAGCAGGTCACGTACAACGATATGCCGCTGTACTTCTTCGTGCAGGACCAGCAGCCCGGCGATACCAAGGGCCAGGGCTCCAAGGGCTTTGGCGGCAACTGGCAGGTGGTGAAGGTCGGGTAAACCCCGAGACATGCAAAGAGGGCGGGCCCCCATCGGAGCCCGCCCTCTTTCTTCTCGCTTCCTACTTGTCGCCTTTAGCGAACCGCTCCTCGGCCTTGTCGTACTGCATGGCCGTGTCTTCTACGAACTCGCGGTTCTCCTCCGCGGCCTGCGGATCGGCCTGACCGGGCGCGGCGCCTGCCGCCTGCTGATATTGCGGGGAGCGCACCTTCTCCTCGACGCCTTCGCGCGTGCGCTGCTGCTCCGCGTTCTGGCGGTTCTCACCTTCGCTGGGCATGTGCTGTGCCCACTCGCGTTCTTTTTCCATGTCGTTGGCCATGCCGTATCACGACGCAATGGCTGTGCCAGCGGGGGATCAGGCTTCCGCCTTTTTGTGCGCGGTGCCGTAGGCCAGCTGGAACACGTCGGCCATGCCGACGGCGCAGAACAATGAGGCGACCAGGCGGGTGAAGGTGGGGAACAGCGACCAGCTGTACGTCAAGCCGGCCGCCACCCATGTCGCCATGCAAAAGGGGCATGTCAGAAGCTCGCCCACCGCGTGCTGGACCTCATTCTCCTTGCGGGGCTCCTCGTTGACCTCGCCGGGGGCGCCGGGCTCCTTGTAGCGCGCGAAGGGTGCGCGCAGGAAGCTCAGGATCGCGTCCTTGGTGATGAGCCGGCTGAGGTGGAACGTCGCGCCGGAGAGGAGCAATATGTCCCAGCCTCTCACCGGCCTGATCGGCTTGTCCAGCGCCCGGCTGAGCCCTACGAAGCCCGCCAGCCCAGCGAGCCACAGGCTCGCCAGCGCGGCATAGGGCACCAGCGGGCGCTCCTCTCCCGGGCTGTAGCCTTCGACCGGCGCTGTAACGGCTTCGCGGATCTCACTTGCCATGGCCGCGGCTTCGCAAATTGCGTTCCGCTCCGGATGCGGCTACAGGACGGCGATGACTTCGATCTGGAAATAGAAGCCGCCGCGGATCGGCGCCGGCAGGGCGTGGCGGGCGGGGCGGCTGTGCTCGTCCGGAAACATCTTCAGCCATTCCTTATTGATCGACTCGCGGTATTTCTCTTCCGCCACGTAGACCTTCATGTAGGCGATGTTGTCGGGGCTGCCCCCGGCCTGCTCCATGAACGCCCGCAGGTTCCTGAACATCGCCGCCGCCTGCTCGTCGGGGTCTTCGGGGATGGTGTTGGTCGCGGTGTCGCGGCCCATGATGCCCGAGGAAAAGACCATGTTGCCGATCTTGCAGCCGTTCGGGATCGGCGCGCCGTGGGCGGTGCCGGGAAGGTCGATGGACTGTCGTGATGCCATGCGGCTGATGGTACAGTGGGCGAGCGATGACTGATTGCCGAGCCCTCTCCGATCTCCTCGTCTCCACCCTCGGCCTGGCGACTCCGCCGGTGGGCCTGCGCTTCGTGAAGGAGCGACCCGCAGGGATGTCGTCCTTTGAGGGCGAGGTCCCCTCGGCCTGCACGTTCTGGCCGCGCGCGGAGAACGGCACGTTCTACGCCGATGCGCCGGCGCACTTCAACTGCCTCCTCGGCACCTACACGATGGGTCTGCCGATGCCCAAGGAGAAGGGCCCGGAGCTGATGGCGCTCATCGGCCAGATGGGCGAGAACGAATACTTCGACGCGGCCGAGGTGCCCCACGTGCCGACTGACAAGCGCGAGAAGAGCGGCATCGTCTACGGCCCGCTGGCCGATTTCACGGAGGCGCCCGACGCCGCGCTGGTGTGGCTGACGCCCTACCAGTCGATGCTGCTGCAGGAAGCCACCGGCGGCGCGCGCTGGTCCGAGCAGCCGGGCATCCCCACCTTCGGGCGGCCCTCCTGTGCGGCCATCCCCGCGGCCATCCAGCGCAACACGGCCACGCAGTCGCTCGGCTGCATGGGCATGCGGGTGTTCACCGAGATCGCGCGGGACCGGATGCTGGCCGTCCTGCCCGGTGATCGCCTGGCCGAGCTGCCAGAGGCTCTGGATCGCATCAGCCGCGCGAACAGCAAGATGACCCAGCACTATCGCGGCCAGAAGGCCATCCACACCAAAACCGCCGGCGTAAAGGTCTAGCTCAGCCTCTCGCTACCAGCCTCCAGCTTCCGCCATCCCGGCCGCAGCCGGTCCTCTCGCTACCAGCCTCCAGCTTCCCACTACCAGAAAGGGGGCTATCACCCTGGCTGTTTTGCTCCCCCCTTGTCAATATGAAGGGGGCAGCACTAGATGGGTTTACTCATGGCGGTTGCGTCTGATACGCAGCGCCAGACAGCGTACGGCCGGCAATGATCGGCGATCCGCGTTCGCGAGCGAACCGCCGCCAGGTTGAGACGCACACCGCCAGCACCATCGAAACCCTGGTGGTGCTGGTCAAGGTGGCGGTGGCGCTGGGCGCCTGGCTAACCGTGTTCCTCATGACCTTCCTCGGCTACCTGACGGTCCCAGCCGTGGTGCTGTTCGGCTTCCTGACCGTCTACACCATCACCGACTTCCTCGGTAAGCGCATGCGCAAGATGCGCGACACCATCCGGAACGGCAAGTGACGCCAACCGGCCAGGACCTCAGCGGCAAGCTGTGGTCCGCCTGGTCCCCCCAGTCGCTGCATCCATGGGCGCCGCCGCACGCCGGCCGGGTCGTCGACCTGGTGCCGCGTGAGTTCTGGATACGCCACCAACTGGTGCCGGTGCGCATGGAGCGTGGCGAGTTGGTGGTGGCTGCCGGCAGCGCCGACGTGGATCCTGCCATCCTGCTGAGGCTGCGCGAGTACGTGCGCCGGCCAGTGCGGGTCGCTCCGGCAGCGGACGAAGACGTGCGCTTCTGGGTCGAGGTGCTGTTCCAGGGACGCGACTGGCAGGAGGCACTGGCCGAAAGCCTCACCGGCAGCCTCGAATTCGCCACGGGGCAGACGTCGGTCCATTGGGCCGACGGGCGCGACGTCTCCGTCGAGGACGTCGAGGGTTCCTTCGGCTTATCCCAGCCGCTGGCCTTGGAGGCGCTGGCGCTGCGCGCCGGCATCCCGCAGGTGCGGCTGGAGCACTACGCCCTGGTCAGCGGCCACGTAGGCCCGCTGCTCTCGCGCGCTACCGCCGAGGAGCTGCGGATGGTGCCGGCCATCGTTCGGCGCGGCTTCGTGCTGATGGCCTCGCCGCATGTGCCGTCGCTGCGCACCCGCCGGCGCATCGAGGAAGAAATGGGCCTCACCCCGCGCTACTGCCTATGCACGCCGTCCGCTTTCAACGATGCGCTGCGCTTCATCTACGAGGGCGAGGACGCGACCGAGCCGGAGCTGCCGCCCGATGAGGAGATCCTGGAGCGGTTGGCCAAGAACCGCATCCTCAACGAGGCGCAACTCGGCGGGCTGGCCACGCTCTCTCGTCTCACGGTCGAGACGCCCGTCGCGGCCGCCAAACGGCTTGGCTACGCCGGCGACGCGGACATCGCCCAGGCCGTGTCCGAGCTGATGGACCTCCTGTTCGTGCCTGATGACAACGTGGCCGTGGACCGCAACCTGGCCGCCTACGGCAGCGAGCGCTTGTGGCGCCGCTGGCAGTGCGTGCCTCTGCGCATCCCCGGCCAGGGCGCGACCATCGGCGCCGCCCGGCCGCTGTCGGAGGACCTGCGCCTGGCGGCCGGGCGTCTGACGGGCACCAATCCCCAGGTCGCGCTGCTCACGCCCGCCGGACTGGAAGCTGCGCTGACGGACTTGCCCCCTTGCCAGGCCGCGCCCTACCTGCCCGAGCACCACTTGCTGGAGGCAAGCCTCGTGCGGGCCACCCAGGAGCTGCTGAACAAGAGCGAGATCGTCGCCGCGGAAGAGGGCATCTCGCTGGCCGAAGCCTTCCTGCTCGCGGGCGCTATCGAGGTCGAGGACCTGGTCGAGGCGCAATCAGTCGCAGCCAACTGCCCCTGGGTGCACCTGGACAGGTACACGCCGCAGCCGGGCGTGGCCGAGCTCATCCCAGATTTCTGGGCCGCGGGCGAGCGGGTGCTGGCCTTCCGCCAGCGCGGCGCGACCTGCACCGTGGCCCTGCTGAACGGCAAGGACGAGCTGCCGGCCGGCCTGGACGCCATGACCGGACTGGCTGTCGAGCCGGTGCTGGCGGTGGTGGACGACCTGGAGGACACGCTGGAGCGCTGGTACAGGACCGCGCAAGGAGCCCCCTCAGCCGCCTACGAGGGATTCGGCGAGTACCTGGTGAAGCACGGCGTGCTCACCCGCACGCAGTTCGACGACGCCTGGGCGCTGTCAGTGCAATCGGGCCGCCCGTTCGACATCACGGTTGGCCTGCACGTCAGCGGCGCAGACCTGGCGCGCCACCTGGCGACCTACCTGAATACGCGCGTGGCTCAGCTCGACCTTGTCCCGCATCGGCGAGAGCTGGTGGACGCGCTCGGCCGCCCGCGAGTGCAGACGGTGCAGCACGATCCCGTGTCCCACGAGGTGGCCCGCCGGCTGCCGCACGCGGTGGCCACGCGCCTGAGCGCGATTCCCATACGGCGGCAGGACTCGGCGGTGGTCGTCGCCATGGTCGATCCGCTCAACGAGCACACGCTGGAGGAGCTGCGGGCGACCCTGGGCGAGATCCAGATGGAGGTGGCCGAGCGCGGCATGCTCGAGCTGGCGCTGCGCCGGGTGTGGAACCTGGCCAGCCTCGGCGAGCGCCTGGTGCTGGCCGGCCTCATCGACCAGGATGGTCTGCGCAAGGCGCTGAAGGCACAGGAGGAGACAGGCGTCCGGCTCGGCGAGGTGCTGGTCAGCCTGGGCATGGTGAGCGCGACGGAGCTGGCGTACACGCTGGCCAAGCAGGCCGGCGTGCCCTTCTTCGACCTGGCCGACGCCGTGCCGGACCCGGAGGTCGCCGCCCTCATGCCGCCGCCGACCAGCGGCCGGGCGACCTACCTGCCGCTGTTCAAGGAGCCGGATGGGACGGTCGTGGTGGCCGTGCCGGACCCCCTGTCGGAGGAAGAGCTGAAGCTCGCGGCCCGCGCCCTGGGCGTGGCGGCCGTACGCCAGGTGGTCGTGACCGGACCGGCCTTCGATGCCACGCTGGACGCCGTCTTCCGCGACGAGTTCCACGACCACTCGGCCTCGGAGCTGATGACCCGCACGCCGGACCAATCCGCCCGGTGGGTGTTGAGCAAGGGCCAAAAGATTGGGCTGATCGCCACGACGGCAGTCACTGTCGCGGGCCTCGTGTTCTTACCGATATTCACCGGCACGCTGCTGATGTGCCTGGCCACCGCCTTCTACGTCAGCTTCTCGGTTTACAAGTTCTATCTGGCCTACAGTGCTATCGCCCACACGCTGGAGATCGGCACCAGCGACGAGGAGGTGGAAGCCCTCGACGACCGCTTCCTGCCGATGTACACCATCCTGGTCCCGCTGTACAAGGAGACCGAGGTACTGCACCGGCTGGTCATCGCCATCGACCGGCTGGACTACCCCAAGCCCAAGCTCGACGTGAAGCTGCTGCTGGAGGAGGACGACGTCGAAACCATCGAGTTCGCCCGCGCCTCGAACCTGCCGGCGCACTTCAAGATCGTCGTCGTCCCCAAGGGTATGCCCAAGGGCAAGCCCAAGGCCTGCAACTACGGCCTCATCTACGCCCGCGGCGACTTCGTGGTTATCTTCGACGCCGAGGACCTGCCCGAGCGCGACCAGCTCAAGAAGGCCGTGGTGGCGTTCAACAAGGCGGACGACACGGTGGCCTGCATCCAGGCCAAGCTCAACTACTTCAACCGCGACCAGAACCTGCTGACGCGCTGGTTCACCACCGAATATTCGATGTGGTTCGACCTGTTTCTGCCGGGCCTGGACGCCAGCCGCGCGCCGATCCCTTTGGGCGGCACCAGCAACCACTTCCGCACACACCGGCTGCGCGAGCTGGGCGCCTGGGATCCATACAACGTCACCGAGGATGCCGATCTCGGCATCCGGCTGTT